>Ga0078972_1005859_pt1 | contig 30365 bp, 19 predicted proteins | sample YelNatPaOPGAMG01_FD_67568 | JGI IMG/M metagenome (GOLD analysis project Ga0078972, IMG submission 67568) | Hot spring thermophilic microbial communities from Obsidian Pool, Yellowstone National Park, USA - OP-RAMG-01 (SPADES assembly) (version 2) | ecosystem: Environmental > Aquatic > Thermal... | reverse complement strand
ATTTTGCTATCGAGGTAGAAGATTATATTGACAAAGAGAAGCTCATTCATGAAATATTTAATAAACACAAAGTTGCTGATAGTGAACTTTTTGCTCTTGATAAAGAAATGGTAAAGCAATTGTTACTTTGTTTTGAAGGCAGAGTTATATATCCAAAAAATGTTAATCAAGAGAAAGAATTTGAAGAAATTTCAAAAACGAGAAAACAGGGCGAATTATTTAGTTTTTATAAAAAAGGTCTAAAAAACGGGGATAAAATTTCATTTTTAAGAGATAGAAATATTGTTGCGACAGTTTGCGGCGAACGAGAAGTAGAGTATAATGGCCAAGTTTGGAAGCTTTCGCCATTAACCTATAAAATATTTGAAGAAAGAGGCGAGTTAAATGAGAGTGGTGCTTATCAAGGTGCTGCATATTTCGAATATAATGGTAAAAAATTAAAAGATCTTCCAGATGTTAAATAATATGAATAAAATCGAAAAACTCATTGCCGAGCTTTGCCCCGATGGCGTGGAGTGGAAGAAGTTGGGGGAGGTGTGTATAGTTTTGCGCGGTGAACGCCTTACTAAAAAAGAATTATCAAGTGAATTTCAATATCCTGTATTTCACGGTGGTTTAATCCCACTTGGTTACTATTATAAATATAATCGAGAAGCTAATAAAACAATGATTATAAATACTGGAAGTATTGGCGAAGTAGTTTGGAGTTCTGTACCTTTCTGGTCATCTGACGGTACATTTACCATTGAAACACAAAATAATATTATTGATAAATTTTTATATTACTATTTAAAAATTAAAGAATCTTATTTAAAAAGTCAAAAAAGAGAAGGTGGAGTGCCTACCATTGATAGAAATGTAATTGAAAACCTCCCCATCCCCCTCCCCCCGCTTCCCATACAGGAAGAGATAGTAAAAATACTCGACACCTTTACAGAATTAGAAGCAGAATTAGAACTAAAATTACAAGCAGAATTAGAAGCACGCAAAAAGCAATATGAATACTACCGCAACACACTCCTCACCCCCGTAGAGCACAACGGCCGCTGGTACCTCAATGGCAAAGAAGTGGAGTGGAAGAAGTTGGGGGAGGTAGGAACTTTAATTAGGGGTAATGGTTTACAAAAAAAGGATTTTGTTCCTGAAGGTATTGGTTGTATTCACTACGGACAAATATATACGTATTATGGGACTTTTGCTGATAGAACTATTTCGTTTGTCTCTGAAACAATGGCAAAGAAATTAAAAAAAGCACAAAAGGGGGATGTTCTTATTTCAGGTGTTAGTGAAAATATTGAAGATATTTGTAAACCAATAGGTTGGCTTGGTGATGAAATTTGTATTAGCGGAGATATGTTTGCTTTTCGACATAATCAAAATACTAAATATTTAACTTATTTATTACAAACTAAAGATTTCAAAAACTACAAGAAAAAATACGCACAAGGAACAAAAGTAATTCGTGTTAAACCTGAAAAAATTCTTAACTACAATATCCCCATCCCCCCACTTTCCGAGCAGGAGCGTATTGTAGCTATACTGGACAAATTTGATGCGTTGGTTAACGATATATCGCAGGGCTTGCCGGCAGAAATAGAAGCCCGCCGCAAGCAGTATGAATACTATAGAAATAAATTATTGACGTTTAGGAAGAAAAAATGAACAACAATAATAAATACAATTTAGTTGCCGAAAATCCCGAAAGCACGGTAGTAGCCGAATATACGCCTGCGTACCGTACCGAAAAATCGTACCAAAGCGAAGCAGAGCTCGAAAAAGCGTTTATCGAGCAATTACAAGCGCAGGCCTATGAGTATTTGCCTATTAAAACAGAAGAAGATTTAAAGACAAACCTACGCAGGCAATTGGAAAAACTCAACAACCTCACCTTTACCGATGCCGAATGGGAGCATTTTTTTAAAACCGAAATAGCCAACCCCAACCACAGCATTGAAGACAAAACCACCACCATTCAGGAAGATTATATCAAAATTTTAAAACGTGACGACGGAAGCATCAAAAACATTTATTTGCTCGATAAGCAACACATTCATAACAATCATCTTCAAGTTATCAATCAATACGAAACCGAAAGCGGCCAGCGAGCCAACCGCTACGATGTTACCATTTTGGTAAATGGCCTGCCGCTGGTACATATTGAACTCAAACGCCGTGGCGTGGCATTGGAGGAAGCTTTTAACCAGATTAACCGCTACCAGCGCGAGAGTTTTTGGGCAGGTTCGGGTCTTTTCGAATACATACAAATTTTTGTAATCTCCAACGGCACTCATACCAAGTACTACAGCAATACTACCCGCTCACAGCACATAAAGGAGACCAGGGAGGGTAGTGTAAAAAAAGGGAAACGCACCAGCAACAGTTTTGAGTTTACCAGCTGGTGGGCCGACGAAAAAAATAAGCCCATCATGAATTTGATGGACTTTGCTAAAACTTTTTTTGCCAGACATGCGCTTTTAAATATACTTACCCGCTACTGCGTGTTTACTACCGATCGACTCCTTTTAGTGATGCGTCCGTACCAGATTGTGGCTACCGAAAAAATTTTGAAGAAAATAGAAATCAGCACCAATTACAAAAAGCTGGGAACCATCGAAGCCGGTGGATACATCTGGCACACTACCGGTTCGGGCAAAACACTCACCAGCTTTAAGACGGCTCAACTGGCAAGCAAGCTGCCCTATGTGGACAAAGTGCTCTTTGTGGTTGACCGCAAAGATTTGGATTATCAAACCATGCGCGAGTATGATAAGTTTGAAAAAGGGGCTGCCAACAGTAACACCAGCACCGCCATTCTCAAACGACAGCTTGAAGACAAAAATGCTCGCATCATCATCACCACTATTCAAAAACTGGAACGATTTATAAAAAACAATAAAGGGCACACTATTTTTAATGGTCATGTGGTGCTCATCTTTGACGAATGCCACCGCTCGCAGTTTGGCGAAATGCATGCGGCTATAACCAAGGCATTTAAAAACTATCACCTTTTTGGGTTTACGGGCACGCCTATTTTTGCCGTCAATGCCTTATCAAACGGTAAGCCCAACCTAAAAACTACGGAACAAGCTTTTGGCGAAAAATTGCACACATACACCATTGTCGATGCCATTGTCGACAGAAATGTCTTGCCCTTTAAAGTAGATTACGTATCTACCATGCGCGAAGCCGAAAATATCGAAGATAAAAAGGTAAACGACATTGACCGCGAACGAGCTTTATTAGCCCCCGAACGCATAGCCAATATAGTCCAATATATTCTTGTAAATTTTGATCAAAAAACCAAACGCAATTTTTTCTACAAACTAAAAGACCGCCGCTTAGCTGGTTTTAACTCTATTTTTGCCGTTTCTTCTATTGAAGCAGCTAAAAAGTATTACACTGAGTTTAAAAAACAGCTGGCAAACTTGTCACTCGATAAACAACTCAAGCTAGCCCTTATTTACAGTTTTGGAGTGAACGAAGAAGAAATTGACGGAGTAATAGACGAAAACTCCGAAGACACCAGCGGATTAGACAAAAGCTCACGCGATTTTCTGGAAAGTGCCATTGCGGACTATAATAAGATGTTTGGTACCATGTACGACACTTCGTCCGATAAATTTCAGAATTACTATAAGGATGTGAGCGAACGCGTAAAAAATCGAGAGATAGATATTTTGATTGTGGTGAATATGTTTTTAACTGGCTTTGATGCCACAACACTCAATACCCTGTGGGTGGATAAGAATTTACGGTATCACGGGCTTTTGCAAGCATTTTCGCGCACCAACCGTATTTTAAACTCTGTCAAAACCTTTGGTAATATTGTTTGTTTCCGCAATCTTGAACAAGCCACTAACGAAGCCATTGCCCTCTTTGGCGATAAGGAAGCCAGCGGAATTGTTTTGTTAAAAACCTATTCCGATTATTACAACGGCTACAAAGACGGGGATAAAGAAGTGCGAGGATATAGAGACTTGGTGAAAGAACTGCTGGATAAATATCCTATAGGCGAACCTATTATGGGTGAACAAGCTAAAAAAGATTTCATAAAGCTTTACGGTGCAATTTTGCGATTGAAGAATATACTAACTGCTTTTGATGAGTTTAAAGGTAATGAAATTTTAACCGAACGCGATACGCAAGATTATCATAGCATCTACATCGATTTGTACAATGAGTTTCGCAAAACTGGAGATGAGGAAAAAGAAGTTATCAACGACGATTTGGTCTTTGAAATGGAACTCATTAAACAGGTGGAGATCAACATTGATTATATTTTAGAGTTGGTTAAAAAATACCACGAAGACCATATCAAAAACAAGGAAATACTGGTTGATATCAATAAAGCCATTGATGCAACTATTGGGCTACGCAACAAAAAAGACCTTATTTTACAATTTATTGACTCGCTTGATGCTCATTCGGTAGTGGATGAAGAATGGCAGAGATACATTGAAGCTAAAAAAAGAGAAGAACTGGAGGAAATAATCAAGCAGGAAAATCTTAACCGCGAAGAAACCTATAAATTTATGCAGAATGCATTTTGTAATGGATATATTACAACCACAGGCACCGATTTAGCAAAGGTTTTGCCCCCTATCTCACGTTTTTCTCCCACTGGCGAACGTTCAAAAAAACGCGAAAGTGTATTAAATAAGTTGACTATGTTCTTTGAAAGGTTTTTCACTATTTCTAGTGGAGAAATTTGAGGAAGGCTGGGAGAAGTTGATATGTGCTCATTTAATAAAGTCTGGAATTTTATTGGTTATGCCAAAGATCACTTAAGCTCATCCGTGCGATCCGTTGGAAGGAAAAGGGTGAGGTTAGAAATGAAGAATAAAATTAATAAAGAGGCACTCTGCCCATCGTACAACAGCGGCTATGCGGTTCCAGCGGAGTACCGCTTCCACCCTCTTCTGGGTTTCTATAACCCAGATAAGAGTGAAGCCTTCTTCTGTTGTAAAACATTTCAATATACCGAAAAATAATTTACTTAAGTATAACTCCTTTAACAGAGGTGTTACCGTACATATCCATAGTTCGAATCTGTACGGTAGCAGGTGGCTTTGTTTCAAATTCAACAGAAAAGGATTCATCTAAGGAGTCGTATATACCATCTACTGGAAGTATTTTTATCCATTTTAAGCCGTTTACTGAATAGGAAATATCAATGATTGGAGAAAGGTTATCTGAAACCTTCCCCTGTATTTTGTAAGAATTTTCTTTCCCTTTTTGTAATTTTAGTTCTGCTATAGTGGGAGGGGTATTATCCACAATAAAGGGATCACTCATAATATAGGTATCTTTTGCATCATCTTTTGAATTTGATTTTTCATCAGAAGCTACTATTTTTAACCTGTATTGTCCTTCAGGGTAATTATTGCAGATAATATCAAAACTATTCTCTTCAAGCGGTTTTTCATTTAGCTTTAAATAGCTTCCATCCGGCAAATTTAGATAGATGTTGTATGTTAAAGTATCTCTATCATCATCTTCAGCATCCCAGTTAATCTTGTAGGTGTTTTGACTTCCAAATGTTATAGACACTTTGTTTATTCTTGGAGGAGAATTAAACTGGACATAGGGAATAATGATATTCCGGAAAAATGGGGATTCTTTACCATCTGAGTATAATTCCACTTTGTATTGTATGAATCGGTTTGGAGACGATTGTATTGAATCGGAGATTTCAAGCCAATCTTCCCAGAGTTCATCGCCGTATAATGCCCCACTTCTGCTAAATAGCCTTAGTGTTGCCTTTGAGGTAGATGATATAGAGTAAACGGGTTTGCCCCATCTTGAAATTGTTCCTGTGTCAAATGGGCTGGATATAAAATAACCATATTTCGAAAATCCTGTGCCAATCTTAATAATGCGGGAGGGCTCATTGAGTATTGCATAGATATTCTTGTCCGAACTAATCAATCTTCCCAATCTTCCATTTCCAAGGCAGGAAAACCTTTTAGCATTGTTTTCGGAGATTTCGAAATAGGCACCTGGCTTATCAGTTCCAATGACTATTGCTTTGTTTAATTTGAAGTAGGAGAGTGTTAAAAATCGAATGTTACTTTTCTCATATAATTTTTCAATTGTACCATTAAAATCATAGGAATAAAGAGCACTTCTGCCGCCTCCGCTTCTAGTTCCTTTTTTATTACCAATCTGCTTTATGGGTGTTATTATGTCATCATCAGAGGCGCTTGATTCACTTGATTCTTTTTGGGGAATCTTTCTGCTTTCAGGCTGGCTTGTTATAAGATACAATTTTTTCCCTACCAGAATAAAGTCTGTTATTGGATTATCCAGTGAAGTTACTGCACGAATCCTTTTCTTCTGAATATCCAGCGTATACAGTATACTACTTTCAGCAATAAAATAGAGGGCTTGATCTATTAGAATACCTTTTAAGATATTATCTTCATTTGTTACTGGAATTGAATATTCAACTTTGTCCTGTTCGTTTAAATAATAAATTGTGGCAGGGTTCCCACATAGAGCAAAATATCCTTTTTTTTCAGGAACAATATTCCATATATATTCGCTATTGAGATCGATTGTTTTAGTTAATTTAAATTTACTATCCAGAATATGGATTTTGCTTTTTGGTAGCGCTGCTACATATAGAGAATCTCCTCTTTTTTTTATATCACTTATAAGGATTTGATTTGAAGCTGTGAAAACAATCTGATGATTTTTTTCATCAACATAAAGGAGTTGGGCAGTTTCTCCTGTTCCTACAAGAAATCCATCTTTCCATTCTATAAAAGCCCACAAGGGGGAAGGGTATTTAAAAATTTCCTTGTTCTCCCTGGCTAGTTCTATGCCGCTGTTTTCTATAAATGAGAGATTGCTGAATTCAAAATATTCAATATTTTCAAACTTTAAATCGTTTATATATTTTGTATAGACAGAAAAAGCCGAGTTTGTAAGAATAAAAAACAATAAAAAGGAAAAATGAATGTACTTCATTGAATGCTCCTACATTAATAAAAGGGGTAAAAAAGGTTATAATATATCATAAAAAAAAGCAAAAAGTTGATTTATTTTCAACAATAGTAATGATCGGGATTGGAAGAATTAGTGATTTATTCTTTAATTAGCTTACTAATCATAGAGAAGATAAAGGATTGATAACCAAAGTGATTAATCTGATATTCCTGAATAATCTTAAAGAATTCTTCTCGGTTACTTGCTCCAATTTCTGCATAAATGGCACCAATATGACCTTTAACGGTACTTTCTGTAATGAAGAGTCTCTTGGCTATATCTTTTATTTTGTATCCCTGTAGCATTAGCAGAAGAACCTCTTTTTCTCTTGGGCTAAATTTATGCTCCTTGAAGAAGGTTTCTTCTGGCATAATGACAGAAGACATAAGTGGCTTTATATCTATAGCATTCCAGCGAATGCCGTCAATCATTTCATCTCTATAGATTGGAGAAGCCTTTGTCATCAGAGTAATCTGGGAGCCGTCCTTCTTATTGATTCTGAATTCCCTGAAATTGGGTGAAGCACCCTGGATTACTCTATCGCAATATTCTTGAAAACGTTTTCTGTCATCAGGATGTATATAGTTAAGTAGAGAAATTTCTTCTTTTAGGGCACTTTCTTCCAGGCCAAGAGTATCCAGTCCTGACTTATTTATAAATGTAAAATTCAAATTTGTATCTGTTTCGAAAATTACAGTGGGTAACAGAAGAGCCATTTCACGAAATCGTTCTTCGCTTTGTTTCAAATTTTCTTCAGCTTTTTCTCTTTCCTGTATTTCTCTTTTTAGCTGGTTATTAGCTTCAATTAAGTCTTTAGTTCTTGCTTTTACCTCTTCTTCAAGATAATCTGCCTGGTTTTTTATCTTTTCAATTAACATTGCCCCGTTTAATGCAACGCTCATTTTGTGTCTTAAAATTTCATATGTTCTTAAAGTACGTGTGCCAAAGTCAAGTATGATAAACCCAATTTGCTTGTATCCCTGGAATAGATCCTCTACTAAAAAGCTAAATCTTTTGTTTTCTGGAAAATATTGAGACGGTATAAGTTCTTGCGTAGGGAATGCAATCCATGACTTTGGTAGAGAAATTTTGTTGTTTTCATCATAAGCCATTATTAACCTTGATCCTTTCAAGGGCTTTTCTATATCTTCATAGAGAGACAAAAAGCAACTTTTTATTCCAAATTTAGGAAATTCCTCCATGGCTACTTTTATTTCATCTTCTATTTGTAATGTTGCTATTAACCTTTCTCCAATGTCTTCAATTTCTTCAAGTTCGTATTCAAATAGAATTTTAGCAAATATTTTTTCCCTCTGAATAGCCTCCTCAATCATGCCTTCTACCTGCTGAAATAACAACTCGACAAATGAAAATATTTTGGATTTTGTAAACACTTCTAATATATTATTTTTTACAATAGAGCAAATTAGTTTTACATTGGTAGGAGCTTCTTTTTCTGCGGTTGAAGAAAAAATCATTTTTCTCCACATGCTTATAAAAGCTCCTCGTCTTGTACCGTTTAACTCAAGAATAAAACTCGTAAGAATATTGGGTATCCACTCTGTATAAAAATTTTTTCTTTTTTCATCAATTTCTTTTAGTTGACGAATTTCATTTATTATGCTATTTTCGTGTTTATTTACTTCTTCCAGGCTTGAAGGTTCGAATACTGGTAGATTGCTTATATTGGGAGCTTCAAATTCTCTATAAAAGCATCCACAGGAATCTCTGATTACAAGCTGGGTTGGTATGAAGGTAACATCCGGGATTTCTTTTCCTCTAATATAGTCCAGTATTAGTTCTCCTGCCTTCCTTCCGAGATCATAAAAGGATTGTCTTACTGTTGTAAGAGTTGCATACTGACTTATTTCCACATCATCAAAACCCACAACGGGTATATTTTCTGGGACCTGAATATTTCTTTCTTTTAGCTCTTCTATAACTCCAAGAGCCATTGTATCGTTGGCAGCAACAATAACATCAAATTCCATTTTTCTTTTGTCCAGAAGTTCCTTTACAGCCTCTTTTCCAGAAGAAATTAAAAAATCTCCGTTTACTATTAAATCCCAGTTCAATGGTATTTTATGTTCTTTGAGTTCTTCTGTATAAGCCCTGAACCTTGCATCAGCTTCCATATTACCCCTTGGTCCTGTAATAAAGGCGATTTTTCTATATCCATGATATTCAATAAGATGATTCAGAAGATCTCTCATGCCCTTTTCATTGTCTGCAATTACAGAAGGGTAGGAGGTATATTTATCACTGATTGTTACTATTGGAATTTCGGAGTATTGACGCAGGTAATTTCCAACGCTTTCAAAGCCAACAATGTTTCCAATTGATGAAGTTAGAACGACCAGTCCATCAACATTATTCTTATTTACAAACTCAAAAAGAATATTTCGACATTTTTCCCATTCGTAATTTGAGTATAAACGTCCTGTTATAAATGCAAAAAGATTTACATCTTTCTCTCTTACAAAATCATCAATCCCAAAAAGAATATTTGCATGATATGGTGTACCAAGCCAATCAATTAATAGTCCAATGGTAGGGAGAGTTTTTCTTTGCTTTTCGGAAACTCGCTTTTCCATTTTAAGCTCCTGATTTTTTGCCCCCTACCAGTTTCCTTTAACGGCTTATACTATTTTCTTCTTCCCCAAATTCTTCGAGCTTTATATTACCAATCCATACATCAGCAGGATTATTGCCTAGATTAAATTCAAGTCGGGCAAGTTCATCAGTAGAATAAATCATCTTAAAGGAATATGAATAATTCTTTATTTTTTTATCTATATCGATCTTTATTGATGTAGAATAAGCCTTCCAGTCTCCTCCTACTTTCGATACTCTTGATATAATGCTCCGCGGCTCCAAAGCCTTTGCATCAAAAGAAACCCTGTAAGTTTTACCTTCCTGGATTTTAAATGGAAGCTGAAGAAGCTGTATGGCCCAATGGTCTGTTCCCGGATGAATGATTTTAACATAGACAAACCCATTTTCCACTTTCATTGAGGCATCTGCTCCAAGATTGAGCAAGTAGTGCCATTTTTTTCCAATTTCATCCAGAACTTTTACCGTAACATCTCCATAGGCCTTGTAATTTATTATTGCCTTTGTTTCTGTGAAGCTTCCATCAAAGCAAAGATTCTTCCTGTCCGGGGTTATGTTCGTATCAACTTTAACCTGGGACACTTTTTCACTTTTCGCACAGGAAGAAGCCATGCTAATAGCTATCAAGATTAAAACTAAAGTAAGCTTTTTCACTTTTTATTCTCCATTAAACATGGTAATAAAAATTCCTATCCAATTAATTATGAGTAAATATTTTATATCAATATAAAAAATAGTCAAGATATGAAATTAATGAATATTAATTTCTAGCTTTTCATCCTATCTAAAAAGATTTCTTACAAGAAAAGAAGATATTTTGGTTAATTTATACTGATAAACTGGATATAGTTTTAATGAACAGGAACTAAACTTTCTTTAAATAATTTTCATAGACAAACTTTGCAATTTTTCTGGCACCACCAGAAGGTCCCATTCTCTCAATACCAATTCTGCCTCTCCTTTCTCTTTCAACAGGGTTATTGATAAGATCAAGTACTTCCTGGACAACTCCATAGGGATAGTCCTTAATAAATTTCATTGAGCCTCCGAGAAGCTTTTCCTGCTCAATAAAGCGACGCTTGGTTGTCTGCGGACCTGTTCCGACAAATGAAACAACAGGCTTTCCAAGTCCAACAGCCTGTTCATTACCCGCTCCACTGAGTCCAATTAAAACCTCTGATGCGATTACAACATCTACAAAAGCCCCTCTTGCAAGAGTGACCTTTATCTTTTCTTTTTCTAGAAAAGAGAGTTTCTTATCATCATTAGCTTTCAAAGTCCAGCCATTCTTTGAGGCTTTTGAGATTATCATTTCATCAGTGATAGAATTAACAAGGGCAACAATAAAATTAAAACTTCGTTCTGTCGAGAGAAGCTCTAAAACATTTAATATTAGCATTAGGTTTTCAACAGCTTCACCGCGCGTACCAGGAAGTATCCCGATGGTTGGAAATATAGGATTTAATTCAAGATCAAAATTAACAGGATTAAGTTCATCCATAATAACACTTCCAAAGTAATAGGAATTAATTCCCTTGCTTCTCAAATTAGAAGCTGTTAGTTCATCGCGTGCGAATACTGCCGATGCAGCTTTACGAATATACCATTCCTCAATCCAGTAATGAGGTTGTATATAATCTGTCTTAGAATGAATGTAAAATAGAATTGGAATATTGGTTTTCTTCAATGCTTTCCTTGTAAGATATAGCAAAAAAACATCCCCAACAACAAAAGCAAGGCGAATCTTGTCCTTTTGAGTTTTTATGGAGGATACGAATTTTTTTGGAATAGAAAAGCTGCCTGATATTAAATCCTGAAAGAAGCCACGAAGGCTCTGAGTAGAAAATCCTCCGGAAGGTGGCAAGTATGAAGAGGCTATTACTTCAAATCCTCTTTTCTTATACTCTTCTCCTTCGCTTACAAGTGAAGCCCCCATAATTTTTGTCCCATCTAATTTTTTATCAAGAGAGATGAGCTTTCTAAGCTCACTTCCAATAAGGGTTGCATTCCTATCCTCGCTGTAGCAATCGCTTGTGAACAGAATAATATTTCTTTCAGGATTCATAGATTCTTTCTCCGGATTTATTCTTGTTTAGAAGTTTTATCTTTTCATTTAAAGATATGCCAAATCCAATCCATAACAATACTCCAAGTGGTACATTATATTGCATGGCATCAAAAAAAGATATTATTAAGAAGCCGGCAAGAAAACCTGCACCAAGTGGTAGAAAAAAAGGCTTTTCTTTTTGTTCTAAAAAACTCTTTAAATATTTGTATAGAAGCCATATAATAAATCCAAAAAATAAAATAAAACCAGATATCCCTGTTTCCACCAGGATGGATAGATATCCATTGTGCAAAAAAGCAACAGGGGTTCTTTGATAATTATCAGGAAAATTTGTTTTGTACAGGATCCCAAAGTTTGCGAGACCTATTCCAAAAATCTTTTGCTTTTTGAATAACTTCCATCCTGCAGAATACTGTTCAATTCTTCCTTCAAGATTACTGATTTCTAAAGGATTTGTTAGACTGTTTAATGTCTTTTTAATTTTTTCATTGGGAATAAATAAAAGTCCTGCTATGAGCACTAGAATTCCTCCTATTGCATACCATTTTCGCAAAAATAAAACCGAGGCGAATAAGAATATACTAAGAAATAATCTTCCACCCCTTCCCCCTGTTAGATATAAAATTACAAGTGCCATAATTATTGCAGCTAATTCCAATGAAAGTCTAAAAGGAAATTTCCATTTGAAATTAGTAATAGTAAAATAGCATAGAAACGCAGTGAAAAGGGAGATTAAATATGTGCCCATTGAGGCATGTTGAAAGAATGAAACCAGAATATCTTTCCCTTCTCCAGAAGGGAAGATTGAAAGGATATTATTTTCCCATGTCAAGGCAATTGGAATTTTTACCAGGAAGAAATGTATTAATGCAATTGTGCTCCAGCTTATTATTGAAATAGATAGTGTCTTAATGAGTAGCTTGAAAAATTTTTCATTCCAATCTTGAGTTTTGAAATAATAATAGATAAGTATATACATAAGAAATAAAAACGATGCTCCAATCCCTTCTAGTTTTCTATAGCTTAAAATACCGCTGATGAGTGAAAAAAACACAAATGCGAAGAGAAGATATTCCCCTTTTTCTATTTTTGCTTGATAATTTTTTCTGTTTTTAATGAATTCAATTATTGATAATAATAAGGATAAAAACAAAAAAGCTTCAAAAACAGATGGGAAAAAAGGAAAGGCAAAGGCTATTATTAAAGAACCTTCCTTCCAGCTCTTTAATGAAATTTTATATTTATTTTTAAGCAAATGAAATAAAAATAAGAGAATGGGAACGAGCAATAGAGAAATAAAAAGGACTATGTTAATGGATAAGAAAGGGGCTCTCTGGATTTTTGAACGTTCTATAACAAGTTTTTCAATTCTGATATTTCCTTTGCCGGGATAGTAAATTACTAAATTCATTTCTTTATAATCGAGTTCATCAGAAACAAAAAAGGGAATTTCAATGAAGCCTCCATTTAAAGGCTTTAGTTCGCCCTCTGCAATATTTCGCCATAAGGCTCTATAGTGAATTTCCAAGGTTGCTGAAATATCCGAAGTGTAATAAAGAATGGCTTTGTAATATCCCTTTTTAAGGGGAATACCCGGACCATAGAGTAGAATTCCCTTTTTACTTTGTCCTTCGTAAGCCGCAATATATCCTTTCTCTTTTTTGCCTGTATCACTTGAGAGCCTTTCTGCCGGAAAGATATATTTGATTTGGCTATTTTCGTTATAATAAGTTCCAGAAATTTTACGCAAAATAACAATTGATAGAATAATGGCAATCACAAAGATAGAGATAAGAAAAGACAATGGAAACTTTATAATCTCTGATAGAAAAGGTACTTTTTTATCTAAATTTAAATTAAGCATTCTATTATCATTTTATCCTCACTGAAGAACTGTAATCAGAATAGGATTTCCTTTACCGAAAATTATAAGGTTACTTTTTTAAAAAAACAAAATTTGATTGTGTAAAAAGGCAATCAGAATGAAAAAAATGGGGAATAGCTGAAGATTGGACTTAAAATTGACAAAAAGGCATTGTTTTTTTAGAATTATTACTTTAAAAAATATTGTCTAATAATTTACTTATGTTGGAAGTCTAAGGAAGGTAGATGGTGTCTATAAGTGAAAGTTTGTGATGATGGCAGGTCAGAGCGTTGGTCTTGTTGAGAAAATACAACCAATGAAAGAGATTGTTAAAGAGCTTGTTGAGGAAACAGAAAGAGAGTTGCAGAGTATAAAATCTAAGTTATGTAAAATATAGTTATTATAGATTTAAAATATAGGAGGTTATGGTGCTGGATATAATTGTTTTAGTTAAGCAGGTTCCGGACACACACAATATAACGGGACAGGCAATGAAGGAAGATGGTACGGTAAACCGACAAGCTCTTCCTGCTATCTTTAACCCTGAGGATTTAAATGCACTGGAAGAGGCTTTAAGAATTAAAGATACACTTGGAGCAAAGGTTACTGTTATTACAATGGGACCACCAAATGCCTCTCAGGTGCTTAGAGAGGCTTTGTTTAGAGGAGCAGATGATGTTGTACTTCTTACTGATAGGGTTTTTGCAGGAGCGGATACTCTGGCAACCTCTTATGCACTTTCGCTTGCAATAAAGAAAACTGGAAAGTTTGATATTGTTCTTTGTGGAAGACAGGCGATAGATGGAGATACGGCTCAGGTTGGTCCTCAAACCGCAGAAAAACTTGGGATAAATCAGTTAACCTGCGTAAACAAGATAGTCGAGATTAAAAAGGATAGTATTACTGTTGAACGTTCGATTGAGGGAGGGTATGAAGTAATAAAGTCAAAGTTGCCTGTTCTTCTTACAATCACATCTGAAGCTAATACACCACGTCCACCTTCTGTCAAAAAGATGCTGGCTTATAAATATGCTATGACACCATCGGAGCTTGAAAATCTTGATGAGGCATATATCTGTGCTAATGAAATTTGTGAATCTCATGCAATTATCAAGCAATGGGATCACAAAGAAATTGGAGCAAATGTGGAACAGTGTGGACTTTCAGGTTCTCCTACAAAGGTTAAGCAGATTGAAAGCGTTGTGCTTGGAGTTCATGAAGTTAAAAAGATTGAAAATACAAAAGAAGGCTTGCATAGTCTCGTGGATGAATTAATGCAGGAACATATTTTAGGTTAAAGGGGAAAGTTATGAAAACAAACGAAGTATGGGTTTATATAGAGCAGAATAATGGAAAGATAGCAGATGTAAGTCTTGAACTTCTTGGAAAGGGAAGTGAGCTTGCTAAAAAATTAAAGGTTAAAACAGGAGCAGTTTTGATAGGCAAAGATGTTAAAGGAATAATAGATACATTATTTCATTATGGGGCGGATAAAGTTTATGTTGCAGATATGCCTGCTTTAAAGGATTATATTACTCTTCCTTATGCTAACATTATTGTTAATCTTATAAGGGAATATGAACCACAGATAGTGCTTTATGGAGCAACTACCACTGGGCGTGACCTTGCACCGAGAATAGCCTCAGAATTAAGGGTTGGGCTTACTGCGGACTGTACAAATTTGCAAATTGGGGATTATAGCAAGCCGGATAAAGGAAAGACAATCGAGTATAAGGACATTCTTTATCAGATTCGTCCTGCCTTTGGTGGTAACATAATTGCTACAATTGTAAGTCCTGATCACAGACCTCAAATGGCTACTGTGCGTGAGGGTGTGATGAAGATGGCAACACCAGATAAAACACGAAAGGGTGAAGTAATAGAATACAAAGGGGAACTTCCAAAGGTTTTATTCCTCTCTGAGATTGTAAAAAAGATTCAGAAAGAAAAAACAGTAGATTTGAAGACTGCAAATATTATTGTTTCCGGTGGTATGGGAGTTGGATCTAAAGAGAACTTTAAACTTATTTATGATCTTGCTCATCTTATAGGTGCACAGGTCGGAGGATCCCGTGCTGCTGTGGATGCCGGATTTATCGGGAAAGACCATCAGGTAGGGCAAACCGGTACTACGGTTAGACCAAAGCTTTATATCGCTGTTGGTATTTCTGGACAGATTCAACATATAGCTGGTATGAAGGAGTCGAGCCGTATTGTGGCTATTAATAGTGATCCTAATGCTCCTATATTTCAGATTGCTCATTATGGAATAGTTGGAGATTTGAATGATGTTATCCCGAAGTTTATAGAAGTATTTAAAAGTATGAAAAAGTAAGGAGAGAAATTATGCCGAATTTTTATAAAGATAATGATGATATCCAATTTCATATGAAGCATATGGATCTGGACAGGGTTATAGAGCTTAAGGAAAGCTTTTTTGCAGATAAAGGAAAGTATAACTATGCTCCAGTAAATATTAACGATGCTAAGGATTCTTATAACAGAATACTTGAGGTTGTGGGAGATATAGCGGGTAATTTTATAGCTCCAAGGGCTCCGGGCGTTGATGAAGAAGGGGCACACTATGAAAATGGAGAAGTTAGATATGCTAAGGGAACGGAAGAGGCTCTTGAGATGCTAAAAAGGGCAGATTTGATGGGGTTTACTCTTCCCAGAAAGTATGGTGGGCTTAACTGTCCTGTAACCATTTATTCTATTGCAATAGAGATAGTTTCCCGTGCAGATGCAGCCTTGATGAACCTTTTTGGTTTACAGGATATAGCGGATACAATAAATCTCTTTGCCGATGAAGAACAGAAAATGCGTTATCTTCCACGATTTGCTTCTGGAGAAGTTACAGGTTCTATGGCTTTAACAGAACCAGATGCTGGAAGCGATTTACAATCAGTACAGCTTAAAGCCTGGCAGGACGAAAAAGGGCAATGGTATCTTAGAGGTGTTAAGCGATTTATAACTAATGGATGTGGGCATATTTCGCTTGTGCTGGCACGTTCAGAAGAAGGAACAACAGATGGGCGCGGGCTTTCCATGTTTATTTATGAACGCGAAAAGCACATGAAGATTCGTCGTATTGAAAATAAGCTTGGAATTCATGGCTCTCCTACCTGTGAACTTCAATTTAACGATGCACCTGCAGAGCTCTGCGGAAAAAGAAGAATGGGGCTAATTAAATATGTTATGTCGCTTATGAATGGAGCGCGTCTTGCAATAGCGGCACAGGGTCTTGGAATTGCCGAGGCAGCATTTGCAGAGGCAGATCAATATGCAAAAGATAGAGTACAGTTTAAGAAGGCTATTAGAGATATGATTCCTGTAAGTGAAATGCTTGTGAACATGCGGGTAAAAATAGAAGCAGGTAGAACCCTTCTTTATGAAACTGCAAGGATTGTGGATATTAAAAATGGTCTGGAAGAACAGAGTGAACATAGTGAGGATAAGGCAAAAGAACTTCGAGATGAGCTTAAGAGATATACAGCCCTTGCGGCACTTTTTACACCAATGGTGAAGGCTTATAATACCGAAATAGCTAACCAGGTAGCTTATGATGCCATACAGATCCATGGTGGTACTGGGTTTATGCGGGAATTTAATGTAGAACGTCATTATAGGGATGCAAGAATTACCAATATTTATGAGGGAACAACCCAGCTTCAGGTTGTTGCTGCTATCGGTGGCATTGTAAAAGGTGTTGCTATGGAGAGGCTTAATGAGTATGATAGAGAATTTCAATATTCGGGTCTTGAATATCTGCAAAAGCCAATTCGGGAGATGAAAAATTTAACTGAGGAGGCGATTGAATATGTAAGGAATAAGGATGATAGCCTTTATCAGGAGTATCATTCAAGAAGGCTTGTTGAGATGGTTACATATACAACAATTGGATATTTAATGCTTAGAGATGCAAGCAGATCTGAAAGAAAAAAGGATATTCTAAAATATTTCCTGGAATATGCTTTACCAGAAGTGAAAGCACGTTGTGATGTAATTCTTGGTAATACATCTCATATGCTTGAAAAGAAACAGGAAATTCTTGACGGAAAAAACTAAAAAGAAGATACCCCCGTTTAAGCGGGGGTATTTTTTTGCTAAAATAGGTTCTGGGCAAATTGTTATAGGACAGGCCTATGAATTTGACTATTCTGGTACTCAGGCTTGCAAAGCACTTTGTAAACTTGGTTACGAAATTGTTCTGGTTAATTCTAATCCAGCTACAATTATGACAGACCCGGGTATGGCGGATGTTACTTATATAGAACCACTTAATTTGGAAATCTCGTGGAATATCTGTAAAATCTCTTCAGGAGTATCATAAAGAGTTAGGAGATTGAATTTTAGGTTGTGTTAAGCTTTTGCTCTAATTGGTGATTAATACTTCGCTTGTAAAAACTTATAATTTTGTTATAATTAGTCAATGTTTGATATAATTCAGCAAAAGCAAACTTTCGGGCTGGAGGGATTCGAACCCTCGACTTCTTGGTCCCGAACCAAGCGCGCTAGCCAAACTGCGCTACAGCCCGATTAAAGAGGATTGATTTTAAGCGCAAATCAGGAAATAATCAAATTTTTTTCCATCAGCGAGAGTAAGGTTTTATTAAATTTTACAGGGTCTGGAAGCTCTGCACCCTCGGCAAGCAATGCATATCCTAAAAGAAGCTCTGCATAATCGGAAAGCAAAGGGTCATGCCTGTTTTTCTTATAGCTTTCGTTCATTTTTGTTAATACAGGATGATCTGGATTGATTTCCAAAATGCGTTTTTTTAGTGGTATATCCGATTCATTGTCTCTTTTAATAATTCTTTCAAGGTGTGGGCTTATGTCATAATCTTCACTGACTATGCAGGCCGGGGCATTTACAAGACGAGAGGAAATTCTTACTTCCTTTATGTTTTTTTCAAGTTTTTCACCAAGCCATTTTAGAAGTCCAGAAAATTCATTTTGTTTTTCCTTAATCTCTTTTTCTCTTTTCTCTTGTTCTTCTTTATTGCCGAGTTCCAGATTTCCCTTTGCAGCGGACTTGAACTTTTTGCCTTTGTACTCTGTAACGCTCTGCATCATTATTTCATCAACAGGACTTACCATGTACAGAACCTCAAAGCCTTTTTCCTTTAATGCTTCTAAGTGTGGGGAATTTTCTGCGCTACTTCTACTTTCTGCATTTATGTAATATATTTCATTCTGTCCTTCTTTCATTCTTGAAATATACTCATCGAGAGAGGTTGGTTTTGATGAATCATGGGAAGAATCGTACAGAAGCAGGCTTAATATTTTTTCCCTGTTTTCAAAATCAGCAATCACACCTTCTTTTAAGGCAGTTCCAAATTCTTGCCAGAAGTTTAAATAACTCTTTTTGTCTTCATTAAGCATTTCCTGGAGGCTGTCAAGAATTTTCTTTGTAAGGCTCTTTTTTATCTGGAGAATACTTCTATCCTTTTGAAGAATTTCCCTTGAGATGTTAAGCGGAAGATCTGGAGAATCCACAACACCTTTTATAAAACGAAGGTATTTTGGAAGAAGATCTTCGAAAGCCTCCATAATGAGTACTTTTTTAACATAAAGCTGCAGCCCGCTTTTATATCCCTGATAGTAAAAATCAAATGGGGCGTGGGATGGAATAAACAAAAGGGAATAAAACTCAACAGTACCTTCACCCCTGTAAGCAATTGTTTTTAAAGGCTCGTTCCAGTCATGGGTAATATGACGATAAAACTCCTTGTATTCCTCGGGTTTTACTTCAGAGACAGGCCTTGTCCAGATTGGTTTCATAGAATTAAGGATCCTATCTTCTATAACCTTTTCTTTTTTACCATCCTTCTTAGGCTTTCCATCTTTATCTTTTTCAATTTCTTCTCTTTCTTCTTTCATAATAATTGGATAGTTAATAAAGTCGGAGTATTTCTTCACTATGTTTGAAATAACATAAAAATCTGTAAAATCGTCAATACCATTTTCTTCATCAACTGGCTTTAAATAAAGGGTGATTTTTGTTCCATGCTCTTCCTTTTCTATTGGAGTGATTGTATATTCTCCCTGACCATCGGATTCCCAGCGATAAGCTTCATTTTCTCCAGCCTTTCTTGTCTCTATACTTACCCTGTCGGCAACCATAAAAGCGGAATAGAATCCCACACCAAACTGGCCTATCATATCATTTATGGAAGAGTTGGATTTATTTTCTTTAAGCTTTTTAATAAACTCCTGTGTTCCAGAACGGGCTATTGTTCCAATGTGGTTAACCAGATCGTCATGATTCATGCCAATTCCATTATCAATTATTGTTAGTGTTCTTGCATTTCTGTCTGCTTCAATTCTTATTTCAAAGGGCTTACTGGAAGTTATAAGCTCTGGCTTTGTGATTGCCTCAAATCTCAGACGGTCTATGGCATCCGAAGCATTTGATATAAGCTCTCTTAAAAATATTTCCTTATTTGAATAGACAGAATGTACCATCAGGTTTAAAAGCTGACGGCTTTCTGCCTGAAATGAAAATTTTTCAGTATTGTGTTCCATAATAATTTTTCCTCCTGGCTTTGCAAGATGCTTAAATATATAAAATAATAATGAAAAAAGAGGTTAGTCAAGTGGAAATAGAAGATGAATTGTGCGAGAATAACAGAATTTATGTTTTGTATATTATTTTTCCATACTTTAAAATACTCTCTAAGAATCCACTTCTATCATTTTTCTCATTGATCAGAATAGGTTCTATTCTAAAATCAATATCTCGAACTAGATTGAATAATTCTGCACTTATATTTAGATAATCCCCCGGAATTTTTTCCAGAACAACTGCAATGTCTATATCGCTATTTTCAGTTTGTAAACCTTTTGCATATGAACCGTAAAGTATAATTTTCTTTACAGGAAGCTTTTTACTTATTATATGAGCATATTTTTTTAACTTTTTAATAATTGTTTTATCCATATATAAAATTCCCTGGTTTCATTATATATTTTTTTACAGACTTCGAGGGTAAGCGATTTTGAAAGCGATTCTTTATCTTCCGGATATCGTGCTTGTATATTAAGTGGCATTAGCAAATTTATTAATTTTCTCTGGTTTTCGGATAATAAAGAATCAAGGCCAGTTTTATTACATAGAATTAGAAGATTATGAGTATAAGGAGGTTCTTTCTTATTAATGTGCCAGTAATAAGCTTTTAAAGATTTCTCAAATACTTGATGACACATAAATCCCATATACAATAGTCGCTTTGTTTTCAACATTGATTCTGCAGTATCAAGATCATATATAGCCAATTCCATCCAGTATTGGATTTTTGACTCTATGCTATCCATTTGGTAAGATAACTCCTATTAATTAATAATATACCTTATATCAGTTATTTTAATTCATTATAACTCATTTATCAAAAATTTATAAATTTTTTCTATCCTCAAGAATCTTCATTATAGAATTTATTTCTATACACGTGCAGAGGAGTTCTATAGCTTCTTTTAACTCACTTATGGGCGGATAAGTAGGAGCAATTCGAATGTTTCTGTCTCGAGGATCTTTTCCATAGGGATATGTTGCACCAGCTTTTGTAAAGGTAACACCAGCATCGAGAGCCATTTTAACAGATTTAGAGGCGCATCCGTCAAGGGTATCAAGACTTATAAAGTATCCGCCATGGGGGTTATTCCATTTTGCAATATTTTTTTTACCAAGTTCTTTATCCAGTATGTCAAGCACAGTATCGAATTTTGGTTTAAGTATATTTCTATGCTTTTTCATATGATTAATAATGCCCTCTTTATTCTTGAAGAATAACACATGTCTTAGCTGATTTAATTTATCGGGACCTATGGTCTGAATGGATAATTGCTTTTTTAAGGATGCAATATTTGTTTCACTTGAGGCAACAGCAGCGACACCTGCCCCGGCAAATGTTATCTTTGATGTGGAACAAAAGATATAAGGTCTATCGGGATTCCCTGCCTTTTTACATTCTTCAAGAATATTAAGTAATTTATCTTCTCTATCTGATAGATGATGTACAAAATACGCATTGTCCCAGAAGATGCAAAAATCCTTTGCCTTTGTTTTCATGGAGGCAAACCTTCTTACGACATCATCAGAGTAGGTTATACCCTGAGGATTACTATAAATAGGAGTACACCATATCCCTTTTATGGATTCATCATCCTTTACATATTGTTCTATGGCATCCATATCCGGCCCATCATTTTTCATCTCTACAGAAATCATCTCAATTCCGAAAAGCTCGCAAATTGCAAAGTGTCGGTCATAACCTGGAGATGGACATAGGAATTTTACATAGGGTAGTTTTCCCCATGGCTTTTCGCTTCCAGGTACACCAAGAAGCATTGCACGCATGATTATGTCATGCATGATTGCAAGACTTGAATTTCCTCCAACAATAACCTCCGATGGACTTACATCAAGAAGCTCTGCAAAAAGTTTTTTTGCCTCTGGAAGTCCATCAACAAGTCCATAGTTTCTGCAATCAGTCCCGTCTGATGAAGTGTATTCTGTTATATTCAGCATCTCCATACTTAAGTCGAGCTGCTCGGGGCATGGCTTTCCACGAGAAATATCCAGCTTGAGATTTCTGGATTTAAAATTCTCATATTTATTTAGGAGTTCCTTTAGGCGATTTTTTAAGTCTTCTGTTTTTTGAAGGTGATAATCTTCATCCATATTTTTTCTCTCCTTTAAAATTATGCGGGGATTATTCTAAAGAATAGCAATAGAATATTCAAGGATTTTTTGCCTAAATTTAAACTAAAATCTAACCTAAGATAATAGTGTCAGAATATTTCCGGGTCTTTAAGACTACCTTGACAGTGTGAAAGATGCCTCCGTCCGCCTGTTCGTCTTCAGAAGGTAATCTCCTGTCCAAAGGCGACATTCGCGAATGTCGCCTTTAACAATCTCTGCCACAACATTTTTGTTTGGAATGTTACTTTTTCTTTGTCTACAGCAACAAAGAAAAAGTAACCAAAAAAGCCTGCCCCAAGCAGGGTCGAGGGAAACCAATTGTTACCTTTCTTTTGTCCGGGCAAAAGAAAGGTAACCGAAAGAAAACCCGCCCGCCCACGCTACGCAAAGTTTGCAATGCAACTGCTCAGGCTCGGGAGCGGTGAACTCACCCTCACCTTGAAAGCTCTTTACTTTACAACCCCTTTTACATGTTTAAAAACTTTCCTTTACTTTTTATACAAGGTGATGGTTCAAACAACACCGCTCTCACACCTCGCCTTCGCAGGCATTGCTTACACTTTGCTCCGCTATGGCGGGTTTGTTTAGTTATATAACTACAACCGTATCGCAGTAATAGTATTCTTTAGATTTTATACTAAAACTCTCCTCTTTGCACTTATGTCTTTCTCATGTCGCTATCCATAGCTTTATTCGAAAGGCAACCGCAATCCTTTGCGGTATGTTACCTGTTCCCTTTATCCCACTCGCAGAATACCCCTTCTTGTTACTTCGTTTCCTCTGCATTAATTCTAAAGGCTCTTAAGGGGAAAACCGCAGAGGGGGAAAACAATCGGTGTATCTATAACCATATCGCAACGCCGAGTTATTTTTTTATTTTCTCTACCCTCCACAGCGAGGTTTTTGTAAAGTATAATCTTATGCTCACCAAGGAGATTACAGAGAGCACGCAGGTTCTATCCTTGCCATAGAGGTTTTAGACATAAAAAGCTACCGAATAAAATGCATCACAATTGAGATCCAATGTTAAATTAAATTTTGCTAAACTTCTTTAATCTCCAGTATTCTATCCAGTCTAAAGGTGCGATTTTCTCCTCTTTTCTCACAGAAGGCAACCAATCCTTCAAAAGGCTTACCAGCATACTCCAGTATTCCAGCGGAAATAGGACGAATTATACGGCGAGTTTTTTCATCAGAGGTTTTCAAATATACAATTTCAAGTCTTTTTTTGTTTCTTATAGCATCCTCTATGATTGCACGACATTCTTCAATAGGTAAAACCTCTCTTGCTTTTTTATATCGGTAGCTGGTCATAAACCTTACTACAGCCCAGTCCATAAATACATGATTCTTTTTTAAGGGCTTTTTTAGAACAAGCCCTTCAATCGAGCGAACCCTGCTTAAAGCAACATAAACCTGCCCTGGTGAAAAACTTCCCTTCCCTATATCAAGAATCATTCTGTCGAAAGTTTTCCCCTGTGATTTATGAATTGTAATTGCCCAGGCAAGTTTTAATGGGTATTGAATAAAAGAACCTATTGTTTCACTCTTTATACAATTTAAGTTTTCATCATATTTATATTCAAAAATATCCCATTCAAAGGGGCTTACTTCAACTGTTTCTCCGGAGATAAGCTGGACATCAATAATATCATCATCTTTATGAAAGCTTATAATTTTTCCAATACTTCCATTTACCCAGCGTCCAAAAGTGTCGTTATTCAACAGCATAACCTGTGCATTTTTTTTAAGTATTAGCTTTTTTTCTGTAGGTAAATTTGTTTCATCAAATTTACCAAAAAGATAACCATGAAATATTTTCTCCTTTCCGGGAAGTTGTGATAACATTTCAAGATTTATTTTTGTAGCCTGATCGTTTCTGGGGGTCAGAGTTACAGCAAAATCATTATTTTTAATTTCTACATTATCTTCTAATCTGGTATTTAAAAAATTTATATCATCCTCTGTTATGGTATTATTGCGAATGGCATTCAATATTCTAACAAATTCTTCGTTTGTTTGCCTGAAGATCTTTTCCAGTTCTATAACCTCAAGATTTAGTGAATCAAACGATTTTGCTGAAAAAAAGTATGGGGAAGTATAAATTTCCGAAAATATTTTCTTCTCCTTGCTAGTTACTACGGGAGGAAGCTGGTACAGATCTCCGAAAAATACCATCTGCTTTCCACCAAAAGGCTTTTTTTTATTGCAAACTGTGCGGAGAAAAATATCGGTACAGTCCAGAAGATCTGCCCGTAACATAGAAACTTCGTCAATAATTATCGTATCAATATTTCTGTAGAGCTTTTTTCTCTTTTCTGAAATGGCTATAGCTGTTTCTTCAGCAGATTCTATATTAACATCCGGTAAAAATCCAAAAAAGGAGTGAAAGGTTTGTCCTCCTATGTTGATAGCAGCAACACCTGTTGGAGCTATCACAGCCACAGATTTTTTTGTGTTGTCTCTAAAGTATTTCAAAAGAGTTGACTTTCCTGTACCTGCCTTGCCTGTAATAAAAATATTTTTTTCTGTATTTTCCATTTTATCCAAGGCATTTTTAAAATTCTCAGTCATTTCAAAATACAATGCTTGCCTCCTTACTAATTTTAATTTTAAAAAATTAATTATGTGTTTTTTATTTTTATGTAGAAAAATTATATATTAAAAAAGAGATTTGGTAAATTGTTCATACAATAATCAGCAATTCCCCATTTTTGATCGGATTACAATAAATCGTCATTGCGAGGCGATGGTTTTCTTCTTGGCCAATGGTTATTGTCCGAAGCAATCTGTCGGTGCATCCAGAGTTACTTTTTTATACCGACAGATTGCTTCATACGATAATTTTCGGTAAAGGAGTAATCCCTTCATTCGCAATGACGACGGAGTTGTCAAATCTCCAAAAATGGGGAATTGCTGACAATAATCAAATGTCAATTGACAGACTTTTTTTAATTCATTAAAATGAAAGGAGTTATATTATGTACTGCCAGGCGCCTTGTGTAGCGCCCGGCAGTTTTTAGCTCCGGAGGAAACCGGAACCAACGGCTATTTTACATTTGGCAAAGTTTGTACCAGAAACTTTGTTTTATATTTACTTGCATTAAAAGAAATTAAGCAAACAGGATTTTGTAACACGTAAGAGATTTTGCTGTATATTTAATCTTTGCGTTATGCACTGCCTGATTATTGAGCAGGGCAATTTTGTAACTATTCCATATTCCCAGTTTTCTATGAAGTAGGAAGGCTGGCTTATGATTGGAAGAAAAGTAAAAGAAGAAAGAAACTTAAGACTTGGTGTTGTAACGGATTATCTCAATTCCCCTTATCACAGGCGGATTCTGGAAGGAATTACAGAGTTTGGTAAAACGCAACATGTTAGTTTTTTGTATTTTGTTGTTGGGCGCCTTGAGGCAAGAAGGGATTGGGAGAAATATCATAACATTGTAGCCTCATTTCCCGATCCATCCACAATCGATGGAATGATTCTTTTTATATCTTCTATGAGGAATTTAGTTAAAGAAGAGTATGCCTCAAAGCTTCTTAAGAAGTACAGAAAGGTTCCAATTGTAACTTTAAGTGAAGTTTTGCCTGAAACACCGGCGGTTATAGTAGATAACGATAAAGGAATGAGAGAGCTTATGGAACACATGGTGGTTACTCATGGGTATAAAAGAATTGCTTTCTTAAAGGGTCCGGAAAACAATGTGGAAGCTCAGGCAAGGTTTGATATTTATAGGCAGGTCTTAAAAGAACACAATATTTCCTATGATGAAGAGCTTGTTTTTTGGGGTAATTTTACTTATGATTCGGGTAGAGATGCTATTAAATTTTTTCTTGATAAAAAAAAGGTTAAGATGGATGCCATTGTTGCTTCTAATGATAATATGGCATTAGGTGCTCTTGAGGAGTTTCAACTTAGAGGTTTGTTTGCTTCTGCTTCTATTCCAATAACGGGTTATGATGACATAGATACAAGTGAGCAGGCAAACCTTACGACTGTAAGACAGCCCCTTTTCAAGCAGGGTTATATGGCTGCAGAGATACTCTACAGTATGGTAAGCAACAATAAAAGTAAAATAGAGGTTTTGAAGCTTGAACCCGAATTGATAGTAAGAGAGTCATGCGGATGCTTTTCCAGCTCGGTGAGCTCTGCTATGGTTTCTTCTCATATAAATACAGAAGATACTAAAAAAAATATTTTAGGTCATGAAAAAGAGATTATAAACGAGATAAATGGAGCGGATTTTGGAATACAAAAAAGGCTTTTACCATGGTTTAGGGACCATATTGAAGATTTGACGAGAGAATTTATAAAGGAGATTGTTGATAAAAAAGTGGGTGTTTTTTTATGGAGCTGGAAAAGACTTTTAACCTGGGCTGTTAATGAAAAACTAAATTTGAATATACTACAGGATCTAATTTCTTATTTTAGAAAACTGACACTTCAATGTTTCCATGATCTTATCAGGATTTATTATGTAGAAGATCTGTTTCATCAGGCAAGAATTATGCTTTGGGAAGTACGTCAGAAAACAGAAATAATGGCAAAGGTTATGATGCAAAGTGAAAATGAACGATTGAATGATATAGGCTCAGAGCTTTCTACAGCTTTAAATATTGAGGAGCAGATGAATATTCTGTACCAGGAGGCAATTTCACTTAAAATTGATACTTTTTATCTTTCTCTATTTAAAGATATTTCCGCACCACTTAAACTATCAACTTTGATGTTAGCCTGCATTAATGGGACAAGGATTCCAATAGAAAAAGGGGGGCAGGTTTATCCTACCCTCCAGATTATACCTCATGGCTTCTGGCCTGTTGATGATTCGGTAAATCTGGCTATTGTTGAGCTTTCACATAGAGCCCAGCCTTTTGGTTTTATTGTCTTTGACTATAAACCTGAACTCGGAATGATTTATGAAAGCCTTCGTACGAAGATAAGTATCTCCCTTGACAGTGCCATTTTGGTAGATAAAATTAGAAATCAGGCTCTTTACCTTGAGCAGGAAGTTAAACAGAGAACAAAAGATTTACAACAGGCAAATTATCAACTTGAGATTGAGATTGCGGAAAGGAAACGAGCTGAAGAAATATTGAAAAGAAGTGAGGAAAAGTATAGAGAAATGACTCTTCTATTGCCTACTATCATTTTTGAAACAGATATAGATCTTCAGTTTATTTATATAAATCGTGCCGGACTTGAGTTATTCGGGCTTACAGATACTGATGTTAAAAAAGGGGTTTCCTATCTTGATTATATACCTATGGAGGATAGAGAAAGGGTGAAGGAATACTGTACCAGAATAATTCATGGTGCACAGATGGGTTTTAATGAATTTAATCTTTTGAAAAAGGATGGCTCAAGGATTAATTTTCTGGGAAAGGCAACTCCTGTATATAGAGATAATGTGCTGGAGGGGCTTTTATGGAATGTGATAGATATTCGTCCCCTTATGTCAAATATATTTATGCCAGACGATTCATACTTTGATCAGTATGGTCTAAGTAGTAGAGAAAAAGAAGTCTTTAAATTACTTATACAGGGTTATAAAAATAAAGAAATAGCAGATAGACTTTTTATAACCGAAGCGACAGTCAAAGATCATGCGGGGGCGATATATGCAAAGATTGGTGTTAAGAACAGAGAAGAACTTTTTGATAAAATAAAGGATCTTCAGGTAAGTCGGTTTGGCTATCATTCCTATATTTTTTCACTCTTTGCCCGTCTTTTAAGAGAAAATTGAATTGTTTTAATAAATACTTTAAAATAAATGCTTATTTAAGTGCTTACTAAAGATTACTAATGACATTTAAGGAAGGATTAATATGGATTTTAAATTAAACAGGCTTAGCAATTTTAAAGGAAGGCAGGGACCTTTGTTATTAATAATAATGGATGGAATTGGAATTGGGAAAGATTATCCGGGAAATGCTGTGTATCTTGCAAAGAAGCCAAACTTGCAGAAGCTTTTTAGTTCTAAGCTATTTACAACACTTCAGGCTCATGGCACTGCTGTTGGGCTTCCATCAGATGAGGATATGGGAAACAGTGAGGTTGGACATAATGCTCTTGGAGCAGGTAGAGTTTTTGCCCAGGGGGCTAAAAGGGTTAATCTTGCTATTCAGGATGGAAGTATATTCAGAAGTGAGACCTGGAAGAAACTTACGGAAAGATGTAAAACTGGTGGAGGTACTTTTCACTTTATAGGTCTCCTTTCTGATGGTAATGTTCATTCCCATATTGACCAGCTTTTTGCTATGATAGAGGAGTGTGTAAAAGAGGGAATAAAAAAGGTAAGAATTCATACCCTTCTTGATGGTAGGGATGTTCCTGAAAAATCGGCTTTGATATATATTGATAAACTTGAAGATTTATTGCATAGCATTAGAAATAAAAATGGTCTGGATTATAAAATAGCTTCTGGCGGTGGAAGAATGGTTACAACCATGGATAGATACTTTGCAGACTGGAGTGTTGTCAAGCGTGGATGGGATGCTCATGTGCTTGGGATAGGAAGGCAGTTTAGATCTGCCCGTGAGGCTGTGGAAACCTACTATAGGGAAGATCCCAGAATTACAGATCAATATCTTCCAGCCTTTGTTATAGCAGAGAATGGAAAGCCTGTTGGTACAATACAGGATGGGGATAGTGTTGTGTTTTTCAATTTTAGAGGTGATAGGGCAATAGAAATTTCTATGGCGTTTGAATATGATGATTTTAATGGATTTGATAGAGAGAGGCGTCCTGATGTTTTATATGCCGGTATGATGGAATACGATGGAGATTTGCATCTTCCTAAGAATTATCTCGTTTCTCCTCCTGCAATTGATAGAACTGTGAGTGAGTATCTTTGTGCTGAGGGTCTAACTTCTTTTGCTATTTCAGAGACCCAGAAGTTTGGGCATGTAACATATTTCTGGAATGGGAATAAGTCAGGGTATATTAATGAGAAGCTTGAAATATATATAGAAATACCATCCGATCGTATTCAATTTGATAAGGCTCCAAAAATGAAAGCACTGGAAATAACAGAAAAAACAATTGAAATGCTTAAATCTGGAAAGTATCAATTTGGAAGACTTAATTTTCCGAATGGAGATATGGTTGGACATACCGGGGTTATGGAGGCAGCTATTGAAGCCGTTGAAACTGTAGATGGCTGTGTGGGGAAACTAATAGAGGTTGTTAATAGCCTTGGCGGAATTACGATAGTTACTGCTGATCATGGCAATGCAGATGAAATGTTTACGGAGAAGAATGGAAAGAGAGAGGTAAGAACTGCGCACACTTTGAACCCAGTTCCATTTGCCATTGTGGATTCAGGTTATAAAGGGGAATACAAAATGGCAGAATTACCAAAGCGCGGTCTTTCAAATGTAGCAGCAACACTCTGTAATCTTCTTGGCTATGAAAAACCAGAGGATTATGATCCTTCATTAATTGAGTTTATAGAGTAGTTAATTTCACTGTTGAAAATTTGGGTTAACATAAAGAAATGTTATAGGACTTGTACTGAGCTTGTCGAAGTAAAGAGGAGTGGAGATAGAAGTAGCACTGGCTGTGCCAGTGCTACGATACAAAAAACCCCGCTGTGGAGGGTAGAGGGTCATTGTCATCATCTTTCCTTTCCTCAGGTCTTGCTCAAGGGAAGGGCACGGAAAATCTACCCTCGCACATTCGGCGTCGTGCCTCATGTGCTCGGGGCGAAATGCTTCCTGCATTTCTTGGCGTAAAGGTGGGTAGGATTTTCCTGCAGGTGCAATCGCAAGTCATTCGACGGAAAGATGATGACAATGACCGGAAGTATAAACCACAGCGGGGATTATTGAATAGAGGAAATAAAAAAATAAAGAAGAAAAAAAACTACACCGCGACATAGTTATAGATACAATCGTTTTCCTCCCTCTGCGGTTTTCCCCTTAAGAGTCTTTAGAGTTAAAGCAGAGGGAACGAAGTAACAAGAAGTGGTATTCTGCGAAGGGGATAAAGGGCACAGGCAACATACCGCAATGGATTGCGGTTGCCTTTCGAATAAAGTCAAGGATGACGACATGAGAAAGGCATAAGTGCAAGCAGGAGGGTTTTAGAATAAGGTCTGAAGAATACCATTACTGCGATA
>Ga0078972_1005858_pt1 | contig 30374 bp, 32 predicted proteins | sample YelNatPaOPGAMG01_FD_67568 | JGI IMG/M metagenome (GOLD analysis project Ga0078972, IMG submission 67568) | Hot spring thermophilic microbial communities from Obsidian Pool, Yellowstone National Park, USA - OP-RAMG-01 (SPADES assembly) (version 2) | ecosystem: Environmental > Aquatic > Thermal... | reverse complement strand
GCTTGAAGCCTAAGCTTTCTGCGGGCAATCTCAGGCTGTAACTCCCGACGGGCTTGATAACTGCGAAAACTCCTCTGCTCGAGGACAGCGATTCATTGTTGAGAGCAAACACAATATCGATTGCTCTTCCAAGCGCATCCTTCACCTGCAATATGATTGCGTAGCCCTCCATTACCGTAGCGTTTCCAGAGCAGTAGAGCTTTACATACGGGAATGTATAGCTCACCAGCGAGCAGTTGTTCAGGATCAACTGAGGTATGCTGAAGTTCCTCGCGAGATCAATGTAGACATAGCTCGGCTCCGTGAGGTTGATTGCAAACCTCGATACCTTAGCGTCGAGGGCTGTTAGGTTGAAGTCCTTTTGGGCGTAGATCCTCTTATTTGCGTTCTTGTAGTCCGTCGGTAGCAGTTTGGAGAAAACGCTCATCGTTAGCGAGTCGGAGATGTTCGTATGGTTCACATAGAATGTGGTTTCGGCGAGCTTGATGTCTCTGAAGAAGATCTGGATCGAGTTGTTCCCCGCCTCAATCGCGTTTGCAGGCGTTACTTTGTTCGCATCGATGTTGTAGGCAATGATGCTCACGTTGTTCGTGCTCCTGCCATCTTTGTCCAGCACGGTCACGCTTCTGCTCGCGTAAACCGTGTTGATGTAGATTGTAAGCAACCCGTAGTCGTCCGATTCTGTGGCTTTTATTTCAAAAGTAAAGGGTTTGTTTCCTGCCCCAAAAGTTCGCGTGTTGAAGCTGAGGTAGGTAACGTTTACCAGCACCGCCCCATTGGGCAGGGTTACGTTAGCCCTTGCTGGGAGTGTAATTTCAACATTTTCCCCGAGCACGGCGGTAAGGGCTGGGATTGCCTCAACCCTCTTATCGATCTTCACAACCGTGTTCCAAGCCCTGTTCGCGTAAGTCCCGTTCACGATGAGCGTTCCGTTTGCCGTTGTTGTGAAGTTGTAGACGTTGTAGACCCTGCTGTTGCTTGCATTCTGTCCGAGGTAAGCGTAGCTCACAGAGCTGTTGTTGTAGCTCATGTTCGTCAGGGTCACCTTGCTCAGGAGCTCAACCGTGATGTTTGCTCCGTAGCTTGGATTAACCCCTGAAATATCGAGCGATGCGGAAACGTTGTAGATCCGATCCTGCCTCAGGTTTATTACAATCGGGATGCTGTAGTAGCTCGTTGTACCTGTGTTGAGGTACTGAACCTTCACCCTCACCGCATCGGGGATCTGCAGTCCGGGAACTAGCTCCGCGCCGACGCTGACGCTCGGCTCGGGCGAAACATACTGCCTTATTTTCACAAAGTTGAAATAAATGCTTGATGGATTATATGCACCAAAAATACCCCATTCTCCGCTTGTATAGTTCGAATCACTCGCTGTAATTGATACATTGTTTAACGAGATCCACGCATACAAAGTCGAGCCATACGCTCTCGCAATAAAGCGATAGTTTGCGTTCGTTGTGATCAAATCTCCACCAAACGATGAGGATGTCAAATCAGTTAAACCTGTGTTAGGTGGAGTTGGTTCTTTGGCAAGTGTGAACAGATCAGGGCTGGGATAAGTTGATGTTCTTGCATAATACACGCCTGATGAAGAGTATCTGATTATTGCGCCGAATTGGTAATTGCTCGGAATAGTCTGCGGTGTGATGAAATTTATCTCAATCTCGGCGTTCGACAAAACTATTCCATTGACAACCAGCGCAACATTGTCATTATTTGACCAGCTTAACGTATATCGTTTATTTCCCGCATCGTAGCTGAGAGATCCGGATTGTCCGGTGAAGTATAAATCTCTAAACGCGTAAGCTGATGATTTATTACTTGATGCATCGTCAAAAAAGATAAACACAGCGCTACCGTTTGCCTGAGAAGTTGCCTGCGGATTTCCGTACCAAACATAGATTGTTACCGAACTGCTTGCCGAAATCGAGGGTACTTTAGTCCAGATTCTCGTTGTATTGGTGTTGCAAGTGTTTGGTTCAATCCAGTAGGGCAGCAACGTCTGTCCATCGCTTTGAGTAACTCTCAGATCACCGCAGTCGGATCGCATTTTTCCCTGAGCGATCAGTTTCGCCGTGTCGAGCGTGAAACTGACCTGATAGTCGGTCAGAGTCTGCGCAACGTTGTTTGTGATCGTTACCTCACGGTAGTAGTTCCAAGCATCCAGAGCAAATACGGGAGCGATCAGAACTGCCAAAAATATGGGGAGGAAAATTATCCCCCTCATGCTACCTCACCCTCCTGAAGAACCTAAACTTCTCAACATCCTCATCAAGCTCCCTGATCTTAGCCTGCAGTCTCGCATCGCCTCCGAAGCCGTCTCCCTTATCGAGCCTCCTGAAGTATTTGAACTCCCCTCCTCCGAACATCCTGACTGTAAAGAGCAGTTTCTTGACCAGCAGGAGCACTATCAGGACTATGAAGACTATCAGGATTATCCAGACCCACCACGGCAATGCCCAGACCGTAACCGTTACAGTCTTTGCGTTGTTCGCGTCGTAGAAGTCGTAACCCATCAGGTTCACATACCACGTTTGCGTCTCGAAGAACTTGTTCCCGCTCACAGTCGGAGTTACCTCAACCTCTACAGCCATCTCTGGGTCTGTAATGCTGAAGTCGTACGTGCCGATTGTCTCCTTGTTGTCCTTCGCTACGGAGGCTCTGTAGCTGTACCCTACCGCGTTCGACCTCAGGTATACCTTGACCTTCGTCTTCTCCCCTGCCTTCACTATCAACGGGACATCGACCTTCACGAGCTCCGTGTCCTCGAAGACGGGAATCTCGAGGGTCATCTCGTTGTTCAGAGCGTTGTCCTCAAGCGGGTGCGCTATGCTCGCATTGACTACTATCTTGTTCGTGAACGGGACAACTACTGTGAAGTTCTTGTAGATCGTGGTCGGGTATAGTGTGCTCACGCTGTATGTGTATCCCTCTATCTGATCCATTGTCTTCTTGTACAGATTATAGCTCACGACGCTGTGCGCGATCCTGACATCCTTTATCCCTCCCGCGGGGATGACATACGCTATGTCTATCTCGATCACGTCACCGGGCAGGATTGCTGTATCGATCTTCTGCTTCACGGGCTTCCACGTGATCGACGGGTACATGTCCAAGAACGGCTTGAAGGTAACAATGTTCCCGTAGAGCTCGTTGTTCCTCAGATCTGTGTCCTGCTGGTATGCTGTGATCTTTCCGTAGACCTGCGCATCCGTGGCGTTCCCCGTGACATTGACGTCGAGCCACGTCCATATCATGTTCAGACCTCTGACAACCTTAATGTTAGACAATGTGGCTTCGGAGATCGTGGCCCCTGTGTTCGGGTTGAAGAGCTTCACATAGAGCGTGATCGTCTGGTCGATGTTTGAATAGACCTCGGCGATCACAAGGTGGGATATGTTCCCGAAGAACCATCCCTGCCCCCTGTGGATGTTTACAGAGATGTTTGCAATGCCCACTTCGGGCTGGAAGAGTGCAGAAGTCCTGTTCACGAGGAACATGTAGAGCTTCGATGAATAGTTCATGGTCTCTCCCCTGTAGCAGTTCGGAATTATCTGCTCCGTGCCGTAGCTCGCGCAGATGTCTATCACGCGGTAGAGCGGGATCACAAACCTCGCGTAGCCAAGCCCGTCCGTGCTCGCGCTCTGTATTGTGCTCTGGGTTATGTTGTCTATTATGACAACGCTCGCACCCTGAACGGGGGCTCCATCGGTGTACTGCACCACCGCGGCGATGAAAGCGTAGCTCGGAGGCACAGGAGGCGAGGTTGGAATTACAAACTTCACGGTCTTGTTGCTGTCTGCCAGAACAGTCTTTTCCTCAGTCCAGCTGTTCTTCGTGGCGTTCACTACAACGGAGTAGTTCTTCGGTATCGTGGCGGTAACGATTCCGAGCCCGTTCGTTGCCCCGTAGAAGTAGATCTCCCCCGTTGTGCTGTTCTTTATCCTTACCGCGACATCGCTCGCAACGCTCCCATCGCTGTATTCTGTCTTGACGGTCAGTATGACATAGTTCGTAACCGTCGTCGGGATGAGTGGCACGTTGTAGGTAATGTTGTCGTAGACGTATATTGTAGCCTCGTACGGCAGATACCCGTCTTTTGTTACGTTTACCGTGACGTAGCCTGTTTTAACCGTGAAGCTCGCAATCCCGTTTACATCCGTCTGCTTGGAGGTCGAGTTCACGGTCACGTTTGCGCTTGGTACTGCGTTGCCGTTGCTTGCGTCGTAGACCTTCACCGTGAGCGTCACGTTCTTTCCTTCGATGGGGAGGCTGATGTTTTCTGGGATCAGGTAGGCCGTGTACGTCATGTTGTCGTAGATGTTCACGCTCGCGTTGAACGGCTTATAGCCTGACTTGTCTATCACAACGTAGTAGAGCCCCGTGTAGACCGAGAAGTTTGCCCATCCGTTTGCGGTCTGCTTGGAGTCATAGACTACTCCATTCGAGTCCTTCAGGACTACCGTGGCATCCAGAGGAGCATACGTCAGGGCATCGAGAACCTGCACGGCAAAGGCCACCGTTTTGTTCGTTACAACGGTCGATGGCGGGTACCATGTCACCTTGTCGTAGTCATCGCTCTTTATCTCGTTTGCTTCTGCCTTCACTATCTCCGCGCTCACAACCACAAACGATACGTTGCCCTGCCTCATCAGGTCTATCGCCTTCGCTACAAAGTCCTGAATGTCGTATTCTATCGTAACATTCCCGTTCTTCGGAACCGACCTCGTGAAGGACTGCGTCTTCGTTGCGACAAGTGTGAACACAGGCTTTCCTCCCACAATATCCTCTCTGAAGGTTGAGACCGTGCTGTTCACAACCACGGTCTGCGAGACTCCGGTAGAACCTACTACAACCGTGGCCTGCCTCGGGATCGTGCTCGTCGGCAATGTCCCGTTGAAGTAGACCTTGACCCAAGCATTCCCCGCCTGCTCCTTCGGGACTATGTAGTATTTGAATACATATGTCTTGCACGGTTGCATCGTGGCCCCGTTCGCGGGGTCGAGGAATGTCGTGTTTGCTTTGGTTACATAGTAGTATTTCCCTCCGCTCGACGACACGAGCTCGAATGCCTGAGTTACGTCGTGCGTGAAGCTACCGTATGCATAGATGAAAGTCCTCTCGATGTAGGTCGCGGGGGCGGGCATATCAACGAGCTCTATCTTGTTCACCCTGATCAGCACGTCCCCCGTGCCCGTTGTCCAGTTGTAGTGGAAGCTCGTGCTGTAAACTCCCGGCCTATCGAGCGTGAAGTCCTTCTTTACTATGGCATTCGCATCGAGCCTGAGCGTCGCTGTATATGGAGAATCAAAGGCCACAACGAGCTTGTTTACGCCCTCCGGCAACATGAACTGTGCAATCGCCCCGTCGCTCGCGGGGCTTAAAGTGTAAACCTTGTCATTTATCCTGACGGTCGGGACAAGCGTCACGATCTGGTATGGGTCGGTTGTCGAGAAAGACCTTGTAACTCCCACCGCCTCAAAGCCGTGTCCGTAAACGCCTATCCAGATCGGGACATTCAGACCTCCGAGTAGCCAATCGAATAGAGATGCAGATCCCGTCGTTATCCCGCCGATCAGGATGTTGAACTCCTTTATCCTGAGGTTCTTTACCTCAACTCCCCAGTTCGTCGCCGCGAGCTCGACCAAGGATGCGTAGTTTATCTCCGGCAAGGATAAACGCTTCAGCCTGTCCTGATACTCGTCCCAGTCCTTTCCCCAGAAGATGAAGTACGGATAGACCTTCGATACTCCGCTCGCTTTCAGGTATTCTGTTATATAATTAACGTATTTATCCGCGCTTGGCCCCTCGCTCTCCGGGAGCAGTACTACTACGACCGCGTATTTGGTGCCCGTGCTCGTGTCCTCGATGATTGGAACATTCATAACCGCCACTTTGAAGCTCTGCGCCGCGGTGTACTGCGTGTATGCTCCCACAACACCGTCGATCACCAAAAATGCTCCCACGGTTCCGAGGGCCACGCTCCCAATCCCTACCTTCGAACCGCTCCTGATCGCATCGATTGCGGTTTCAATTATCCCTGCCTCCCCTCCGATGCTCTTGAGCAGTCCGTATGCCACTACTTCGGATACGGATCCAGATACGAGCTCAAAACCGTGGACACCAGTAACAGACCCCCAGATGTCCTTGTCCACCGCCAGACCCGCGATCGCTATATCCGCAGAGAAGTTTATCTTCTCGAACGGGCTAATTGGCTGGTTCAGCGGGATCCTTATAACTATACCGCTGTCCACGATGCTTCCCTGTGAGATGTGCAACCAGTCGAAGTAGAATATGCTTTGAAGCTTGTGCGTCGCGGAATAAGTTATCGTGTTCTCCGAGAGAACGTTTAGCTTCTGGTTCTCAACCGTCCCTGACTGCGTAACAAATTTTGCAGTCTTTATCAGGCCCCTGTCTGCCAGAACCCTCAGCTTGCCCTGCTGGATGTCGGAATCGGTTATCAGCTCAATCGGTCTTGAGACGGCTATAACTCCCGTGACCTTCACGCTACCTCCTGTGAAGTAGACATGGTAGTCTTTTGAGTCTGCGTTGATCACAATTGGTTGCGAGAGCTCGTATGGCTTTTCACCGTAGTTGAAGTAAGCTGTCCCAGAGAACCGAACCCTCGGGTTTCCGCTCTGCACATCGGGGAGCACGGTTGTAAAGAGAGTCTTTCCCGCAAACAGGTAGTTGCCCTGCAGGCTTATCGCGGTGGCTTGTCCATAACCAGAAGCTGAATATCTCCAGAAGGTCTTGTTCTGGATATCGACTATTATCGAGACATATGGGTTCGTGTTCGTGCTGAATGCCACGAGTCTGATGTTTTCAGGCGGGTTGTAGCGGTTGTAGAACGGGTTGTAGAACCTCCCAGTAGTTCCCGTCCCTTGCGGGTACGTGGAGTTGTTTATGTAAATCACGAGGTTCGGGTTTTCTGGGGATCCCTTGTATTTCGCATCGAAGATGTAGATGTGCCCGTTGTCCGTACCGACGAGGATGTAACCGACGTTCCAGAGATCCGTTATCCCCAGAGCACCGACTCCTCCCGCAAGCGGGATCTTGGATACAATTGAAACCGTGTCATTGTCGCTCTTCTTCGCGATGTAAAGGTACGGATTGCTCAGAGCGCCGTAAATGATGTATTTTGCATCGAGCGTCATAGCAATCCTTCTGATATCTCCTATTGCTGTCGAGTTCCAGATCTTCTGGTAACCTGTCCCGTTGAACTTGTAGAGCAAAAGGCGCCCCTGAGTGTAACCGTTGCCTTCGCCTATTGCCAGATACGCTCCGTAGTAGTCGAGCTGTGAGGGGTAGTAGTATGTGCCCCCTGCCGTTCCCGTGAAGTCTATGGGCCTTGTCGCTCCCGTTGTGAGATCGACTACCCTCGCTCCCGTTCCATAGTACTGCGGGTCTTCGACCAGATATCTTCCGTTCCCGCTGAAAAATCCGCTTCTGTCCCAGACCTTTGCATAATCACTAAGCCTGTATGTACCCGCACCGCTGAGGGATTTAATCTGCGTCCCGTTTATGGCGTGGATATACGCATAGCTGTTAGGATAAACAGAGATGTAGTTGTAACCCAGATCGATATCTCCATGTAGTGTAAAGACGACGACGTAGTCTTCTTTTATGAAGAGGGCAGTATACGTGTCGTAGGTGACATTCCACACCGGGACTGGTATCGTTGCGTAGCTCTGGGCTTCTGCAGAGGCTATAAGCGCTACCGCTGACAGGCACACTACCGCGGATAACAGTACCAACCATCTGAGCGCTCTCATCGCAAATTAATAGTCCAAATAAGTATAAAAAATTTGCTTCTGGAGAAAATTTTTAAAAAAAGGGAAAATAGACTGGAGGAGTTATGCTCCTCCGAGTATCCACTTGTAGTCTCCTCTGGTCTTCTCCATTTTCTCGATTACATCCGTTGGGACGTTTGTTATCTTCCCGCCCTTAACAACGTCTCCCTTACCCCAGCAGGCGGCAATTACTGCGTTGTCTTCAAATCTCTTTCCGCCGAACCTTGTCTTGAATATCGGTATTCCTCCCGCGTCCACACATCTCCTTGCAAAAGACCTAACCGCTTCCATTCCACTTCCAATCACGGCCATCCCGCATCACCGTTGAAATATATCACATTCAACTATTTAAGCTTTTTGTCGACCGACCGAGCGAAGGTATGTGTAGCAGGTTCTACACAAAATGAAAGAAAAGCGGATACCGCCTCGCGCACGGTCTTCGAAATGCTCTGCCCGTTCTCCCTGCTTATCTCCGCGAGCTTCCTGAGCTCCTCTTCCTTGAGATAGACACAGACAACTCTCCCCCTCTCAATATTGACGCTTCCAACTTCCTCCATCGTCAGCACACTCAGAATTTTGCCATCGCCGAGCATTACGACGCGGTATTCCTTCCCGCTGTCGAGGTCGAGCATGTTCGCAACATAGGTGTGCAGGGGCTTGACCGAGAAAAGCCTCTCCCCTACAAGGGCGTGGAATTCCTCCGCGATGGCGAGCTTGTACTCGACGTATTCCTCCCTGCTCATCCCGAGGTTCTCAAGCGCTCTATCCCTCTTCTCGCACTCCTTTTCCAGAGAACAGCAGTATGCGAGGTTCCCGAAACAGACATCCGCTTCGATCCTGTGCCTCTCCTTTATCTCCGTGAACTTCTCCTTTGAAATCCCGAGCTCGGAGAGGGCTTTATCCCTGATCGGGCAGTCTTTTGCAGTAGAACAGCAGTATGCTAGAGCTACTGCGCTTCCCCCTATACACATGTTTCCGACCAGAATATCCTCCGTGTTCATAAGGATCTTAGAGTTATCTTTGCAACTACATATATTAAATTTTTTATTGCCGTATCGAAGTTTTCCGCCGTGAAACCCTTTATAACCAGTTGTCTCCTCTTCCCGCCGTCATCCCACTCCACGATGAGCACGGGAACCGTCGAAGAGTTTTCAAGGTATTTGAAAATCTCCTTCGCCTTCCTGTAGAGCTCCTTCTGCTTCTGGGATCCGTGCGCTTTCATCCAGTCCTCCGAGTAAGTCCTGTGGACTTCATCCAGAGCGAGATGCGTTTCGAGCTCGGTGGAGACCATCTCGGGGATGAACTCTATCCCTGTCCTCGCCGAGGCTTCCATCAGCTTCTCTATGAGCTCGTCGCATCTCGGGCATGTCGGCCTGAACTGCATGCGGACGGTAACGGCCACAGTAGCACCTCCTACTGCTTCCTCTTTTGCAACATTTCGAACATCTTTTCAACATCCTCGAAAAACTTCTCGCTCGCGAGCTCCCTCCAGCTCAGGTATACCCTCTCTCCTTCCGCTTGCTCTTTAACTTTCATACCCTCCTCAACGAGGAACTTCGGGTAGAATGCATGTCTCCCCCTCAGCTCCGCAAAATCCCCGCTCCTCACAAGGTTCAGCGCGGGGGCCAAAGAAACGCTTACCTCTTCCTTCGCAGGCTTCCTGAGCAGTATCTTCAGCAAGACATCGACGATGTAGTTCACAAAGTCGTTCATCGCGGTTACGCTCATCTCGGATCACCTTTTTATCATTATCTTCATTCCCCCTCTCCTGAGATCCGGGACTACCGCCACCACATCGGAGAGGACATGTCTGAGCTCCTCGATGGCCCTGCTCAATAGCCTCCTGTCGGTTATCCCTGTCAGGAAGGGCAACTGCTCAAGGTTTATCTCTCTCAGAGGGGTTTCCAGCAACCTCGCAAATATGATCCTCGCAATGTGTGAGACCCTTTTGAGCCTCATGTCGAGCTCATCATAGCGCGACAGGATGTCTTCGCGGGGAAAGAAAATTTCGAGCTCGCTCGCCTGCGTGGGCAAATATATTTCTCCGCTGAGGTAGCTGAGGTGCCTGTATAGGTTTCTGACCGTTTCCACGAGTTCCTCAAGCCTTTTCCTTGCCGTGTAGAAGTCCCTCGTGTAGATCGCAGTCCTCAGCGCCTGCACGATCCCGTTGTAGTTCGCGAGCATGTCCGTGAAGACCTTGTATTTCAGATCCGTGAGCTTTGCCCCGCGGAGGTTCGTGATGATCGCATCAACGACCGACTCAATTTCTTCGAGCTTCTCGGATATTGCAGAGTAGTCATAGCGGTGGTAGTTTTCGAGCATGTCTATCAGTTCATTCGCCTTTTGCCTCAGCTCCCTCAGCACCCTTTACCTCCTCCTTCTTTTCCTCCTTCTTCTTCTCTTCTTTCTTTTCTTCCTTCTCCTCCTTGGGCTTCAGGGCCTCTTTCTTCTGCTTCAGCTTCTCGGCCTCCGCTTCGAGGGCTTCTACCTCCGCTTTGAGCTTCTCCACCTTGGAAATCTCCTCGGCCATCTTCACGGCGAGGTCTGCAAAAGTATCGCTGAACTTCCTGAGGTCGCTCAGGACTCCTTCGAGTTTGTCCCTCCCGTCTTTGACCGCTTCGAGTCTGGAGATGTAAAAGGACATGAGCTCTTTCTGCCTGAGGAGTTCATCTTTGTAGTTGATCAGCGCCCCCGCAACGCTCGCAATCCTGAGCTTGAGTCTGTCAGCCTGCTGTCTTAAGACACGGTTTTCCGTCTGCACAAAGTCGAGCTCAAACCTGAGGTCTTTGATTGTTTCACTCGCATCGTATAGCTGTCTCTGGAGCGTGCTGTATGCGTGGCGTAGCTCCGAATACCTCGCAAAGAGGTCATGCGGTAGCTCCCTGAAAACCCCTGTGGCATCTATGAGCAGAAATGCGTCTTCCCCGTTCAGAACTCCCTCGATGTTTATCAGCGACTGCTCGGGAACCTCTATCTCCTCGTTCTCCTTTACATCCTCGTAAAGCCTGAAGTCCTTTGGAGAGTTTATGAACTCATAAAATCCGACGCTCGGCAGACCGTTTGAGAAAATTTCCACGATCGCCCCGCTCTTGTGCTCCGCAAAGACCCTGACAAAACCCGTTATGATCCTCCAGTAAACCTCAGTTTTTCCGTTGAGGTATTTCCTGATTTCCCTGTGGGCGATGTACTGCCCTGCGTAGTGCGCAACCCTGCCCCCGTAACCGATTACAAAGATCGGGATGCCGTATAGTTCTGGTTGCCTGAAAGTGCTCGACTGCACGGTTTCCGCTGTCGTGGCCCCTGCTTTCCTCCTCAGAATTGGCAAGAGGTCGTCCTTCGTGAGGAGATCCATACATGGTCACCTACTGCATCATAAAATCTTCTTTAGACTCCTTCTTTTCTTCTGCACCCATTTCCATTCTTACCCCTCCAGCACCCTTCATAAGTTCATCCACACTCTTCTGCAGATCACGCACAATCTTCGCAAGCTCTTCCAGTCTTACGGACAGGTCGTCCGCCACCCTGAGCTTCTCCAGAAGCTCTTCCCCGAGCTTCTCAAACCTTTCCGAGACTGCCCCCGTCACCACCGTCCTGAGCATCTTTTCAAACGAGATCATGTCGGTTCTGAAAACATCGTCCGCAATTTTCTCGACCTTCGCCCTGAAAGCATTTGCAAATTCGTCCGCCCTTCTGTCGAGGGTAGCAATCACCCCCTCAAGCGTGCGGTTGAGCTTGTTTATTTCTGCATTGAATGCCTCCACGTGGGCTTTGTATCTCTCCTCATCGATCCTGAACCCCTCCGCAACCACCGCAAGCTTCGATATCTGGTTCTGCAGAGAGGCTACTGCGCTTTTTAGGGATTCCAGCTCTTCCCTGAAGTCCCTGAGCATCTCCAATGATACTCTTCTGGTCTCCGCCTTTATCGTGGCTGTGAACACGGCTTCGATTATCCTTTCCAGATTCTCAACGCTCTCGGACTCCAGTCTGGAGACCCTGCGGTCGATTGACTCCATTTTTTCTTTTAGCTCCCCTATCACCGCCCTGAACCGTTCATTTATCCTGTCCGCCAGAACCTTAGCAACCCTGTCCTCTTCGGATATCATCTCGATCCCTCCTTGATCCTCATAAGCCCGGCACGCTTCATTGTGGCGTTTACGGCTTTGAAGACGTCCATCCCGACCTGTTCTACCCTGCCGACCACAAGGGGTTTGAACTTCTGTCTCCTGTATCTCTCAACGAACACACCGACTATGAAACCTGCAATAGACAATGCTACGGCCGTAAACCCACCCCATTTCGATACCGCTACGGAAAGGGGTTCATAGTAGTAACTGCTCATGACTATACCTGCCGCTACCCCCGTAACAAAAAAGAATGTTCCCAGCAGGACTATTTTGACGAGTTCCATCGATTAAATAAAAGTTGTGTTAAGTATATAAAACCTAGTTTCATCCTTGCTTAACCTGAGCATAGCACAGAGGTCTGAAACATTTTTATATATATAGTAAGGAAATACGCACATGGGGTTGTTCGAATTCGGTAAAAAGAAGAAAAAGAGCGAGTTTGAAGTCAGCTTTGATGATCTCGATACTATGTTCGAATTCGAAAAGGAGATGAAAAAAGCAGGGGGATGCTGAGATGCATCTGATCGTTGAGATTACAAATTCCTGCCCTGCAAAGTGCTCTTTTTGCGTTGTGAAAAAGGAGAGAAAAGAGAAGAGCAGTATAGAACTGCCAATGTTCAGGAGGATCCTCGATTTGTTTGAGCCTGATAAGATAACGATCTCGGGTGGGGAGCCCAGCACGGTAAACGATCTGGAGAAATACGTGAACATGGCAAAGGCCTACGGGAGCGTTACAGTTGTAACAAATTGCTTCAACCCTGTAAAGGTTCTGGAAAGCAATGCGGACTTCATTCAGGTATCGCTCGACGCATACGGGAAAAAGCACGATGAGATCAGGGGCATCGACGGCCTGTGGGACAGGGCTGTTTTTGTTTTGAAAAATGCGAAAAACAGCTTCATACGCTTCACTCTCATGAACTCGAACATCGATGACTTGAGGAAGATAAAGGAGGAGTTCCCCGAAAAGAGGATACTCGTGATGCCCGAGTTCTATTCCGATGTATCCCCTACAATTCTGAGAAAAGTGAAAGAAGAAAAACTGGGGATCCTCCCGACAAACTGCCCGATGGGGAAACAGGTTGTCATAACCGCTGAACTCGATGTCCTCCCATGTCCGCTATACAGGCTCAGGCTCGGGAATCTGCTCGAAGATCCCCACAGAGCATTCGAGAGACTGGAGAGACTGAGACCCTATCCGTGCGGGAAGAGGTATCATGTAGTAGCTACTACACATGAGAAATGATTGGTAGAAAATTTTATATATTTTTAAACAAGCGATAAATATGCCCCACAAACTCCGCAAACCTGTACGGGAAGATCCTTTCGCAGTATTCGCTGAAAAGCACGCGGAGATCTTCATTAAGAAGCTTCAGGAAGAGAACAGAAAAAGCTTTACTCTGCAAGAGATCCTCGACTTTTTACCCCCAAACCCACGGAAAGACATTCTCGCATTGCACGTCGCGGGCGCTGTGATAAAAAAGCTTGGAAACGGTAAATTCCAGTTTGAGTTTTTCAGGAAGTTTGACTAAATTTTTTAAATTCAACTTTTTGCCTGCATCTTTTGTTCCTGTATTTTCTTTTGTTGTTCATACTGTTTTCTGCGCTCAATGGCTTTCCTCCAGAATTCCCGCAACCAAGGAGGGTACCTCCTAGGATAGCGTTTGTCCAAATATGCCAAACCTTTTTCTGCCTCTCCCAAAAGACCGGGGGCTACACGCATATCCAACGCGTCCGCTGAAACTACTTTCAAGAGGGCTTCTAGTATTGTTTTCATCATTCTCTCATTATAATATTTCTTTTTCCAATTCTTTTCTTCTCTCACGTATACTCCTATACTGAAGAGTATTAATTTCTTTCCAACTACACAGATTTCAGAATAAATTCTAAATTTAGAATTTTTTCTAATTGGGCCGAATTTAAAATCTTCTCGGGCTTTATTATGCACAAATCAATTAGCAAAAATCTGAAATGTCTTAACATAGAAAATTATCCAAGTTAGAATCTTCGCAAAATTTTTGACTAAATTCTTAGTTATGGGGGTTCTATTTGTAGAACCTTCTACATCCAACATTTTTTATAAAAAAGATTCTGCTCATTTGGTCTGTTTAACGATAGTTGTTAAACAACAAAGGTTTGTTAAACGTTTAGAGCTTAACGATCTGTTCAAAATCTTAACCCGTTAAACGCCGAATGTTTAACAATTCCGATTTGTTAAACGACCCGCTCAGACCTATTTAAACTCCGTTTAACAACTAGGAGTTGTTAAACGAAATTTGAGCGAAAAATTTATAAAGGGTTCAAGGGGGTGCCCCCCCCAAAATGCAAGTTGCGGGTGTTAAACAATCGATGTTTGTTAAACGGCATAATGTTTGTTGTTTTTTTCATACGATATGATAACACTTTCTGTATTATTATTATCTAGAGGTCTTATATTCTCTATAATGCCTTCTTTTGTTTAACAACCCTAATTTGTTAAACGTCGTTTAACAACACAGACTACCCTTTTTTGTTAAACGACGTTTAACGTTTAACCAACCTACTTTGTTAAACGATGTTCAATGTTTAACAACCTTGATTTGTTTAACGCTCTTTCTCTCTCTCCTTCTCTCTTTCTCTCTCTTTTTCTTTCTTATTTTTATTAAGAGAGATCTATCCCCTAAAAACCCTTTATTTAGGGAAAAACGAGCTTGTTAAACGCTTGTTAAACGAGAGAAAAATCTCTCTAAGAATACCTCTCTAAAATCTCTTAGAGAATTAACAGAAATGTTAAACAAATCGGAGTTGTTAAACGAGAGAGCGGTGTAGAACCTTCTACTCGTTAAAATCAAAAGTTTTATATACATCTACAGTATTGCTCCTTTCATGCAAGGAAGAATTCTGGTAGCGAAAAAGAAGAAAGTTTCGATGTATCTGGAAGAAGACCTCCTTAAGAAGGCAAAAGTTATAGCAACTCTTGAGGGCAAAAGGCTCAGCAACTGGGTGGAGAGCATTATCAGAGAGAAAGTGGAACAAAAGGACATGGCTAAGCTGATTTCAGCGATCGAAGAGAATACTGCGGAGGGGTAGACAATGCCACTTAAAAAAATAATAGGGACTAGGATATCCGACGAGGAGGCTCGGCTTATAGATTTGCTTGGGATCTCTCCTTCAGATATAATCCGCATGGGTCTTGATTATATCCTTTTCAATCTGGACTCGGACTCCGAGGAAATTAAAAAGATATGCGATCGGAGGAGAGAAGAAATAAAGGCAGAAATCCACGGGCTTAAAGCCCAGATTGAAAGATTGCAACATAGGATTGCCCTGCTGGAAAGGCTAGATCAGAGACTGGAAGAAATCGAGGAATGCATCAAACTGCTCCGAATGAGAGATGAAGTGATAAAGGACGAGATAAAGAGAATGCTCAACGGGAAGAACATCGATGAAAAGACTGTATATTATGTTCTTGAAAAAATTGCGGGAGAATATCATGTCTCCATATTCAAGGTCTATAGTATATATAAGAAGGTGTTTACTGGGGGCATAATCCCCGAGCTTGAGAAGGCTGTGAGGGTGGGGGTTAAGAGGTGAGGGGGATGATAAGCAGTCCTGAAATTTGGGCGGAGTTTTTTGAGAGGTATTACGGGAAGGAGATAAACAAAGCGATTTTTGATTTGGGAGGGTTCCAGTACAGGGGAAGCCCGCTCGTTCTGAGCGTGGATGTGACGAAAGACCTCCTCATGTATCAGGAGATGAGGCTCTACGAGGAGCTTCTGGCGCGACCCGATGCAGTAATCCTGCACGCTGAAGAGGGGCTCAAGCGGGCGCACAACATCTACGGGGTTACCCCCAGAGAAACCCGCGTCCGCTTTGTTAATTTTCCCGAGAAGGACAGGAAGCTCGTTAAAAAAGTCGGTGTCGAGGATGTGGACAGGTTTGTGTCTGTGGTCGGGATAGTGCGCAGGGTTGGCCCTGTGCAGTCCTTTGTAAAGAGCATCGTTTACAGATGCCCTGAAGGGGATTTCGAGATCGATGCCTATGTGCAGGACAACGTAATCAAGCTTCCGACTTCAAGGTGCCCGAGACACAGAGTAAAGCTGGCCCCCGACCCGCAGAGTGCTGTGAGGGCCCGGTTCAGGAAGATAGTTATTCAGGATCTTCCCGAGAACCTTGAGGCAAACGAACTGCCAACGTTTTTGGAAGTCTGGCTTTTTGACGAGCTCACGGAGTATGTGGGGGCGGGGGATAAAGTTGTGGTCAATGGAGTAGTCCGAAGCGAAGTAAGAATTTTGGAGAAGCATCGTGCAGTAGAGAAAATCTATATCAAAGCGAACAGCATCGAATTCCTTGAAAAGGACTTCAGGACTATCAGGATCACGAAAGAGGATGAGGAAAAGATAAGGGCCCTTGCAAGGGATCCAAACATCTACGACAAGATTGTGGCGAGCATTGCTCCGAATGTGATGGGTTACGACGACATCAAGCTTGCAATAGCACTTCAGCTCTTCGGAGGTTGCAGGGACGAGGAGACAGGGAGGAGGGGAGACATACATGTCCTGATCGTCGGAGACCCTGGAGTATCAAAGTCGAAGCTCTTGAGAGAAGTAGCAAAAGTAGCCCCCCGGGCAGTCCTGAGCACGGGCTATTCCACGACGGGGGCAGGGCTCACGGTGAGCGCGGTGAAGGATGAAGATGGGAGGTGGTCTCTCGAAGCGGGAGTCCTCGTTCTCGCGGACAGGGGGATAGCCCTTATAGATGAAGTTGAGAAGATGGGCAAAGAGGACAGAGTGCACATGCTCGAGGCCCTTGAACAGCAGACCATAACGGTGAGCAAGGCAGGGATCCATGCAGTTCTGAACTCCAGATGCGCCGTCCTTGCCGCAGGGAATCCGAAGTTCGGTCGCTTTGACAGATCGAGCGCCCTTGCGGAGCAGATAACGCTTGAATCCAATCTGCTCTCAAGGTTTGACCTGATCTTCGTAATCCTCGATGAACCCAGCGAGGAGCGCGACAGGGAAATAACGAAATTCCTGTTCAAAAAAGAGAAGAAAGACTCCCTAATCCCGGCAGACCTGCTCAGGAAATACATCGTTTACGCGAAAGAGATGATCACAGAAGTGGACATAGATGACGAAGCCGTGAAGGAGATCGAGAACTTCTACGTCTCGCTCAGAAAAAGAGCAAGGGAAGGGGTTGCAATCACGGCGAGACAGCTTGAGGCGATCAGGAGGATGACGGAGGCTTTTGCGAAGATAAGGCTGAGCGATATAGCGACGGTCGAGGACGCGAGGAGAGCGATAAGGCTCATGGAGCTCTCTCTGAGCACGTGGGCGATAGACCCAGAAACGGGGGCGCTGGACATAACCTACGGGCTTACGGGGATCGGGGCAAGGACTAGGGACAAGATAGAGACTATCAGATCGATAATCAGCGCGCTCGACAGCGGCAACGGGGCCCCGTTAAGCGAAGTGCTGAATAAGGCGGAGGAAAGCGGGATCCCAAGGGTTAAGGCAGAGCAGATCATAGCAAAGCTGAGGGAGCATGGAGTAGTCTTCTTCCCGAAGGCGGGCCTCGTTAAGCTGGTGAAGTGAATGGCGGGGGGCAGGATTTGGAAGGAAAAGGAACTGGAGCTTCTGATGAAGAGGTATCCTGAGATGACTGCGAGGGAAATTGCGGAAAAGCTCGGGAGGTCGGTCAGATCGGTGTGGGACAAAGCCTCGAAGCTGGGCATCATAAAGCGCCCAATGCACAAGTGGAGCGTCGAGGAGGAAGACTACCTCAAAGAGAACTACCACAAAATGTTCTCGGGAGACATAGCATATATATTGGGCAGGACTAAGCCCGCGGTGTGGGATTATGCGAAGAAGCTGGGGATAGCGAGGAAGAAGCCACAGAAGCAATCTGCGATAGTAGCATTCAAGCACGAAAGCGGGGCGAGGGCTCTCTTCGACTTTGCAGACAGGGTATGCTATATTTCTTTTGACGGGAACGGAAACAGGAGGACAATCAGGTTAAAGGACTACATGCATGGCGTGGCGGTCATGGAACTGCTCAGATCCATGGGCTTCAAAAAGGCGAAAATTTAATTTTTTAGTCTCTTTTTTGTGTAGAACCTGCTACATATAGAAAAGTTTATATACCTTGAGGAATGCGAATTATGGGGGTGGTGAAGATGGAGGACTTCGTTGTTTATTTGTTTGGTAGGCCTATAAATGTGTATTTCTCCGACGAAGTTCTTGAGAAGTTTGCAGAGTATGAAGTCTATTTCGACCGAGATCTCGAAGGGCCTTTTATCAAAGTATTACATTGGAGCGACTTTAATGGTATCGATGATGAGCGGTATTGTGATCTCGTTGAAGAAGAATATTGTGATTTTGTAGAATGCATAGTAATGCTTGCTGTGCTCAAGAAAATATTAAAACAAAAAATAGACATAACGAATGTAGATGAAGTAGAGATAGATATAGACGATGTAGATTTTTATAGAGTTAGAGATGCATATAATCGAGTGTTGGCTCTGTTAAGATCAAAATAAAATGTTTTTCTTTTTTCACAAAAAAGAGGTGGTGGGAAATGGAATGGGTGGTAGTAGAAGATGAGGAAATGAAGAAGGAATGGCTGAAGTGGGGAAATATAGCCGACATATGGGACGAGGTAATAGAGAGATGCGAAAGGGTAGCGGAAAGGTTGGGGTTGGAGTTCGTAGAGTTCGGCGATGCAAAGACATTCCGTTGGGGTTTATATCACTACGAGCGCTATTACGCATATTTCAAGAGAAAGGACTCGGATGATGAGATTAGGGCTCTGGTGGTCGAGATTGTGGCGGACAGCAAAGTCAGCGAAGTCATTGAGATCAGAACTGCGACAGAGGAGTTCATAGAAATGCAGTTGAAAGGGTGAGGAAGAATTTTCTTCTCTTTTTTTATCACAACACTTTGCTATTTGATAGCAAAAAATATATTTCTTTTGTGTAGAACCTGCTACATATAGAAAAGTTTATATACCGCTTGAGGGAGCGTAGAACATGGTATGTGTTGTGAAGTTAGGAAAAAAGGAAGTAAGAAAGGTAGAAGTAGAAAAGGTGAAAGAAATGGGAAAGTGTAGTGTTAGGGAAATCCTCAACAAACTGAAATGGCATCCAGATTACGATTTTTCAAAAGTGCTGGTAATTTACACCGACAGACTCAGCGAAACTGGGACGGGAATTGCAGGCGGTAGCGAAATCAGCGAAATCGGGCACAAATTCCTCTATCTCAGAGGGGGAGGAATAATCCCCCAACACAGGGTTGTAGAGATCCTCTATGACGGAGAAACGGTTTGGAAGAAATGGGGGTGAGGGAGCTTGGATTTTGATGTTTTTGAAAGCGTTTTGAAGGAGACGGATAACCACATTTCCAAAAATTTCGAAAAAATGAGGCGATTTTGGGAGGAGGGAAGATGTTATTGTCCTAGGTGCTACGATATTGCCCCCAGAGGATACGAAGGTCTTGGGTGCGTCTGCGAGGGGAAATATGTAGCGATCGACGAGGTTTTTCTTGAGAACTGGAAGAAGGTCTATACAGCATACAGAGATGTGGCGAAAAAGGTTCTGGAAGCTTTTAAGAGACATGCAAGGGGAGACTGGAAGAAGAACATCAGGCTTGAAAGCTCGGAAGGCAATCCGTATATCAGGGGCCCAAGCATAAAAGTGATGTTTGGGCCGAAGACTTTGCCCAACCTTGTCATCGTTTACGCCGACAGGGCCCCGGTAGTGGGCATCAGTTTAATCTTTCATTCCATCAGAGATCTCGACCTCTTCAGGAGCTTTGTTTCTGAGCTGAGAGATGTAGCAAAAGCCTCCCCTGTGAGGACTAGCGTGGTAGCGGAGTTCTCCCGCACGGTCTTGAAACCGGCAGAAAAAGTCATGGATGAGCTCGGATTCAAAAGAGCAGGCGGAATAGGTTATATTCGTTTCGTTTTGGAATGATTTTTTTGTCTCTCTTTTTGAGTAGAAGCTGAAGTTTGAAGGTTTTATATACTTTTTTTGTGCAATTTGTTTATGGCATTTGAGGACTTTGAGGAGGTAGAGAGAACAACGAAGATAATTACCGCGGTTGCGAGCATACTGACGGTTCTCATAAATGTCTGGATGATCCTGTCCCTCGCTTCTGATCTTTTCAAGTTCAACCTGCAGAAGATAATAGAGGAAATTTCGGAATACGGATGGAGACTGCCCCCCGAGTGGGTGGAGGCCCACCGCGCCGAGATCGACATGCTGATGATGCTGTTACTCATTCTATTATTAATAGACACTCTCATGTATACAGTATATTCTTCAAGAAAGCAAGAGCTTCCATTGGCGTACAGAATAGCGGTCTCAGCTGTGGAGGCCCCGATTGCGCTGATTTTATACCTCGCAGGGCTACCCTACGGGATCTTCTTCTTCTTTGCGGCGGGAGCCCTTGCGGTTACGGTAATAAAGAAAGAGCGTGAACCTGTTTTTACAGTAAAAGAATCGCAGAGAATCGATCTCCCTGTCCGAAGGCTCTGAAGGGCTTTCTGCTGTAAGGAGGGATGTTGAGAAGATTTAAATATTTTTAGCATGCTAATATTCACATGCCTGAGAAGGAGAAAGAAGTTTCTAAAGAAGACGGTGAAATGAAGAAGAGGGTGGACAGAGCGTGCGACGTTTTGAGCATCTACGGGCTCGACAAGGAAAGGAACTCCTGCAGGCTGGAAATGAAAACATTGGAGTTCTGTTCTACTCTTGGGAAAAAGAAGTTTAGCAAATGCGTTTATGAGAGTGCTGTTCTGACGAGGAAAAAGATCGAAGAGCTTAAAAAGAAATGGGCTTCCGAGCTTACAAGCCCCGTAACGGAGGAAACTGTGAACAGACTGCTCGATGAGCTAAAATTTGCCACGATAGGAGACACAACTCTGGCGGAGCTGAAAGAGGATGTAGTTAGAACATGCGCCACCGTCGCGAAAACGGTAAGAGACCTCTTAGTGTGCATCGACGAGTCCCAGAGAATTGTCTGGGGACTGAGTTCCGAGTTCTGATATGCCTCCTAAAGAGAAGCCAGATCTGGACTTTGGCGACGGAAAAACCCTCTGTTTGCTTGTTACTGTGATCTTTACCTCGTTCTTTGTATCTCTGTTTTCCCCTCTGATAGGATTCGGAGAAGCCCTCTTCGCCACCGTGAGCCTCCCTGTGACATACACTTTCAGATACTTCCAGAACAGGGAAGCGGTGGCATTGGGGTTTGCATATATCTTTGGCTATCTGATCTTCCTCACAGCGACGCAGAGCCCGCTCTTCGGAGTGCACGGGATAATAATCTATACAATAGCCTTCATTGTATCCATACTTTTGCGGGCGTGCATATGGAGCATATACACAGCCCTGCCGGAGGGATTCGATAAGAACAACCCCGCGTTTGCGTTTGTTGTTGCGATATTCCTTTCAGCTGTCTTTTCTGCGGGGCTGGTTCTATGGACGGGATGAGTTTTCTAGCATGGTATAGCATCCTCTACATGGCCCTCGTAGCGGTTCCTGCAGTAGTGCGTGTCATCATAGACAGAAAAGTGCTCAAGCTGAAGGACTGGTACTTCATCCTGCCCTCAGCGACTACAAAATTTGACCACTATTTTGACAGCTTTGCGGTTGCCGCTTTGCTGATGCCTTTTGTGGAAGAGCTCGCGTTCAGAGGAGTTCCGCTCCTTCTTTTGGGGATACCCGGGCTGATAGTGGGCAACACGGTCTGGGTATTCGCCCACCCGAGCTGGCAGTTGAAATACCTCCCGTCCGACATCCCCCTGAGAACTCGGGTCGGTTTTGTCCTGAACGCGTGCATGTATTACGCCTGTTCAGCGGTATTCTTCTCATACGGATGGCTCGCGGGCTACGGGCTCTACGCGATACTCTTCCACATCATGCACAACGGAGGAATAGTCCTCTCGGAAATGGTCTCGGACATCTCTGTAAAATATGCAAAGCCCGAGCTCTTTAAAGAAAGAAAAGAAAAGCCCTCCTCGCAATCGCAGTCCCAGCGGTCAGAATTCACTCCTGAGATCTTTGTCGAGAAGAAGCCGATCAGAATCCCGATTTCCCTCGATGCGGATTTCGATCTGACGGATTTAAAGTTCTTCAAGCAGTTCAAAAAAGCCTCCCCAGTCTCGGCAATGGTCAGGGACGATCTCAGGTGGCTCAACCCCGAGCCGAAGTATTTCAGGAAACTGCGCTAAACAGGCATAACATTTAAATACTTTTTAAGATTAAAATAAAACATGGCAGAGAGGAAACCGCTTGAAATTACCAGACTGGAACTGCTTGTATTTCTGGGCGTTGTTGCATTTGCGGTGTTTATCCTCGTAGGGGGGCAGGTAAAGATCATAGACCCGCTGGTGGCAGGAATAGCGGTGATAGGGATAACAGCGGCTTTTCTGTTTGCAAACTGGCTCGAAACCAAGGGCATCTTTGCAGGGCATGCCACAAGCGTCTTCATGATCCTTGTTCTGGGTATCCTGATGGTGTTTGCAGGGTTGATAGCGAGGGGGATAATCCCGCTCCTGCTTGCGACGGGGTTGCTCGCGTTTGATATAGCGTTCAACTCCCTGATATACCTGCTACTTGCAATAATTGCAGTAGTCTTCATCGCCATTCTGAAAGGCAGAAAGGCAAAGGCTTCAGTAGTGGACACGAGTGACTTCGAATTCATGAGGAAACTGAACTGAGAGTATGGGGGTCGGGGATACTATAAGAGTAGTGATCAACAGCATCTCTTTTTTTATCCTGCTTGCTCTAGCGTACTACTTGTTCCAGTTCAACCCCTATATCGGGATAATCTTTGCTCTTGCATCGATAGACCAGATTGAGGACGTTTACAGGATCACGACAGGAAGACATCCGATCTCGGCGTATCTTGCGCCTTTTGACATAATCTTCGAGACGATTCTGGCTGTTACAGGACTTTTCATGCTCATTCTATCGGTTGTTTACTGGTACAGCTTCGAGTCTTGGTTCTTTGCGATTTTAACGGTTCTGAGCATAGCGATAACGCTCTGCGCAATATCGGACATAGCCGAAGACGTGAAAGTATTTTCGGGAAAACTCTCGCTCTCGGCAGAAGCGTCGAAAGCCTCCGTGCTTGAGAAGGAGATCGAGAGCTTTAGGTTCTTCAGAAAGCTATGAAATATTTCAAACCCCTCGACAGACGGAGAGCAGTACCTCCGCTGAAACACATAATGTATATTGTCCCTCTGGTTCTTTTTACTGCATCTTTCTACGCATTCTACTCAACACAGCACCTGAGTGAAATTTCTAAGGCGGATCCTGCTTTGTATCAGTTTGCGATGGAGGGAAGGAGCGCATACGCGACCGTTATTTACAAAGATTACCTTCCCGCATCGTTTGAAAAGCTCAGGGAGTGGCAGTTCGGGGACGTGAAAATAGCGTACATCTACGCTTCGGGTCAAGACCTGAAAAACATTTTGGAGAGTGAAAATCTGATCTATGCATACAGCTGGACTAGATATTCCCCGCTCGAAGCGAAAATCTCTTTGCCCCCTCACAAGCTCGGTGCGAGTAGCACCTACTACAAATACGATCTGAGTTACGATGCCAAGCGCAGATGGCACGGGGCAAACCAGTTCTGGACTGGAAGAGGGGTAACGGTCGCGGTAATTGATACAGGGATAGACTACACGCATCCCGACTTCTTTAACGGCGGGAAAAGCGTGATCAAGGTTCTCGTCTCTGCAATCTACAAAGACAGCACGGGAAACCTGTACTACGTTGAAACCGAGGGCTACACTCCCGCGCAGATGAAGGCGCTTGCGAGCTGGGAACTTACCGCGACGCAGAACCTGCAAAACAGGATGTACATCGACGTCTATGGACACGGGACGCATGTGGCCGGGATCATTGCGGGGCAGGGGAATGCAAACTCGCTGTATGTGGGCATAGCGCCGGGAGCGAAGCTCGTTGTGATAAAGGCATTCTTTGACAACGGATACGCGAGCGAAGAGTCTATTTTGGACTCATTGCAATGGCTCTACGACAATGCGGAGAAATATAAGGTGAAGGTTCTGAGCTGTAGCTTCGGGTCTTATCCTTACACTTCCGCAGTAAAACCCTCGCCGATCGAAGTCGCAATAAAGAAGCTTGTCGAGGACAAAGGTATCTTTGTCTTTGCCTCCGCAGGGAATGAGCTTGCCCTGCCCGGGACTATCCTCTCCCCTGCGAAGAGTGCTTCGGTTTTCGCCGTGGGCGCGATCGACCCTTACAGCGGGAAGCTTGCGGTCTTCAGTTCAATAGGAGAGCCCTATCCCCCGGTTGTCCCGAGCGAGTGGATAAAGCCAGATTTCGTGGGGGCAGGGGTGAACGTGATCTCCGCAAGGTCTCAGTTCATGCAAGCGGGTAGCGGGTACTACATACTCATGTCTGGAACAAGCATGGCCTGTCCGAGCGTAGCGGCGGTTTTTGCGTGCTTCTACGAGTATTTCACCGAGACAAAGAACAGGCCCCCGACCGCGGAGGACTTTATACTCTATACCCGCAACTACGGAGTAGTCTACAACCCGCTCTGGAAGGACTTCATTACAGGTTACGGTTCTCCAAAAGTTCCTACGGGTTAGTCCTCCTCTTGGTGGGATAAACCTTATATACTTTTTAGATAATTAAAATAGCGATGAAGGCGAACTGGGTAGTGTTTGGGATACTGGTAGTGATTTTAGCGGCTTTGCCAGCGGGTGCGGTTAGCTTCAACCTGACCGTGCCGAACCAGAGCGGGGCATACAAAGTCTTCGCCACGAACGGATCCGCAGTAGCGAGCGGAGATTTCAGCAACAGCGTAGCTTTGAATCTTCCAGAGGGCACATACTACCTGTTGCTCAACACGAACAAGAACAGCATTTTTGCATCGTTTAACATTACATCCACAACCACAGACGTTACAATAGACCCGGCAACCCTGAACAGCCTTGCCGTGAACGCAACGCTTGCGAACGCAATTTTTGGTGTCTCCGGGCTGTCGGCCGATGTGAAGGTAACCCCGACGGCGGCCACAAACATTTCATGGACTTTTGCAACGAACTGGACTGTCCTGTTCAGGGATAACCTGAAGCTGACTTTTGTGAACGAGACAAGACAGCTAATCTACAAGCTCACACTCGACAGGGTTGAAGTGAACGGTGCAAACGTAACGCTCACAGACAGTTCCTACACGTTTGCCGCAGGAAATAACTACAACGTAGTACTCTACTACACGGGCGCGTACTTCATAAGCCCGACGTATCTGATGATTATCATAGGACTTATAGCGGTCGGTCTGATAGCGGTAATCGTCGCTTCGGGCAGGAAGGCGAAGCAGGCGATACTGGAGAAGGAGATGGAGAATTTCGAGTTCTTCAGGAAGTTGAGGTGAGAGGGTTATGGAGCTGAAGGGTAAATCCCTTTATTTGACCCTTGCCGCAATCCTGCTTGCATTGGGAGCAATATTTGCAATCTACAACGCAATGACCGCAGAGACGGTTGATTACGCATTGCTCATCCTAGGAGTGATACAGCTCGCCCTCGCAGTCGGTCTGATGAGCAAATACAGCATCGCATACTATGGAGTCTTTGTCCTGACGCTCATTTCGGTCGTAAAGAGCGCCCTTACGGGAGACCTGAGCGACATGAGCACTCTGATCTCGCTAATGCTCAACATTGTTGTCTTGGTTCTGCTGATCCTCGGATCCAGCATGCAGACAATTACCGCAAAGTTACCCGCAAGGGTAAGGGGCGCAAACGGATACGAGTTCTTTGTGAAGCTCAAGTAATCCTCTAAAGGTTTGTCTTTTCTTTTCTTTTTTTCGTTTCTTGATTCTAATTCTTTGAGCATGCAAAATTTTTTAAAAAAAGAATAGCAGTAATATCATGGATCTGCTCGGCGTTGCGACCCTTGGAGTTGGGGGCTTTGCGCTCGGGGCTGTAATCGGATTGGCCCTCAGGGCGGCGTCAAGGGTCTTCATGTATGCGGTAGGGCTATATCTTGTCTCTCTTGCAATCCTTTCAGGTTTTGGCTTTATAATCGTAAACTGGAGCGGGATAGAATCCGCTCTGGCAAAGATTGTCTCGTGGATAATGGCCCTGACCCAGATGGATATATTTTCCAGCGCGGGGCTTCTAGGGGTCTCATCCTTCATTGGTATCCTTTACGGGCTGACGAGGGGGACTGTGGTCGATACCGTCAGGATAGGCAAAGAGGAATTTGAGTTTTTCAGGAGGGTCAGGTGATTTGTTTTTTATTGCTTTGCATTTTGAGTAGTAGCTTCTACTTATAGAAAAGTTTATATACCATGCGGTAGTCCTTATACTATGGAAGGGGAGTTTGAAAGATGGGTAAGGTTTTTGGAAAGGAGGGGTATTAAGGTTCTTAGGTCTTTTTACGGGGTCGATTTTGTTTTGAAGACATCTTTCGGGGAAGCAATTGTCACGGCATCACTCTATTCCCTCTCTGGCTTTCGGAACCCGAATCCAGAGTACGGGATCGTGGAGATTCAGGTAACTTCAACGGAAAAAAGGCCAGAGGATTTCAAGAAGTTTGTCTTTGAGGTAAAGAGACTTCTGGGATTGAGGACATCAAAGATAAAGTTCTCCAAGACATACCCGGATGTTTTGCAGGAAAAAATAGAGAAGCTCAAAAAGCAGATTGAATCGCAACCATCTGCAGTTTTCTTCAAGTGGGAAGTCGAAAGAGCGAAGAGAATAAGGGAACTGACAAGGTACCCAGAAGCGCTGAGCAAAATTTCAGATATAATCCATGCACACGTTTTAAGGGGAAGGGACGTAACAATTATGTTCAAAGAAGAACCAGAGGAAGACGATCTAAAAGAAAGCGTGATTAAAGAGAACGACAGAATAGTGGCCACAGTAAGGAGGTTCACCGATCCATTGAAGCGGGGGGATGTGAGTTGCGAGATAACAATTTACGACAAAGACCTCCTAGAGGAGGTAATGAAAATTTACAAATCCGTTTCACAGGGGCACTAAGCATGATTTCCCTTTTTTGCATTTTGAGTAGTAGCTTCTACTTATAGAAAAGTTTATATACCATGCGGTTACACTAATACTATGGAAACTGAAAAAGTTGCGTGGTGGACGGAAGCAATGATTTCTCGAAGAGCCCAGTTCTCAAATGTAATTGTTTTTAGGACGCTCGACCCGAAGAGGGTCGAGCAGTTCATGCAGTATCTCATGCAGGACAAAAATGTCAATGCGATTTACATCTTTTTTATCTGGCGCGGGTTGTTTAAGGTAGAGTTCTCGGGGAAAGTAGTCTATTCCCCCATCACCGCCGATGTCCTCGGCACAACCCAGCCTGTCCGTGAACTCGGGCAGGCTTTGGATTTTATGGACGGGATTTTCGGGAGAGAGAGAAATGTAGTGTTTATCATGCACGGTCTCTTTCAGAAAAGCGAGCTTTTAATTTCGGCGGTAAGATCATTTATTTTTGACATGGAACTATATGAAAAAGGGCACACGGTAATCATTTTCACCGAAACCCCCGAGGCTCTTTTCGATGACGAGACTTTGAAGTATTTAATAGTTCAAAGCGTTCCAAAAAGCACAAAAGAGGAAAGAGAAACATTGCTCAGGCAAATAGCACAGAGCCTTCAGCTAAAATACGAAAACGGAATAGCGGACATCACGGCAGGTCTTAACCTCCACGAAGTTGAAAGCGTCGCTTTAAAATCCATCTACAAATTCAGAGAGCTTAGGAAAGAAGTTTTACAAGAGTACAAACACGACATAATCAAAAAGAGCGGAATTCTGGACATTGAAGAGCCAAGCTACGGCTTTGAGGCAGTTGGGGGCTACGAAGTCCTCAAGAACTTCATAAAGGACAATGTGATCAAGGTTTTGAAGAACCCATCAAAAGCAGAAAAGCTCGGTCTTAGACCGCCCAGAGGAATCCTTCTCTTCGGCATGGGTGGAACCGGAAAAACACATTTTGCAAGGGCTTTGGCAAAGGAGATTGGACTACCGTTCTTGAGGCTAAGAACAGAAAAGATCGTTTCAAAGTGGTACGGTGAAACGGAGCAGAGAATGGCAAAAGTCCTTGAACTTGCGGAAGAAGTAGCCCCGTGCATCCTGTTCATTGATGAAATTGATAGGTTTGGGCAGAGAGGGGGAATCAGCGAACACGAAGCATCTCGAAGAACTTTCAGTATTCTTCTAGAGTGGCTTGGAGATGAGAGAAGAAAGACAATTGTAATTGGAACTACAAACAGGCCGCAGGATCTCGATGAGGCTTTCATAAGGGTCGGGAGGTTTGACTACATAATCCCAGTCCTCCTTCCCGACAGAGAGGCAAGAAAGGAGATCCTCAGGGTTCAGACAGAGGTAGTCAGAAAAGTCCCGCTTGCGAAGGATGTAAACCTTGACGAGCTCGCGGAAAAAACGGAGATGTTTACAGGGGCAGAGCTTGCGGAGCTAGTCCTTAGAGCCGCAAGGAATGCTCTGAAGGCAGACAAGTCCAAAGTCAGCGCGGAGGACTTTGAAGTAGCACTAAGAACGTTCAAAATAAACAGAGAAACAAGGAGCAAACAACTTGAAGAGTTCAAATCTCTCGCAGAGAGGTTCTGCAACGACAGCGAGTTCCTAGAACAAATTTTCAGGGGGTCAGAGGTCTCTTCAAGGCTTGATCTTGTGAAGAGGGGATTGCAATGAACGGAATAGAGGAGCTCAAGAAAAAGATTCAGGAGACAAAGACGGCAGGAAAACCTCTCATCGATGATAGACCTGATGAAGAACCACAAAGGTTAATCCTAATCTTTGAGGACGGCTCAGAGGAACAACTAGAGATAGAATACACAAAGATGGCCAGCAAAGGAGACACGATCTTCGGAACCCGCCTGGGATGGTTTATCGCCACAAACCTCCTTTATGAGACATACCTCACTTTATCCTCACACGAATTCTTGTCTTTACACGCCACGAAGGTCTATGCTTTTCCGCTCAAATACAACCCCCAGAGAAATTTCTGTCTAGTTAAAGTCCTCAAAGTAGAGATAGAGAAGACTGTTGTGCAGGATGAAGAAAAGTTGGTTCGCGGATTTGAGATCCCTTACAGGGACTTCATCATAAGACACGGGGAAGTCGAAGGAACCAAGTATCTTGTCAGAAAGCTCGTTCAGTTCATCGGAGGTACGGTAACCGAAAAGGATCTAGAGAAATCATTTTGGACGCACACTTTTGAGAGAGGAACAGAAGCCATATGGGCCAACGAGGGCAGGGAAGTCAGATATGACATAAGGATCTTCGACCCCGTTTTGGGAATATGGTTCGAGCAGTATGGCCCTGACAGGCTGAAGATTTTCAAGGGAGTTCCGAAGAAAGACATGCTCAGGATCTCGAAGGCTTTTGTAATCGCCTATCCGATGATCGAGTACAAATATGCCCCGGCAGACCGCCAGTTCGACGTAAGGCAATACGCCCTTTACAAGGTCTTCTACGACGGAAAGGAATACGAGATCCCGTTCTTCGGAAACAGGCCCCATGCGCTCACGTTCAGGATCACGACGAGGAGGTTCGCGCTGAGCAAGCACTACCGCAATGCCTTTGGAGTAAACCTTGTCAATGCGCACCCATGGGAGTTTGTCCAAGCCTTACATTACCTCAAGGACTTCGACTACGAGGGTATTAAAGTTAAAGACTTATCGCCATATGAGCGGTTCGTCGAGATGTTCTTTGTCAGGACTCCCGAGAGAAAGCTTGAACACATCAAAAACTTCATGAGGGCGGCAGACATAGTCAAAAAGCTCGTCCCCGATAGCGATGTCACGCTCTATGTCACATTTGTCTTGTCAAAGAAGGCAAGGATAGCGCAGAAGGAGAAGTCCTATTCGGGATTCCGATACAAGCCCGGGGAGGGTCTGCAGGTTCTGCAGAGCGCCCCGCCAACAAAGGTAACCGCGATTGCGATAAAGGGAGACTTTGAAAAGGACTACATAAAGTTCAGCGGTCTCGGAAAGCTCATGGAATACCAGTTCGGGCCAACCGAGAAAAAGCTTGAAATCCTGAAGAAAGATATCGAAGAGCTTAGGGAAATGGTGAAAGCGAAGGCAGGAAAGGATCTGCTCGAAATGCACCCCGAGAAGGAGATAATCCCGATATTCGGGGAAATCATTGCAAGCACGGATAAAACAAGCAACATAGCAGTTTTGATCCTGAAGCAGACCAGCAGAAAGGTAAAAGTCCCATCAGAGGTTCTTTTGAAGCTTGCGGGATTGATAAAGACGGGGAGACCCGAGGACTTCACGAAGGAGAGGCTTGCGGACATCCTAAGATATGCGAGAATCGCTGTGAAATATGAGATAAAGAGGCGCGGATATTCAAGCAAGACAGGGGTAATATTTGCAGGGAGTCCCGAGGAAATTGTCAGAAAAGTCCTCGAAGTAGTGAAGGGGATGCCCGAGAGACTTGCAAAGCTTATGACCGACATCGAGACGG
>Ga0078972_1003408_pt2 | contig 30375 bp, 31 predicted proteins | sample YelNatPaOPGAMG01_FD_67568 | JGI IMG/M metagenome (GOLD analysis project Ga0078972, IMG submission 67568) | Hot spring thermophilic microbial communities from Obsidian Pool, Yellowstone National Park, USA - OP-RAMG-01 (SPADES assembly) (version 2) | ecosystem: Environmental > Aquatic > Thermal... | reverse complement strand
CTTATGCTACCATAGAGCCATAATAGCACCAACAAGGATATGTAATCAACTTTCTTTGCATTTCCGCGGCGCGTCTCCAAAGCCGAATAGGTCTGTCTGTTCTCCTCAGCTTGCGCGAATGCCCGGAAGCCTTTATTATCACTACGCGCTCTCTTCATCAATTATAATCAGATTTGACAGTGAGGAAAGACATTGACGTCACATGATGGAACGAATAAGGACGCGTCCGATGCATTTTGCCAGCTTGTCGCGCTGATAGAAGCTTTGCGGTCTGAAAATGGCTGCCCCTGGGATCGGGAGCAGACCCCTATGTCTTTTCACCCTTATATTCTCGAAGAATATCACGAGCTGGTTCACGCAATACGCAATGGCGATGACCGTGAGATTGCAGAAGAACTAGGGGATCTCATATTTCTTGTCGTCTTCGTCGCATACATGTTTCAGCAACTGGGCAAGACCTCTCTTGTCGAGGTCCTTGCAGCAGTCGTGGAGAAAATGCGGCGGAGGCACCCCCATGTATTCGGAGACGTGTCCGTACGTGGTTCAGCCGATGTGATCGCCAATTGGAGAAAGATAAAAGCGACTGAAGAAACCGTACAGAAAAGGGGATCCATCCTCGATGGAATCCCGAGGAGCTTGCCTGCCTTAAGCCGATCGCAGAAGCTTGCGTCACGCGCTGCTGGCGTGGGCTTCGACTGGACCCGACCAACCGAAGTGATGAAAAAAGTCGATGAGGAACTCCAAGAATTCAAGGAGGCAATGGCGTCAGGAGATGCTGCGAAGACACGCGAAGAGCTTGGCGACTTGCTTTTTGTCATCGCCAACGTGTCGCGACATCTCGGCATAGACAGTGAATCGGCCTTGGCCGAAGCAGCGGACAAGTTTGAAAGTCGCTTCCGCTACATAGAAGAGGAGCTTGCCAAGGCTGATAAACCCATTCAGCATGCGACATTGGAAGAAATGGATCGACTATGGGACCAGGCCAAAAGGACAGAGAAAGAACCTCGTGACTAGCCTTGCGCAGGTGGACGTGAACCACAATCGCCGCCTCGCTGCCATTTCTCGTGCGACGCGCGGCCGCATAGCCCGCGTTGAGACTTTTACTCGAAATCTCTCGCGAGGCTGCTTCGCCCCGCTCGCAGTGACGCTCCGATGACCTTTTCGTGATGGCGACGGGCCGAGTGCGACAGAGCAATCTCAGCTCACATCAATCGAGCGAGGGCGGTCACGTGGAATTCGGTTTTTTGAGAGCCGCCGCACCCCGTTGACTTCACCCCCTTGGCAAGCAACGGCGCCATGGAGACGCTCGGAGCCGCTGCCTCGCCAACGAGATACAGGTCAAATACGATACTATTCCCCAGTCTCGCTTTCCGAAGGCGCAGCTTCTTCGGGGGCCTGTTCCTCTTCTTTTCTGGGGGCGACAACAGTGGCTATGGCCGTGCCAGGCTCCTCCGCAGCAGTGACGCCGCTCGGGAGGGTCAGGTCAGAGACGTGGATAGCGTGCCCGAGCTCCAGACGCGTGACATCCACTTTGATGACGTTCGGAATGTCGCCAGGGAGGCAGCGAACCTTGAGTTCCCGCACGACCTGTTGGAATATGCCGCCTTTCTCCACGCCGACGGGCGTACCCTCACACTCGATGGGCACATGGACTTCAAGTGCTTCGTCCATGGAAACTTCAAGAAAATCAATGTGGAGCAGCGTGCTGTCCAACGGCCTTATCTGGCGTTCCTTCAAGATGGCGCTGCGCGTCGCCGCGCCGCCGGCGCCTTTGATGTTCAACTGGAATATCGGGTTCGTTCCGGCTTTTTCAACGGCCTTCATGAGATCCAGTTTATTCAATGTCAGACTAAGCGGCTGGGCCTTCTTCCCGTAAAGAACTGCAGGCACTTTTCCTGCCGCTCTCAAGCGCCTGCTCGGCCCTTTGCCTGTCTCTGTTCTTTGTTCGACTTCTAAGGCTATCCTGTTCATAATGTTCGCTCCATGAAACGTGCAACGCCCGCCAGCTCACCAGAGCTTGCCTCCGTAGGATGGCATTACACGAAAAGTTCAGACACTGAAACTTCCCTGTAAATTCTACTGATCGCCTCCCCTAAAAGCGGCGCAACTGACTGGACCCGTATCTTGGGACAGACTGCGACCTTCTCCTCGGTGGGGATAGTGTTCGTGACGTACAATCTGTCAATGCACGACTCATTGACCCGCTTCACCGCCTCGCCGGAAAGCACAGGATGCGTACAGCACGCGTAAATGTTTCGCGCGCCTGCTTCCTTGAGGGCTTTCGCCGCCTTGACGAGGGTGCCTGCGGTATCTACCATATCATCAAGAACGATGACATCACGCCCCGTGACATCGCCAATGACATGCATGACCTCGGATTCGTTGGGCTTAGATCGCCGCTTATCAATGATCGCCAACGTGCTGCCAATGCGCTTGGCAAAGGCTCTCGCCCGCTCTACGCCTCCCGCGTCGGGGGAGACAACCGTACACTCGTGAGTGGGAATTTCGGCCTTTATCGCTTCCGCCATAATGGGGCCCGCATAGAGATGATCCACAGGGATGTCGAAAAAGCCCTGAATTTGGCCGGCGTGAAGATCTATCGTGAGGACTCTGTCCGCGCCGGCAGCGGTGATGATGTCTGCGATGAGTTTGGCTGTGATGGGGGCCCGGCTGGCCACCTTCCTGTCTTGCCTGGCGTATCCATAATAGGGCATTACCGCAGTGACGCGGCACGCGGATGCGCGCTTGAGGGCGTCGATCATGACAAGCAGTTCCATGATGTTGTCATTCACAGGTCGGCATGTGGATTGCACCACAAATACATCCATGCCCCGCACGTTCTCCTTGAACTCCACTTGGGTCTCGCCGTCGCTGAATGATCCCACCACAGCAGCCCCTAGGGGCACCCCCATATAGCTGGTCAATTCCTCGGCTAAACGAGGATTTGAGTTTCCCGTGAAGATTTTCAGGCCTACCTTCATGTACCCATCTCCTGTGTGCGGTACTTGTTGTACCGAAATTGTTGAGATTAGCGTCTTGACAGCCGTAAGTCAACAACAAATTTTTGCCGCTCTTCGGGAGCAAAGCAGATCGATCGCAACTTGATATGACGCAGCCCGCGTGACATAATGCATCCGTCATTTACATCCGTCTCGACGTTGCCTTATCACTGTTGGAAACAAATGGGAGGCGCTTATGTACTTTCCAGTGTCGGGGGTCGAGTGTCCGATATGGCTCCCTCCCCTTGTAGGATTGGTCATTTCCTCATTCACGTCCATAGGGGGGCTTTCCGGGGCGTTCCTGATTCTGCCGTTTCAGGTCAGTGTGCTGGGCTTCACTGCCCCTTCGGTGACCCCTACTAATCTTGTGTTCAACGTAGTGGGCATACCCAGCGGGGTCTATCGATATTTCAAAGAGGGGCGCATGAATTGGCCCCTCGCCTGGAACATCATCATCGGCACGATTCCGGGCTTGATTTTCGGCCTATTTATACGGGTCTGGTACCTGCCGGATCCGAGGGCATTCAAATTGTTCGTCGGCTGCGTCCTCGTCTATATCGGAGGCCGTATGCTCCGCCAAATTATCACAGAGCGAGGACGGCACACCGCGGAAAAGGCCGCGGAGCAGAAAATGCGGCAGCAGATAAAGGAAGCAGGTAAGGGACAGGTAGTCGAGCCTGGCAAATCAGCCATTCGAACCATTTCTTGGTCCCTGCGCTATACAGAGTATGAATTTTTTGGGGAGCGTTTTCGCTTCCATACCACCGGTCTGTTTGCGCTTTCCCTCGTTGTGGGACTCATCGGAGGGGTATATGGCATCGGAGGAGGCGCCATTATCGCGCCATTTATCGTGTCCTTCTTCGGTCTTCCCATCCACACGGTCGCGGGCGCCGCGCTTATGGGCACTTGCGTGACCTCAGTGGGAGGGGTCATCTTCTACGAGGTCATCGGCCCTTACGTCGCACGAGCCGGCGAGGCGGTGCGACCCGACTGGCTCCTGGGTCTGTTGTTCGGAATTGGCGGGATTGGCGGGATGTATATGGGCGCCACCCTACAAAAGTATATCTCCGCGGGGATTATAAGGCCCGGTCTTGCGGTAGTTATCTCCGTGCTGGGGGTCCGGTACGTCGTAGGTTTTTTCATGTGACACATAGACGCACGGAGAACGACCAACGCACGATGGCAGCTCGCCAAGAAAGCAGCGGATACAACCGCAGCCGGTCGGTCGATACAGGTGAACTGAAATCTCCTCCTCGCCTGCGCCGCGTCGGAATCATCAAAAGGCCATTGACCAGCGTTGCGAAGGAAGCGAGGCAATCTCGTGATACGACGGCTCTCAATAATTAATCGCGAAATTCCATGACGCGGCCGTTATTTCACGCTACTTCCTCTCTCTTATTTTGCTCAGAACACCCCTCGCCATGACGCGGTTATCCCCCTTGTCGTTTCGAGCGAAGCGAGAAATCTTGAGGAAAACTTGCGAGCGGCAGGCGCCACATCTCTTGACAAGGAGCGTACGATTGCGGTAATGGTCAAGGAATGACTAGTCCTGAAGAAACAAAACGCCGAAATACCTCCCTCAACCCCGCATGCTTTCCCGTGCTCGCCGTCGTCGCTGACGGACCTGTCCACGGCTACGACATCGCCAGAACCCTGCGCTCAGAGATTGGGCAACTCTGGAGACTCGGCAAAAGCCAAGTTTACGCCCTCCTTGTCAAGCTCGAGAAGGCTGGTCTTGTACAGCATCAACGAATCGGACAGGACGCGTATCCAGCCAAAAACGTATTTACCATCACCGAGACCGGCGAAATGGTCTTGAAAGACTGGGCGATTCGACCTGTACACCACATTCGGGATATGAGACTCGAGTTCCCCGCAAAACTGTGGTTTGCCAAAAAAATGGGAGACCAGCACAAGCGGCAGCTCATACAGCGCCAGCTAGAGATATGCAACAAAAAAATCGAGCGTATCGAAGCCCTCAAAGCGTCGGAACAGCCGTGCGTCGTGGAACAAACTCTGGAACTTCGTCTTTCCATGGTGGGAGCGGTGACTACATGGCTTGTGTCTTTGCTGAAGGAGTGCGGAGAACGCCATAGCCGCGTCCCCGAGGATGCCCGCTGCAGGGGCGTCAGTTCTGACAATTGTTGTGAGGCCCAGATGACCAAGGAGGGAATATGTTGAGGTTTTCGTCTGCGTTCATGGTTTTTTTTCTGCTGGGTGCTTTGCACGCGGATCTTGCGCGCCATAGCGCCCATGCGTCGCAGGAACTGATGGTCTTTGCGGGGGCCGCAAGCAAGCCGCCCACAGAAGAGGCAGCCAAGGCATTCGAAGCAAAGCACGGGACCAAAGTTCTTTTGACCTTTGGCGGTTCTGGATTCGTTCTCTCTCAGATGATCCTCGGCAAAAAGGGAGACCTCTTCTTCCCCGGGTCGTCTGACTTCATGGAATTGGCAAAGAGGAAAGACGCGGTGATCCCCGAAACGGAGAAGATTATCGTCTATCTCGTTCCAGCCATAAACGTACAAAAGGGCAACCCCAAAAACATCAAGTCGCTGAAAGACCTTACGCGTCCCGGCCTAAAAATTGCCATCGCGAATCCCGAATCGGTGTGCGTCGGCGCCTACGCTGTAGAGATCGTCGAAAAGAATCTGAACCCCTCGGAAAAAGAATTGTTTCGCAAAAATCTGGTGAACTACACCGAGAGCTGCGAGAGGACCGCGACTGCGGTGTCTTTGAAGGCCGTGGACGCCGCTCTCGGCTGGAGGGTTTTTCATTACTGGGACCCAGAACGTATAGAAACCATTCCACTCCCCGCCTCTCAAATCGCTCGAATCGGGTATATCCCCATCGCAATATCTCGGTTCACTGCTGACCGTAAGAGTGCTCAGCAGTTTGTCGATTTTCTCCTCTCGGTCGAGGGAAAGGACATTTTCAGAAAATATCACTATTTCATGAGTCCGGAAGAAGCCTTCGCCTGGATTGGGGAGCAGAAGCCTGTGGGCGGCGAGTACAAAATACCGGAGGAATGGATCAAGAAATAACGACACAAGGCCGGGGAATTTGTGAGTTTGACTTCTCGAACATTGTTCGTAGGATGCGCCATCGGGACATTTTCACTCTACTTTGTCCTGGCAGCGTCTCTTTTTTATTTTTTCCGTACAGAAACGTTTTTTGACGTCCTTTGGTCTCAAAGGACATTGTTTACGGTCAGACTGAGCGTCTTGGCTGCGACGCTTGCGACGGGCATTGCAATCCTCGTCGCGGTTCCGTCGGCCTATGCCCTGTCGAGATATGAATTTCCGGGCAAGCGGGTCGTGGACACTATGTTGGAGCTCCCCATGGTTGTGTCCCCTGCAGCGCTCGGCGCGATGATATTGATCTTCTTCAATAATCCCGCAGGGATATGGATACAGGAACACTGTATTCAGTTCGTCTTCACCTGGTATGGGATTGTATTAGCTCAGTTTGTCACCGTATGCGGCATATCTACTCGGCTCATCAAAGCTGCCATGGACGAGATACCTCGGCGCTATGGCGAGGTAGCGCGAACGCTGGGCGCGTCGCCATGGACAGCTTTCTGCACCATCGATCTGCCTCTATGCAAGCGAGGAATATTGGCGGCCTCGATTTTGACCTGGGCAAAAGCGCTTGGAGAGTTCGGCGCGACAATCCTGGTGGCGGGGTCGATGCAGCAGCGGACAGAGACGCTCCCCATCGCCATCTTCTTGCGGCTTTCCAGCGCAGAAATCGAAGCCACAGTGGTATTGATTCTCCTTCTTCTGCTTATTGGTCTTTGTACGTTGTATGCGGTTCGCGTACTCACGGAAGGCAAGACCTATGCTTGAGGTGGAGTCAATCAGCGTTCAGGCAGGGCCATTCATGGTGCGGGACGTTTCTCTTCACATCCCGGCAGCCGCCTGCCACGTCATCCTCGGCGCCACAGGCAGCGGAAAAACCGTCTTCCTCGAATCCCTCATTGGACTGCGTCAGCCTGTCAAAGGCGTGATTCGGATCAATGGCGTGGACGTGACCCATGCGCCTGTGGAGCAGCGGGGCGTTGGGTACGTGCCCCAGGACCTGGCGCTTTTCCCGCACATGACAGCCAGAGAAAATATCCTATACGCCCAGCGTGTGCGCAAGCGAGTCCGGCGTGACGGCAGCCTCTTGAGCAGTCTCGTCGAATCTTTGGGAATACACCACATTTTGGAAAGAGGCGTCGCGCATCTGAGCGGCGGCGAGCGCCAACGAGTAGCTTTGGCGCGGGCGATTTTTTCAGGCTCTCGAGTCCTGATCCTTGATGAGCCTTTGTCAAGTCTCCATGAAGGCCTGAGGAGGGAACTCTGGTTCGTCCTGCGAGACCTGGCCCAGACGTACAGGCTGGCGCTTCTTGTTGTCACGCACGACTTGGAAGAGGCATTTTTCCTTGGAGACGAGATCACGATCCTACTTGGCGGGCGCATTCGTCAGCAAGGCGAGAAAGCAGACGTACTCACAAAGCCCCAGAGCGTCGAAGTCGCTCGTTTCATGGGGATACGGAATCTTTTCGCCATGGAGAATATTGCCGCCCAAGACGACTGTCTAATCGGTCGATGTCCGGGATTGCAACAGATCTTGCGTATCCGAAAACCAACGCGCCAGAGTGACGGAAGCGGACCCAACGTTGTTAAGGGTCAATCGTATGTCGGTGTACGCCCTGAAGACGTGATACTCTATCGGAGCCACCCTCCAATCGAGACGACCAACCTTTTTCAAGGAGTCGTGATGGCGAACTATGAAACCAGGCGGAACGCAACGGTCCTCATACAGCCTCAACACAGTCCCCTACGGCTGGAATGCTCATTGCCCATGCATGGGGCGCGATCCCTTGAGCTGGCCCGAGGCGACCTCATTCATTTTCGACTGCCAGAGGACAAGCTCTTTCTTCTGGAAGATAGTTGAAGCGCCCAGCGTGACAGTCAGAGCTGCCCAGGGCTTTTAAGCTAGCATTACCGAAGAACACCTACGAGGCGATCAGGCGTTGAGGAGCCCAGATGAGACGCCCGACGGTCAGACGAGGCTTCGGACGAGTTGGCGGTCGCCGACAAATGCGCTAGAGCCATCGTTTGCGCCGTTTATACGATTTGATGTTGGCATAAGCGCCCATGGTGTCCGCCGTGGCTGTGCCTAAGTAAAACTCCCGCATGTCCGGATTCTTCTTCAGTTCTGCCGCAGAACCTTCCAGGACGATGCGCCCATTTTCCATGACATATCCGAAATGGGCGATGCGGAGCGCCATATTCGCGTTCTGCTCGACGAGCACGACGGTCGTCCCCTGCTCCTCGTTGATCCTCTTTATAATCTCGAAGATATTTTTCACAATCAGAGGGGCCAAACCGAGAGATGGTTCGTCTAGCAAGAGTAATTGTGGCTGGGCCATCAAAGCCCTTCCCATAACAAGCATTTGAAGCTCGCCGCCGCTGCAATAACCGGCCAGGCGATTCTTATGTGAGGCCAAAGGAGGAAAATAACTGTAAACCAATTCCAGGTCTTTCTTGTATGGCTTCCCCCATCGGGTGGCCGTACCGACTCGTAAGTTCTCTTCGATTGTCAGATATTGGAAAGGTTGACGTCCCTCGAGCACCTGGATAATACCCAGCCGAGTGATCTCCTCAGGGGAACAATTCTGGATGGGTTTGCCCTGAAAATAGATGGTCCCTTCCGTTACTTTCCCGTTTTCTGGTTTGAGCAGACCTGAAATGGCTCGTAGGGTCGTGGTCTTCCCTGCTCCGTTGCTGCCCAGCAAAGAGACTATCTGGCCCTTGGGCACTTTCAAAGAGACGCCTTTGAGCACCTGTACTACGTCGGAATAAACCACGCTGATGTTGTTGAGTTCGACGAGTGATGCGTCAGTCATTGAAACACCTCAGTATGAGAAAGGCCAAAGACGGAAGCTCGATCGGACGATGCGCCACACTTCCGCTATTCCCCGAGGCTCCAGGATGATGAAGCCCACAATGGCTGCTCCGAATACGAATTCTCGAAGCGGCGCGATGGTGAGAGCCCACTGTCTGAGGGCCTCGACGTTCATTGTAAACGTGGTGAGCTGGCTGAGCCCTTCATTGAGGAGCGTGATAAACACGGCCCCAAAGACCGATCCTGCAAAGCTCCCCAATCCTCCGACGATGACCATGGCTATGTATTCAATAGACAGAAACAGCGTAAATGGTTCAGGCGTGATGCTTCCCATGTAGATAGACCACAATCCGCCGGCAAAACCAGCATAAAAAGAGCTGATGGTGAAGGAAAGCAGCTTGTAACGGAATACAGGAATGCCCATTCCCACGGCCGCACGGTCATTGTCCCGGATGGCCACAAACGCCCTTCCGAAGCGAGTTCGTACAATGTTGACGGCCATCCACGTCAGGATCACCGCACAGGGAAAGGCGATAAAGAAGAAGGTCAAATCGTTTCTCACATCAAGACCAAGGAAGGTGATCTTCGGCAGCACAAACCCCTCAGTCCCCCCTGTCAGTTGGTCCCAGTTCATGAACAGATACTGGATGATAAATTGGCCGGCCAAGGTTGAGATGATCAGATACAGGTGCTTCAGTCTCGCCGATGGCATCCCCAATATCAGTCCCACCACCGCTGTGACCCCTCCTGCACATAACAACGCAAGCCAGAAAGGGATACCTACCCTCGTCACGAGAATGGCCGCCGTGTAGGCGCCAACCCCGAACAAAGCGCCGTGTCCCAAGGAGATGAGACCTGTGTAACCAATCAGCAGATTCAACCCCACAGCGCCGATCGTAGCAATCGCGATGTGATTCAAGATAAAAAGCCCATACCTGCTCGAGATCGAGGGTATAACAGCAAATAGGAGTACGAGCCCAATAATCACCCAGAGTCGGCCAAAATCCGTCTCAAACAGCGCGAAGTCTTCCTGGTATGTCTCCCTGAAATTTCCGCAGGGGTGGAATCGCAACCTTCGCATAATGTGCGCCTCCTAAATCTGAGTTGTCAGATGACACGGGATGCCAACGGCTCTCAGTTTATGATTGGGCCGCGTTGCATGACTGTTCGGGGCCACTGTCGTCCTCCAGCTTCAAAGACAAAAGAATTTCCATCATCATTCCACAGGCTTCCGCCGGCCGAATCGTGGCTGAAAGGCGCCGGGCGCGCAGCCCATTACACCCGCTCGATCTCGACAAGGCCGAAAAGACCATACGGTTTGAGTAAAAGAATAACCATAAGGACAATGTATGGGACCACTTCTTGAAGCGAGGTGGCAATGTACCCGGCTGTGAGAGTCTCAATTATTCCTATGATGATTCCGCCGATAATCGCGCCGCCTATGCTCTCCAGCCCTCCTAAGATAACCACCGGGAACACCTTTAGCCCGATGCTGCTCAGTTCATATACGTTTATCCCATTCATGACACCCAAGATAATCCCACTCATTGCACACACAAGAGCGGCTATGGCCCATGAAAACGCGAACACACGGCGCACATGCACACCCAGGGCGAGGGCCGCTACTTGGTTGTCCGCTACTGACCTCATGTAGATTCCAAGAGATGAGTATTTGAAAAACAAGCCAAACAACACGAGAAAGACAATTGCCATCAGTAACGCCGCTGTGTAGGGAGGAGCGACGTAAATATGACCTACATGAATCGCCAGCCCCTCCGGGAGAAATCTCTCATAGCTATAGAGATTCCCCCCAAAAATGAACAACATGAGCCCCTTAAACATACTGGCTAACCCAACGGTCAGCATGATCACCTGAATAAGGGCCTCTCCAATCAACGGCCGTAGAAAAAGCCTCTCTATGATGAAGCCGAGCGCAAAGCTGCCAATGAGCGTCATGATAAAGGCCACAATGAGCGGCAACCGGGCCCACGACGACAATACCAGAAACAGGAATGCACCAAAGGCCATGAGTTCGCCGTGAGCAAAATTGAGCACACTACTGGATTTGAAAATCATCACAAAACCCAACGCCGCCAGTGCGTAGAGCAAACCGATGCAAACTCCTTGGATCAGTAAAAAAAGGAACATTACGAACCTGCTTCCTCCACCGTCAATACTTTTACCGTGGTCTCGATGGCGCCGATTTGTCCGTCTCTGTAACGCACCTCGCCAGTGGTTTTCACCTGGTCTTGGCCTGAGTACATCGCGTGAATGAGGGAGTTGTAACGCTCCCAAACAACATGGCGCCGGACCTTCCCAGTACGCGTGAGTTCGCCGTCGTCGGCATCCAATAGCTTGTAGAGCAGAATAATCTTTTTTATCTTCATCGGGCCGGGCAGTTGTGTATTCACCTCCCGAACCTCTCCCAAAATCAGCTCATGCACGGCAGGCTGTTGAGACAGATCCAGATAAGTGGTGTACGGGATCATGCGATCCTCAGCCCAGCTCCCCACGTTTCCCATATCTATGTTGATCAATGCGGTTATGTATGCCTCTCCTTCACCAAAGATCACTGCTTCTTTGACGTAAGGGCTAAATTTCAATCGCGTCTCGATAAAGTCCGGAGAGAAGGCTTCCCCGACTTTCGTCCTCATGATGTCTTGTTTTCGTCCAATTATGACCAGATGGCCATCCTCATCGATATAACCGGCATCGCCAGTCCGAAGCCATCCATCTGCAAATGCCGCTTCCGTCGCCTTGGGATTTTGGTAATAGCCCCGGAATACGGTGGGACTCAGCAGCAAAATCTCCTGATCTTCAGAGATCTTCACTTGAACCCCCGGAAGTGACTTCCCCACCGTCCCCAGCTTGACCTCTTCATCAGGCTGTATTTGGAAGATACCGCAGCTCTCAGTCAACCCATAACATTGCTTCAAATTCAGCCCCCTCGATCGAAAGAAGCTTATGACATCCGGACTGATGGGATGCCCTCCGGTGAGCGCTTGTTTGAATTGAGAACACCCCACACGATCGAGCAGAGGTTGATTCACCGTGATCGAAGCAAATAGATCTAACCCCTTGAGATACCATGGCAGGGGCTGCTTCTCCGACTTTCGCGCAATCACGGCGCGCCCTATCTTGTCGGAAAGATGAAATAGTTTTCGCTTGATAAACCCTGCATCGCTGATCTTGACCCTGATCTTCGATGCGAGGTCCTCCCAAAAACGCGAGGCTGTTATAAGAATCGTTGGCCCTATTTCCCTAAAATCCGACGGAGTGGTCTCTTCAGCCTCGGGAAAATTTATCGTCATCGCCGAGCACAAGGTGATGCCCACGCCGAAAAATTGATCCACAATCCAAGCCGGCGGTGTAATGGAAATCCAGTTGTCGCCTTCAGCAATGGGCGTAGCCTCCATCCATATTCGCCCCATCTCGGTAAAATTGCGATGGCTCAGCATGGCCAGCTTAGGAATCCCGGTCGTCCCCGACGTAAGGGTCATAATCGCAATATCATCTGGCTGCCCCTTCCAGAGTTCCTCGTGGAATTTGGCGTCGCCCTCCGCTCCTTGTTGCGATCCCAAATCGAGCAATTCGCGAAAGCTCATTAACCAGGGATCATCCACGTACGTCCGCATGCCCGTGGGGTCTATGTAGATAATTTTTCGAACAAACGGAAGTTGCTGTCGGCACTCTAACAGCTTGTCCACCTGTTCCTGATCCTGGACTATGACAAAAGGCGCCTCGATTTGCTGGAGCACCGTACTGATCTCATTGGCCACCGAGGTGGTGAACATGTTCACTGTCGAAGCCCCAAGGGCCTGGGCCCCAAGCTCGCTGAAAAGCCACTCCGGCTCGTTCCCCGTGATTATGCCGACGCGGTCTCCTCGCGTAAGGCCGAGTCTCATCAGTCCAAGGGCCGTTTTCTTCGTATAGGCCAGGTAATCCGTCCATGTGAGGGCTTCCCAGATACCCAGCGTTTTTTTGCGGATAGCCTTCCTGGACGAACCTAGCCGCTCGGCCTGCTTGGCCAAAATTTGAGGGAGCGTGTGCTCTGACACGGAAAAGGTCATGTGAGCCCCTCCCCTCGGTCATCTTTCTGCCGCATTGTCACTGAGCGTATCCCCCTCCTCCTCTAATTCACCTAGGTATGCCATGATAACTGCGGGATCATTCACGATATCCTGGGGCGGTCCCTCGGCTATCTTCTGTCCAAAATCAAGAACAATAACCCTTTGGGACACATTCATCACAATCGACATGTCATGCTCCACCAGGAGCACGGTCTGGCCCCACCCGTGGTTCAGCTCCAGAAGGAAACGAACCATATCCTCTTTCTCCTCGAGAGTCATCCCGGCAAAAGGTTCGTCCAAGATGAGCAGCTTAGGCTCGAGCGCCAATGCTCGCCCCAACTCCACTCGCTTCCGCATCCCATACGGTAACGAACCCACCGTCTGCTTTCGGACCGACTGCATTTCCAGGAAATCAATAAGCTCTTCCAGAAGCCTTCGGTGCCGCGCCTCTTCCTCCCGAACCGAGCCGGAGAATATGGAAGCTTTCCCCAGGCTGTACGAACAATAAAGATGACGGGCCAGCATCATATTCGCCAGCACCGTCATTCCCGAAAAGAGCTCGATGTTCTGGAATGTCCGCCCGATACCGATCTTGGTGATCTCATGGGGCGGCCATCCCGTCACATCCCTGCCGTTAAAGGTAATGGAACCTTGCTGGGGCTTGTAATACCCAGTAATACAGTTCAGCAGGCTCGTTTTCCCAGCCCCGTTCGGTCCTATGATACTCGTCAGCTCTCCGGTTTTCACCGAGAGCTCGACATCCGACAAGGCGCTGAGACCGCCAAATCGCAAAAACAAGCCCTTGACCTGCAACTCCGCCTGCCGCTCTCTGACTCTGTCAGGGGAGAATATACTGGGACGCCCCCGAAATGTCTTCATGTCACTTTCCCTTCAAGAGCTTGAGTTCCCCTTTTCCCGGGCTGAAGAAATTCGTCAGAGGCGTGAACGTGCCATCATCATTTACCTTTATGATTCTTCCCACAAATGACCCTTGGTGATCGTCTTTTGTGTACGTGATGTTGGGCACTATGCCGCCAAAATCCTCGTTACGGAATGTCTCCAGCGCCTGATTGATGGTCTCGGAGGTAATTTTGCCAAACTTCTCTTTCGCCCGCTCTGCTCCTCTCACCATGATCATTCCTATCGCGACGCCTTCCCAGTACGACAGGTCATACCGATCCACGCTCTTGTACCGCTGGATTAATTCCTCCATCAGCTTGACGCCAGGCGTGCCATCTCCCGGCAAACAGCCCACAAACTGCATCTGTAGCCTGTCTTTTATCAGGCCTTTCGCGGACGCGAAAAAGTCAGGATCAGTCGCAGTCCAAGTCCCGATGAAAAGCGGCTTGAATCCAGTCTGATCTGACGCCTTCAAGGCCGATATCATATTCGCCGGAAGAATCTGCGTGAAGACATACTCTGCTCCCGCCTGCTTCAATTTCATCAGCACCGTGCTGAGGTCCACCGTCTTGGGAGGGAATTCTTCGATATCGACTATCTGAAGGCCCTCTTTCGCGGCAAACTGTTTAGACGGATCATGTATCGATTTTCCGTACGCATTGTCGAGGGTGAGCAACCCTACCTTCGGCTTGTCCTTGCCTTTATGGATGGCCTTCACGTATTCCAACACAGCGTAAGAATCGAGAACGTATGACCCAAAAGGTAAGTACATGTAATCTATCGGGGGTTTCAAGATTTCTTGCCCAGTCGAGAAGTTGATGGTCGGTACCTTGTACTCCTTGATGATGGGCTTGACCTGAATCCCGAGACCCGTATCCCATGTGGCGATCATGACCATACCATCTTCGCAGAATTTCTTCACATGGTTAATTCCTTCGGCCACCTTGTAGGCGTGATCGGCGACTGTCAAATCGATCTTTGCCCCACCGACCCCTCCTTTGACCTCATTCACGTACTTTATGTAGTCTTGTAGGCCTTTGGCATGGAACTTACCCCAGCTTGAAGCAGGACCCGTGAGGTTGATCACCGCTCCCATCTTGATAGGCTCGGCAGCGAACACAGGCATACATAGGATAACTGCAAACAAACAGGCGAAAAAACCAGCAAAACGCTTCATAACTCCTCCTCCTTTTCGAACAGCCATGTCCTTGACGTTACACTAATCACTGTGGGCTCATGACGTTTTGTGCTGCGTAGAGACCACCACCTCCTTTCTGATTCATCATGACCACGCGCCTGCCAGCGAGCGCCTCAACTACACAGCCCTCTTTCTCTCGCTCATGAGCGATACGGTCTCCGCCCATACTACTGGCGCTTGCGAGGTCTGCCTTTTCCTCCGCAGCCCAACACAAAACTACCCACAGCGATTCCACCACCTTTCGCGCTATCCGGACCCTCTCATTAACCTCGATCCGTTGCGTGGTTTCCTATGATCTCGCTTACATGAACCTGAATGCAGCGCCGTCCCCTAAAAACTTAGGCTGATACACTTAAACACCCCGTAACCGCCATATTCACGATCCACTTCGGCATGCTGTCCAATACTGCATGTATGACTTTCTTGCGATCTGTCGTGTTCTCGTTCGGGCTAGCTGAGATGCCCTTGAGGTTTTTTCCCTGCCTTAAGTCGCCGATCGGTCTTTGTCGTAAAGCCTTGTTGTCGTTGGTTGAGATTTCATTCTGCTAGGACATACGCCACTTGTCAAGAAAAAACGGCCGCCCTTCTCAAGGATGAGCTGTTCCCTGCGGGACAAAAGTATTACCGCGCATGGCGCTCACCCTCTTTATCAATACTTGTCAAAAAATTCAAAAAGTCACGTCTCTTGTCCATCAGTCTGTGGGGAGTCGTTCTCGAGGCGCAGGATATCCTGCGCCTCGGTTGCCGGCATCTCTTCAACTTCCTTGAGTTTTCGTCCAATGACATTGGTTCTCCTTTTTGCGTCTTCAATACTATGAGAGGCCTCACGAAGTTTTTTCAGGACCTTCTCCAAAATATCGCCGTATTTTGCCCATTCGGTCTTCACGGCTGCAAGGAGCCGCCATACCTCGCCGGATCGCTTTTGAACGGCCAGAGTCCGGAAGCCCATTTGAATGCTGGTCAGAATCGCCCACAGGGTGGTGGGGCCTGCAACGACCACCCGGTAATCCCGCTGTAGGGATTCCGCAAGCCCAGCCCTTCGCATCACCTCCGCAAACAACCCCTCTGTGGGAAGAAAAAGGATGCCAAAATCCGTTGTAGTAGGAGGATTCAGATACTTTTTGGATATATCCGCGCCGCATTGCCTGATGCGTAGTTCAAGCTGCCTGGCAGCGGCTTCAGCCCCGATCGCGTCGGCCTTCTCATAGGCGTCCAAGAAACGCAGATAGTCCTCCATGGGAAACTTGGCGTCAATGGGAAGCAGCACTCCGTCGCCGTCATCGCCAGAGCCGGGGAGACGCACCGCGTACTCCACCTTCTCGGTCCCGCCCTTTGTCGCAACGTTGGTTGCATACTGGTCCGGCAAAAGGACGTCTTGCAGCATTGCCCCCAATTGCACTTCGCCCCAAGTACCGCGTGTCTTAACATTGGTGAGGACTCGCTTTAAGTCGCCAACCCCCACCGCCAACGCCTGCATTTCTCCCAATCCCCTATATACTTGCTCCAAACGATCGCTCACCAACTTAAAAGACTCGCCAAGCCTTTTCTCGAGCGCTCCATGGAGCTGTTCATCTACGGTAGCGCGTATGCGTTCCAGATAGACGTTGTTGTCGTGTTGTATGGCGGCCAGTTTCTCCGAAACGGTTTGTCTTAGTTTCTCGAGGTGGTCGCCTGTGGATTGTCCGATCTCCACGAGGTGTTGGAATAGGGTGTCAGACACATTTTTGAGGGTGTTGGCAAGCTCTTCCCGCGACCTCTGGGACGCTCTCATGAGCTCTTCTCTGTTCGTGGCAATCTCCTGGCGCACTGACCGTTCAATTCGCTCGTGGGACGCATGGATGGATTCCAGGATCGGTCCCAGGGACTGCGCGTTTGTGGACCTCTGCCGAAAAAGGATCACTATCTGCAGAATCAGAATCAGGACCACAAAGATGAGAATGAACAAGGCGAGAGAATCAGACATCTGACGAGCTCCTCGGTTTTAATGACAGTTCGGGCGTCTCGACAAAACCCGATGGACTGCGGGGCGCTGTACCACATCGAGTCCTCCTGAAAGTATTATGAGATTGTTTGGCTTTGCTCGCAATGACACGCAGCGGTAGAAAATGGGATTCTGTGCGGCTCAACCATCGTGGGGGAACTCCACATCGACATGACATGATGGAACAACGAATTGTCAGATTAGGACAATTTCGCCGAAACCCTTCGTATGCCCACACGCGGCCGACTCAACACACGGCTATACTGCCTCGCGGCGGTCTCGAGATCAGAGGCGATGCGGTTCCGTAGGTCGCTCGGTTCGAGCACCTCAGCAGCGGGGCCAAACCCTAAAATCCATGAAATAATCTCGTAATTGATGGGCACTTCGAAGCTAATCTCCACGCCGCCGTCCAGAAGCTCCTGAATCTGTTGCGTGGGATGCCACATGCGTTCACGCACGATATGCGCTGCGGCCGGTGCGATGCGAATGGCGATCTTGCGAGGTTGACCTGTCATGAGCTGAAAGGCATTCTTGAGATAATCATCCAGATCAAAATCGCTCCTCATTTCAAACCGTTCATCCAAAACCGTACACTCCCGTATGCGCTCCACCGCAAATGTGCGGATTTCCCGCCTGTGGTGGCAATATCCGATGAGGTAAAAGCCTCCTTTTGCCATGTGCACGTGGTACGGATCTACCTTTCTCTGCGTGACCTTGGCCGTAGATGCAGCGCGATAGATGATCTCGAGTCGGCGCTGCTGCGTGGCAGCCTCGGTCACCGCCTTGATCGTCTCCTTGAGCCCGGAGAAAGTCCTGGCAGGCCCGAAGTTTACCGTCAGCTTTCCGGATATGCCGTCAACATATCGAAGGGTTTCAGGGCTCAGCGACGCCTTGACCTTTTTGAGGACGCTCTGGATACTGGCATGAAAAAAGGTTCCGTTGAAGGCGCTGAGAACGTCGGAACTGATGTGAAGAGCCATCAGCTCGGTGGGGGTAAGAGGCAGAGGCATTTGCTTCTTGAAGCTATCCATGAGCTTCCAAATGGAGCCAGACGCGTCTCGCTCCGAATATAGGGGAAATCCAGCCTCTTGGATTGCTTCAAGGTCGCGATACACCGTGCGGAGGGGAATTTCCAGCTCTCGGGCGAGATCGGCCGCGGTTATCCCGTGGCGCCGAGATTCGATGAGGCGGAGCAACCGCCACTGGCGTGCCATCTGAGAACCCCGCATGATCGTCTGTATCCTCAGCGCGCGTGGTATTAAAAAGCGAGAGTATTATAGCACAGTTGCGTCTTGTTGTTCAATAGCTCCGTCTGTTGGGGGAATTAAATCATCATATAGTCATTCTCAAAGTTATGGCGAGATCCCTACGCCTTGCTCGCAATGACACGGGAGTGACTCTTCTCGCTGCGAGGCGCCGAAGGCGACGCGGCCATTTCAGCTCGCATGAAGCAATGGGCCGAGCCTTGTCGGATTCACGTTTACTGTCGAGAACCGCTCCAGATGAGCGCGTACCCGGGAGCGTACTACAATACCAACGTCAAGGTATTGGTTCGAGTCGGGCGACAGCTAACGGCGCTATTAGACAAGATTATTTCGCCACGGTCAGTCCAGCCAGGGTGTTCTGACCTGGTAATTTTTTTCCAAAAAAAATGGCAGCCGCAAAAAAATTCCTTCTATTTTGTCCTCATTTGACAAAAGCGTATCATAAAATCGGCGCTGAGTCGCGATAAGATTTTCCCGCGACGCTTCGCGGCGTCTTCGCAGGAGGGAGACAACAATGAAAATAACAGCGATAGCGCTGGCACTTGTCATGGCCTGCTCCATGGTCTTTGCCCAGAATAAGATCATCCGTGATCGGTACAACAACAACGTTGAAATCTGGCGGCAAAGCGGCTCTCGCACTGACGTCTATGACGCGCAAACCAATCAGCTCCTGCGCACCAGGTATCGAGATGGAGACCGTACGATCATTCGCACGCCGAACAATGAAGAGGAGAGCGTGGAATACGACCAGGAACGATGATTTCAGTTCAATGGTGTCCGTAGGCGTATAGGAACGCTGGCTGCGCACAAAAGTGACATGGTTTTCGTCACGCAGGACAAAGGAGTCTGAACATGGATTGGCAGGACTGGGGCTTCGCCTTCTTCATGGCGGATAACGAGCGCCGACTGGCAAAAGAGGAGGCGCAGAGGGAACAGGAACGACTGATGGAGGAATATGACCAGTGGTGCATCGATCACGGCATACCTCCTCCCCCGAGAAAGGAACCTGAACCGGAGTCTTATGGGTGCGGCTGCTTCGCAGTGGCACTCTTTGTGGCGCTGGTTGCCTGGGGGTTGGTTATACTGGTGCTCACTACGCATTAGGGGGTCATGAAACCCCGGATCAAGGGGGCGAAAAAGTCCTTGAACGAATGGGAAAAGCAGTGATAGTATGCTCGTATTTACTACATCTCGCCTTGGTACAAATCAGCGGACCTGCCGCGGCAACACTGTGAGGGGGCATTGATGCGTTGTGGAAGATACCGATTTATCTGCATCTTCGATGAAGATGCGCAACTCCCCCCGTTCAAGGGCTCTACGTTCCGGGGAGCATTCGGTTGGTCTTTGAAAAGGGTCGTCTGCGCCCTGAAGACCCAGGAGTGTCCGACTTGCATCTTAAGGGAGACCTGCGTGTATTGCAGAATTTTCGAGTCTCTCCCGGCCGGCGCGTCCCCAAACCGAATGTCGCCCCCTCATCCTTTTGTACTCGAACCGCCTTCCAGCGAAGAGACCCTCTTCCAGGAAGGCTCCGAGCTTGCTTTCGATCTGCTGCTCTTTGGATTTGCCAACGAATACCTCCCGTATTTTGTGTACGCCTTCGAGGTCGGAGAAAGTGACCTGATTAGAAGGGATTGCGACTGTAGGGGCGGGTTTCAAACCCGCCCCTACGATAACGATGATCACATGCACGTGGTTCGGCATGACGACAAACGCATCCAATTCGATGCCTGCGTAATGACGCGACAAATCTTCCCACGCCGCGTGAACCATACGTCTTGCGTCGTTCACGATTTCGCCGAACACGGATCCACGATTATGTGCGCACACCGTCACGAAATACGACGCTACCTGGGAATAATCGTATCCCTGCAGGTGGATAGACCGACGACGGTCTTGCGGATCGTTATGTAGGGGCGACCGGCCGGTCGCCCCTGCACCGGTTGTTTGTACGGGATCGGCGGTTTTTTTGTGCTGTCTGTCCCGTTTATCGTTCATAATGGCCCTTCCTTGGGAAAACGGGCAGCGTCCTTCACCCGAATTCGCCTGGAAATCGATTTTCGGAACAGCGCATCCTCAGGGCGGTGGATTCGATTTCGGGTTCGGTCAAATCCGCCAGGGTTCATTTGCATTTGTAGGGGCGGGTTTCAAACCCGCGCCTACGCGGTGCAAAGGATCGCCTGATTACGAAAATTATGACCGGCAGGCAGGTCTCACGTCTGCCCAAACAAGGGCGCGCGGTCGGGGATAGTGACAAGGGGAGGAGGCATTGCTATACTTATCTCTGGAAACCTCGCACCCCAGTCCGTGTTGGCAGGAGCGTGCGTGAGGGGGGATGTAACAATCGTCAACCTGAACAATGGGCTCAATCCAGGAGACGGAGAGATAGCGCGCACAAAAAGGAGGTTCACTGAGATCATGAAGGCTCAGATATTGGCTGTACTGTTCCTTCTCTTTGTTACCATGGGCGAAGTTCGCGACTCCAGAAACAACTTGGTCGAAACGTGGGGGACGCAAGGAGACAACATAGAGGTTCGAGATTCTCGAAACAACCTGCTGCGCACCTACAGAGATCAGGGTGACAGCATAGAGGTCAGAGACTCTCGAAACAATCTCCTTTATCGATATCAGAAAAAGCACTGACTCGCAGAATAGGAGGAAACAAGGTCGAGGCGTATATTAAACAGCTTCGCCATCGCCATGACGCCAGAACCAAAACGCCTCGCACAATGAAGCCAATGTGAGAGGCGCAGCATACCCTTTATTTTGTCGATGATCGGGTCTTGTGCTTCTGGGTTTTTCGAACAGGGGGTTCATCCGTTTCGCAGTATTCTGGTTCATACACGGGTTGAGCACAGTAGGCCGGTAGGTAGCCGCGGCGCAAAAATGGGCCTCCGCCATATACGGACTGCCACTGAGCGATTTCGGAGTAACTTACGCCTTCGATGCTCGGCTCTCGGATCATCTGAGATGACGCCTGATCGGTATTCCATAGCATTATAGAAGCACATACGATCACGCACAGTACGACGCATATCTCGAAGCTATTCCTCATGGCGCTCATTCCCCTCTCGTTGATATCGCGGCTGTCTTGCATGCGGGATTCTACCAGCCTCTGTTCAAGATTGCAACGGCGTTTATCTTCGCGGGAATGGTCCTTACCACGTGGCGCCGATGGAACGGACAGGATATACGAGCCGAAAATTCAGCAAGGACAATATCGGGATTTTGTAGTAGGATTCTTTGCAAGCTTACAAAGGCTGGCTATTTTATACGCATAACATTGTATCGACGAGACTGACGGCGCTTTGATGCACCCCACGACCCCATGCGGTCTGTATGTCCATGTTCCTTTTTGTTCAAGCCGCTGCACGTACTGCGCTTTTGTTTCCGAATCGTTCGAAGAGACCAAGGCAGAAGCTTATGTACAGGCATTAATTCACGAGGTAAACCTATGGGGCGCTGGCGGTGATTCAGAAATAAGCGCGGCAGGCATTCCCTTCGATACGCTTTATCTGGGCGGCGGGACGCCTTCATTGCTCGCGGCGTCACAGATTGAACGATTGTTGGGCGCCTGTTTTAAGCGCTTTGTGTGGCATGGCAGTCCAGAGATTACGATAGAAGTCAATCCCGGCTCATGCAGCCGCCAATGGTTGAAGGACATGCTGAGCCTCGGCATTAACCGAATGAGTTTAGGGGCTCAAAGCTTCAACGATCAGGAACTGAGGAAACTGGGGAGGCCCCACGACGCCCGAGCCATCTTGCGCACGTTCGACGATATGAGGGCCGTTGGCGTCTGCAATATATCGCTCGACCTCATTGCGGGATTTCCTGGCCACTCAATATCCGGATTTGAGCAGTCTTTGCAAACGGCCTTATTTCTGGCTCCTGAACATATGTCGATGTATCTCTTCGAATTGAAAGAGGGATCGCCCATCAACAACCTCATTGCGAGGGGCCAAGAGCAGCCGCCGGATGAGGACCTGGCAGCCGACCTCTACCTGCTTTGCTGCGACTTCCTCGCCCGCCATGGCTACGTTCAGTATGAGATCTCGAATTTTAGCCGCGAGGGCTACGAATGCCGTCATAACATGAAATACTGGCGAGATGATGATTACTTAGGGGTAGGCGCAGGGGCTCATGGGCTGATACGCGACCACCGTTATTGGAACATGGGCGATGTTGAGGCCTACCTGAACTGTCTCACAGAAGGCGCATTGCCGCTGGAACACGTATATAGGATGCAAGGGCAGGATCGCTTCCGAGAGGCGATGATCATGGGAGCGCGGCTTGTAAAAGGCCTGGATCTGGGGTTTTTGGGCGGCAAATATCATGTGGACGCTCATGCGTTTGTGTCGGAGACGCTTTGCGACTTGGAAGGCCTTGGTCTGTTTGAAATCGACGGCGATGTTTTTCGTCTCACCGAGAAGGGTCGTATGCTTTCCAATCAGATATTCTGTCGATGGGTGTGATGGGACGGCGCATGTCTGTCACCCCCGTTCCTTACGTTGCGTAATGTGATACAATGGCTAATATAAAGGGTGCAACACCGGCCCGGAGCGGTGTGCAACATCTTCCTTTTCGAGAGAGAAGACAAGACATGTCTGAACATATTGATCATATTGTCATCAAGGGAGTGACGATCCACTTGGTGGACCCGCCGGCGCTGGATGTGGAATGGATCGGCATGGAGGAACCATTGATTCAGCTTTTGGCGGCATGGACCAGAGATGGCATGGATCCACCAATGCAGCCCCGGATCCTAGGGAAGCCAGGGGTCGGGAAGACCTCCCTGGCCATTGCGGCTGCGAAGCGCATGAACCAGGATCTCTACATTACCCAATGTACAGTGGATACAAAACCAGATGATTTGATCGTAACGCCCGTTATTTCGGACAATGGTAAAATCAAATACATGGCGTCGCCTCTCGTGTCTGCCATGATCCGAGGAGGCATATGCCTGCTCGACGAAGGCAACCGCATGAGCGAGAAAAGCTGGGCCTCCATTGCGTCGCTGCTGGACATGAGGCGATCGGTATTCTCTGTGGTAGCAGGGGTTGAGATCAAGAGTCATCCTGACTTCCGAATCTGCGTGACCATGAACGAAGACGCCTCGACATTCGAAGTGCCGGAATACATCCATTCCAGACTGCAGCCCGCTATTTACATGGATTTTCCCACTCGAGAGGAAGAATTCCGCATTCTCAGGGGATTGCTGGACTCCCCATCAGATTCCATGATCGCAGACGTCGTAAATATACTCCAGAAATCTCATGCCAGGGACGAGAACCTCAGCGTGCGCGACGGCCTCAACATCGCGAGGTACGCCCACCGCCTTGTGCGCAGCGGCGCACGTACCGACGAAAAACAGGCATTAAACCAGTCAATTATGCAGGTCACCGGAGAGAGTTTTGGCGCATTTGATGGCCCAAAAGTCGTCTGATCTCGTGCGGGTGGACAACGTCATCCTTGTTGGGGTTGTCCATTACCGGATCGAATTTGCTGTACTCGTGCGCAAGGTCATCTCCCAAGAACGCCCAGACTGCGTATGCGTCGAGCTGCCTCACGCGCTCTCGTCTTATGTTGCCGAGGCGGTTCGAGGGCTTCCCTACCACAGCGTGATTATCCACCAAGCTGCGTCGAACCAAGCATCGGTGTTGATTATAGAAGGCTCGGACGGCATCGTGGAAGCGGCGAGATCAGCCCTCGAGCAGAACTTGCCGCTGTGGATGGTGGACCCCATACCTGAACGCGCGCCAGCTTTTTTCGACGCGGTCGCGGACCCGTACTTGGTGGACCTCTTGGGCCAGCAACAGTTCCTACGAACGCCGCTCGCCACGTCCATGTCACATCCAGACAGCGCCGAATTGAGCCGCGAGTCGTACATGGCAGCGCGGATACAGGAAGCCGCTCAACGACATGGCAAGGTGCTTTTCGTCGGAGGCCTGGCGCACATCCCCAAGATTGCGGAGCTTCTGCGCACGCCCCAAGCCCTGCCTTTTATGAACACCCGGGTGCTCGCAGCAACCCTGGCGCCCCTGCACCCTGACTCACTCAAGAAAGGCTTCACTGAAATTCCGCGACTGACCGAGGCGTACGAAACGTGGCGCAAGGCGCCAACACCCGAAGGACTCGTGAATCGGCATGAGCTCATCCTGTCGCTCATGAAATCTGCGTGCGACTATTACGAACGCCAGACCAAGCAAGAGGCGCCGGACGCGGCGCGCCTCACCTGGGCTCGATTCCTCCGAAAATGGCTGCGGTATAAAGGGCTTTTGCTGCCCGATTTATACCATTTGGTGGCGTCAGCCCGATCTGCCTTGGATGAAGACTTCGCGTATCACGTGCATGAATATTTGTGTGAATACTCCTGGCTGAACGACGCGTTGAACCCTGCGTGCGTGTCGCTGAACGAAGACAACCTCATGTTTTATGGTCACAAGATAGTGCTCCACAAGAAGTTGAGAACCCTCTTTGGCAGGCGGCAAAAATACCGCATCAAGGCGGTGGGCTCTTCCAAATGGAAGGAGCACCTGAAGCGAAAATGGGAGGAAGCCAATCCCGACGAGATCGATATTTGCTCATATCCGCCCGAAGATGTGGCGATCGAGCGCTGGGGCGAATCGCTCATGAAGCATGCCCAACACATACTTCAGGCGTCTCGGTCTGGATCGGAACCGTTTGTGTCGGAAATTCATGATGGGCCTGATGTACGCGAGACGCTCAGGCGTTTTTACGAGGACAGGATCTACGTCAAGGTTGATGAGCCTGGCGGCTACGAGTTCGGTTCGGTGGTGGTCATCTTTGACGAAGACGAGCGAGGCGAACGATACCCGTTTCAGATGACGTGGCTAGGCGAGCATTCCCAGGAATCCGATATGGCATTCTATTCCACGCCGCCCGGCGTCGAGGTGGTCGGCCCGGGTATCAGCAGGCTCGAGCATGGCGGTTTTGTCATGTCGTATCCTCCCCTGCGGATGTACGACGTTTGGACCGATCCCGCGTTTGGCTTCGTGGACAAGAGACACGAACGGTTGCTGGTCGCGGGGATAGCCTACTCTGAAAAACCCGGCATCGTCTATGTTGCCAAGAAGCCGCCTGCGAGACAATGGAAAAAACTGGCGGCAAGCATGGGGAAGAGGGTCGTCTATGTGCCGTTGGGTTCGCTAAATCCTTCTCAGGTGCGGCGTATGAGGACATTTCATCTGCTGCAAAACAAAGGACTGAGGAATCGGGTGCACGAATACTTGAAACGCTCTTGAAGCAAGGGCGAGCGCGGATCCGAGACGCGCGAATTTCTCGTTGACATCTTCGACGTCAAAGCATAAGATTGAGTTGCTGGGGCCGAGGTAGCTCAGTCGGTAGAGCAGAGGACTGAAAATCCTTGTGTCGATGGTTCGATTCCGTCCCTCGGCACCAGGCATGCCATTCCTGAACTGGCGTTCATGAGCCAAAGGAATGGTTTTTTTGTTTTCTGCCGCGCAGACTACTTGATCGTCCAGGCAATGGACCCGAGTTTCCCCCAATCGCCCTTGTACGATCCTGGCTTCCCCGGAATCATGTTGCCCATTACGCCGGTAATCAGCAACTGCCCCGGTTCGATGACGTAGCCGCGGCTTACCGTCCCATTGACGAGCCACAACAGCGCCTTCCATTGGTCGCCCAAAACGTCCGCAGCTTTGCCTTGATTTACGACTTCCCCATCCCTGGTCAACGTGACAGCGACCTCACTCACGTCAACGGAGCTCACCGGAACTGGTTTTCCAATGATATATTTCGCCGATGAGACTGCATCCACGACAATGTCTGGTCCCTTGAGTCCCTTCATGTCCTCGAACCTCAAGTCAGGCAACTCGACTGCCGGACAGACTTCTTTGATCATTTTTTTGAGCGCCTCGACGTCCGCCACGGGCTTGTCTATCTTGACCCCTGGTATGTAGCCAATCTCAGTTTCTACGAACAATCTGACAAAATCCTTTGTGTTGACCACCGCATCCGGCCCCAGAGCGCCCGGCTTAAACAATGGTCCAAGCAACGGGGCGTTGACCCCAAAGCGCTTCTGCGTCGCCTCGGACGTCAAACCCGCCTTAAAACCTCCGATGGGTTGGCCCATGCTGACCAGCTTGTCTGCCAACTGCTTTTGGAGTGCATAGGCCTTTTCCTCGTTGAGATCAGGCAATTTTGCCGAGGGAAGAGCAAATTGCTTGACCGCAGCCCTGGCTTCCACAATAGCGTTGATGACGTCTTGTTCGGAAGCTATGGCTTGGCTTGAAAACCAGAAGAGCGCCGCTACTGCTTGAAGCAGCATCACGATAGCCACTTTTTTCATGGTCCCTACCTCCTGTAAGTACGATCGTTTCCCTGATGAAACGGCGTGGAAGATCACGCTCAGGAATGACCCTTTTTGTCTCGACGCGCCGCCGTCGCAAATGTAGTTCACTTTGCGTGTCTTCATCAACTTTTTTTCTCTCCATTCGTCATTAAGCCAGCGAACTGATATAGTGCGGGAATCTTGGAGCGAGTGCGTTGCCGCGTAAGCGACGCCACGAAATCCAACATATACGAGGATTCGATGAATGCACCGTTCGGAAAGGGTGCGGCAGGCAGAGGAATCGGAGCCGCAATCGGGAAGCTTGAAGTCGTGAAAAGGTGGTTTTCCGCGCGTAAGGTTTCAGCGGAGACGCCACTCAAAGAAGCGATCGAGTCTCGCGGGCGTCATCAGGCGCTCGAGGAGAAAACATGGCGGCTCGTGCAAGTGGAATCTTCCCTTGCATGCAACCTAAGCTGCATCATGTGTCCGTGGAAATCGTATCGTGCGCGAGCTCTCCACCGGGGCGTTATGCAGCAGGAAGTATGGGAGGCAATAAGACCTGCCCTAGGCCATGCCCGGATGGTGGACTTTACCGGCGCGGGCGAGCCTCTGCTGCAGCCAATGCTTGTCCAATGGATGCATGATGCGAAAAAGGCCGGCTGCGACGTCGGTCTTCTCACCAACGGTCTGCTCTTGACGCGAGAACGCGCTCACGCGCTGATCGACGTTGGCATCGATTGGATATGTTTTTCGGTGGATTCGCCGCACAAGGATGAGTATGAGCGCATTCGCGTGGGATCCAGTTTTGCCGCCGTATGCAAAAACATTTCTTTTTTTACCAGCGCAAAAGCGCGCGGAACCAAGGTCATGATGAACTACGTGATGATGGAGGTGAATTTTCACAGCATCCATGATTTTGTGCGGCTGGCTTCAGAGCTTGGAGCTGATCAAATCAATTTCAGACAGTGCGAGCATGTCCGAGGAGAGCATGGCAGGGGGCTCGGATTGTTTGGAAAAGAGACGACGCCCGACATCCGAAAACGCGAAGCCGCCTTGCGTGAAGCCTGCAAGCTTGCCGCAGAGCTTGGCCTGGAGACCCAAACGGCTCCGTTCACGCCTTTTGAGCAATGCGTCTGCGGCCAAGATCCCCGAGACTCTTTGTTCGTTAGATACGACGGCGCAATCTCGCCATGCAACAGTCTTGCGTACGGCGGACCTTCAGTGTTTCTTGGTGAAGATGTTCAATTTCCAGAAGTGATCTGCGGCCGGCTGCCCAAAGACGACTTGTTCGCGGTTTGGTCATCCGATTCGAGCAGGTTCTATCGCGACACATTTGTGGAGCGCTGCCGCGAGTATGAAAAGATCTGCGTGGAGGCCTTTGTCGGGGATGCGCGATTGACGCCGGACGGCTTGTTGCAGACGATGCGCCGAAGGCTGCCTGAGCCTCCGCCCGGCTGCAAGGTGTGCCACTACTTGTACGGCTTTTAACTACTCGCCCCGATTGCGCCAGTTTTGTCGAGATTGATGCGGCGCCTGCTCCCGAGCGTCTCCTGGGAGGTAGGCGCCGCGTGCGCTCCTATGGATCGGCTTCAGGTTCGGGCCTTGATGCTGCTGGCCTGTAGCCCTTCTTTACGCCGTTGTCGCGTCGGGCCCTGCGTTGTCAGTGACCGGCAGGGAAGAAGGTGTAGCTCACCCACACCAACACGCCCAGCAAAACCACACCCAGTCCTATGCTCCAGCCGATGAGCTTCTTCTCCACCGGCAGCAGCTCTTCTACCTCCATTTTCCGTATTTCTTCCGCGAGCTTGGGTTGTTCAGCCATGATTCGATCCTCCTTCCATCTGGTTCCCAGTGATCGTTACACCACGGGCGGTTTCACGCCATGGAAGAAGATCCATGAAATGATGAGCCCGATCCAAATGATAAACCCGAAGAGGCAAAGCAGATAGACAGCCGCCAGACGACCGATACCCTCTTCCCAGAGTTTCCTGAAGTTGGAAACCATGCCGATGGTGAGGAATGTAAACATGAAGAACATGACGCGGAAAACATTTGCTTCACCGGTTGCCGCTTTGGCCTTTCCCAAGAGGCCTGGATAACTGATCCCAATCCACAAAATGATGATGAAGGTGACGACATATCCCAGCACGAACTTGGGGAAACGTTCCCAGATCTGGCCGGGACGAACCCTTTCACCAGGCTTGCATTCTATAACTGAGCACCAAATGATGGCGAGCACGAAGGCCCACACGCCGATAAACACATCGATGAACACCTTGACTGTTGTAGCTGCGCCCATGATCCAGTCAGGCTTGTAATTGATGCCCGCTTCAGCCAAGGCTTTTGCCCTTATGAGGGAATCGGTGATGGCGCCGCTGGCAACTGCTGCGCCGTCAGTCTTCACGGCCAACCCCATCCATGCCCCAGCGACCATCGGCTCTTTCCACAGGAAATTCTGAGCGAGAAACGGGAGCACCAAGAGCTCCACCACGGCGAATACGACAACCAGCGACGAGACCATGATGGGAACGACAGGTCTGGCCTTTATGGCGCCGCCTGTTGCTATGGCCGCAGAAACGCCACAAATCGAGATCCCAGACGCCAGAGGCGCCGCCCACTCACGGGAAAACCCGAAGTATTTGCGGGAGACGTAATACACGATCGCCCAGTAGATGAGATAGGCCTCAACGATTGCGCACAGGCCTCGGAACATGACTGAAGTGGCCAGCCCGAGCTGCTCAGCCGCCGTAGCCCCCAATGCCCCGCCGAGGATTACGATGGCGGTCTTGATATACAGTTCAGGACGTACAGCATCCTTGATACTTTCGGTGAAGCCAGGGAAGAGATTGCCGATGATGAGGCCGACAATCAAGGCGACGATAAATCCTGCTTCTTGCGTGAGATTCAGCGACCATGTGATTCCGAAGGCCTTCAACTTGTCAGGGGTTGCTGCTATGTTCGCATGGCTACCCAAAAGCCAGCACAAGTAGCACACCCAGAAGACAAACGTGAAACCCACTGCGAAACGAGCCATGTTGGTTTTCAGAGCCGCAGCGCCGATTGTCATCACGACAAGCAAGAACAAATAGGTGATTACCAGCGCGCCGATGCCGCCCACTGAGGCCCATGCCTTTGAAATGGGTTCCAGCGCCTTGCCAAGGTTGACCCAGACGTTTGTTTTGATGCCCCACCCGAGGATGTCCACACCTCCGAGTACACCCAGGGAAAGCAAAAAGATGAACAATCCAATGACGACTGCCAGCCAGTCTTCACTCCATCCCACCTCGTTCTTTTCCACCTGGCGCCCTCCTTTCCTCCGGAGACCCTCACCCGCGCGTGTCCCAGCATGTCACCCGATCTGGTTCATGCACTGCCGGCGCTCACAACAACGCCTCGCAATGTTGTGGACGCCGGGCATCTTGGCCCGCGCAGGGCGACCCCGTGGTAGTGTATTGAACAACAAAGCTTCCTAGGACGAAGGCTAGCACCATACAAATCTTTGGGTCAAGTCCAAAAAAATTATTTTTTCGTGAGAGAGGAAGCAGGCGCAGTCATTCAAGGACGCGTAACAACTGGTTTGCGGAGCAGGAGTTTCCCCAAAAAATTATGTAGCGAAGAGGGGTAGTTGGAAAAATGGTCCACCTTCCTGTTTTTTCTTGGGGAGTATGCCTTTTCCTGATCTGCTAAGAATTGTCTTGATGCCGTATGCAAGGGCATAGTATCGGAAAGTCGGTGCGCCGAAGATGCATTGCGCAGCGTTGA
>Ga0078972_1005857_pt1 | contig 30381 bp, 27 predicted proteins | sample YelNatPaOPGAMG01_FD_67568 | JGI IMG/M metagenome (GOLD analysis project Ga0078972, IMG submission 67568) | Hot spring thermophilic microbial communities from Obsidian Pool, Yellowstone National Park, USA - OP-RAMG-01 (SPADES assembly) (version 2) | ecosystem: Environmental > Aquatic > Thermal... | reverse complement strand
CATCGTTTGTGTTTTGAACGGTTTTGATTTTAAACAAACGATATTCTTTTTTTGCAGGCAAATGATTAATAAATACAACCATTGAACCCACAGCTTCCTTCCCTCCAAGATTTGAAATATCGTACCCTTCTATTCTTTTTTGGATTTCAGTTTTAGGTAAAATTTCTGTTTGTGAAATTAAAGCCACATCTTGAATGTGTTTTAAGGCTAAAATTTGTCGTTTTTTTTCATTTGCTAGTTCAAAATTTAATTTTTTGCTTGCTTGTTTCATTTCTTTTTCTAAATTTTTAATAATAGTTGCTTTTTTACCGCTTAAAAACAATCGAATGTTTCTAATAGTTTTTTGATATGCTTTGAGGGTAATATTTCCAATACAAGTTCCGGGACAAAGTCCAATTTGCCAGTCAAAACAAGGCTTACCTGAGTTAATTTCTTTAGGTGGATGAGTATTAAAAGGAAAAATTTTTCTAATTATTTTTAAAGATTCTCTTAATTGAGAAGCAGAGGTAAAAGGACCAAATCTTTCTCCATTAATTTTGTCTTTTTTTCTAACCAAAAGCACTCGCGGGAATTTTTCGTTGGTAATTTCTATAAAAAGAAAACTTTTATCATCCTTTTCTTTAATGTTAAATGGAGGCTGATATTTTTTAATTAAATTAGCTTCTAAAATTAATGCTTCAATTGCTGTTTCTGTTTGAAGATAATCTATTTTTTCTACCCTTTTTAATAATTCTTCAATTCTTAAATCTTGTGTTTTTAAAAAATAACTACTCACTCTTCTTTTTAAATTTGCTGCTTTTCCAATGTAAAGGATTTTTTGATTTTTATCTTTCATTAAGTAAACTCCAGGCGTTTCCGGTAAATTTTGATAAATTTTTTTATTTTTTTCCATATGTTTTCTTTTTTTTAGGATAGCATTAAAATAAAATTAATGAAAGTTAAAAAAATAGGATTAGCATTAGGTGGTGGTGGGGCTAAAGGACTTGCCCACATTGGAGTAATTAAAGTTTTGGAGATGGCAGGTTTTAAAATTAGCTATATTGCCGGAACAAGTATGGGAGCTTTGGTGGGCGGGATTTATGCTGCAACTGGTGATATTAATTATATTGAAAAAATTTTTTTAGAAATTGCGGAAAAATATGCTGTTTCTAGGTTCCATTTACCCAAAAAAGAAAATCTTCTTTTTAAACATCAGGAAAAGGTAGAAGAATTACTTTCGGAAAAAATCAAGGACAAAAAGTTTGAAGATTTAAAATTACCGTTTCAAGCAATTGCTACTAATGTTAAAAATGGAGAAGAAGTTATCTTGGATAAGGGGGATTTGCTTTTAGGAATTAAAGCCAGTATTGCCCTGCCTCTTGTTTTTAATCCTGTAGAAATTAATGGAAGTTTGTTAATGGATGGTGGTTTTGTAAATCCGGTGCCGGTAGATGTGGTTAAAAAAATGGGCAGCGAATTTGTAATTGGTGTAGATGTGCAAAGTAATTGGCCGCGTATTGGTGAGGAAAAATTAAGTTTAAAAAATATTAAGACTATTACTGCTGAAACAATTACAGCTTTAGAATATGAAATTTCTAAAGAAAAATTAAAATTAGCCGATATTTTAATGAAACCTCCGGTTTTAGATTATCATTGGAATGATTTTTATGCTGCTAAAGAAATTATTAAAAAAGGTGAAAATGAAGCTGAAAAATATATTTATGCAATTAGAAAGGAAACTCATTATCCTAAACCAAAGAAAAAACCATTTATTGCTTTTATAGATTTTATATCTGGTAATAGTTATTAAAGATGAAGCACTTTTCTTAAATACTTTCCAGTGAAACTTTCTTGTTTTTTAGCAATTGTTTCAGGAGTACCGCAAGCAACAATATTGCCTCCTTTTTCTCCCCCCTCTGGTCCTAAGTCAATAATCCAATCGGCAGCCTTAATGACATCTAAATTATGTTCAATTACCACCACTGTATTTCCCCTATTAACTAATTTTTGCAAAACTTCAATTAATTTTTTAACATCTGCAAAATGTAAACCAGTTGTTGGTTCATCTAAAAGATAAAGTGTTTTAGTGGTGTCTCTTTTTCCTAATTCAGCGCCCAATTTAATTCTTTGAGCTTCGCCACCAGAAAGCGTTGTTGCTGATTGTCCTAGTTTTAAATATTCTAAACCAACATCTTCTAAAATTTTTAATTTTTCATAAAGCCAAGGAATGTCTTGAAAGAATTTAACAGATTCTTCAATTGTCATTTCTAAAACATCATAAATATTTTTGCCTTTATATTTTACTTCTAATGTTTCCCGATCAAATCTTTTGCCTTTACATACATCACAAGTAATATAAACCGTAGGCAAAAAGTGCATTTCAATTGCAATAATTCCATGCCCTTCGCAATTTTCACATCTTCCTCCTCTGACATTAAAGCTAAATCTGCCGGGTTTATACCCTCTGATTTTTGCATCTTGGGTGGAAGCAAAAATATCGCGAATATAAGTCCAAGCGCCAATATAAGTTGCTGGATTAGAGCGCGGAGTTCTGCCAATTGGTGATTGGTCAATGTTAATTATTTTGTTAATATATTCTGTTCCCAAAATTGCATTGCAATTGTTAGTTTTAAAATTAGTTTTGTTAAATTGATTTGCTAAATTTTTATAAAGTACATCGTATACTAATGAACTTTTTCCCGATCCGGAAACGCCAGTAATTGCTACAAATTTTTGAAGCGGAATATCAACATTAATATTTTTTAAATTATTAGCTCTTGCTTTTTTTATTTTTAAAAATGGAGTATGATTACTTACTGATCTTCTATTTTTTGGAATTTCAATTGTTTTTTTACCTCTTAAAAAATCTAAAGTAAGTGAGTTTTGGGAATAATCATTAATAATTTTAGGAATTTCTCCAAAAGCTACTAAATGTCCACCCCTTACCCCTGCAGCTGGTCCTAAATCAACTAAATAATCTGAAGATCTAATAGTTTCTTCATCATGTTCAACAACAATAATTGTATTTCCAAGGTCCCGTAGGTTTTTTAATGTTTGAATTAATTTAGCATTGTCTTTTTGGTGCAATCCAATTGTTGGCTCGTCTAAAATATAAAGCGCGCCAACCAACCGCGATCCAATTTGCGAAGCTAAACGAATCCTTTGTGATTCCCCTCCTGATAAAGTTCCTGCTTTTCTATCTAATGTTAAATAATCTAATCCAACATCAATTAAAAATTTTAATCTGCTTTTAATTTCTCTTAGCGGAATTTCAGCAATTGTAAAAATATTTGATTTTTCTTTTTGAAGTTGCTTTTCTAAATTATTAAAAAAGTCGTGCGCCTCGCTAATTGAAAATGCTGTTACTTCCGATATGTTTTTACCTTGAATTAAAACATTTAAACTTTCTTCTTTTAATCTTTTTCCTAAACAAACGGGACAAATTTTTTCTGACCAAATGTTTTCCGTACCCAATCCATGACAAGCGGGGCAAGCACCAAAAGGGCTGTTAAAAGAAAAAAGTCGAGGTTCTATTTCCGGAAAAGAAAATCCATCGGTGGGGCAAGTATATTTAGCAGAAAGCGAAATTTCTTTATCTAAAATTAAAGTTACAATATCGTTGCCATATTTTAATGCTGTTTCAATACTTTCTGAAATGCGCAGTCGACTGTCTTTATCTTTTAAATCCAATCCCCAAGGAATGCGATCAATTACCAAATCAATATTGTGCTGTTTATAACGGCTAAGTTCTATTTTTTCTCTTAAATTAAAAAAATTGCCATCAATTCTTACTTCTCTAAATCCAGCATTTAAAAAATCATAAAGCATTTGATAATACTCACCTTTTCTGCCAATTACTACCGGCGAAAGCACTATTAAATTCTTTTTTTCTTTTGATTCTTTTAAAAGTTGAATAACAATGTTTACAATTTCCTCCGGTGTTAATTTTTTAATTTCTTTTCCGCAACGAGGGCAAAAAGGTTTTCCAATGCGGGCAAATAATACTCGTAAATAATCATAAATTTCGGTAATAGTAGCAACCGTTGAACGAGGATTTGCCGAGTGATGTTTTTGGTCAATAGAAATTGCTGGTGAAAGTCCTTCTATTTCATCTACGTCTGGTTTATCTAATTTTACTAAAAATTGGCGGGCATAAGCTGAAAGTGATTCAATGTACCTTCTTTGGCCTTCAGCAAAAATTGTATCAAAAGCTAAAGATGATTTCCCCGAGCCAGAAAGACCGGTGATTACAATCATTTTATTACGAGGAAGTTCTAAATTAATGTTTTTTAAATTATGCTCGCGAGCCCCTTTAATGATAATTTTGTCAATCATATGTTTAAATTAAAAATACCCAAATTTAATTGGGAATTAAAACTATTTTAAAATTGCAAAAATGTCACTTTCTCAGTTTTTTATTTTTGTTTTTTTGAATAATTTTTTCCTTGTATTTTAAAATGTTTTCTTTAATTTTGTCTTTAACAATATCCAGCGATGTTTGAAAATTAATATCATTGCTTTCAGCTATGAGATCCTCCCCATTTAAATTAAGTTTTACTAATGTTTGAAAAATTTCTCCGTGTTTGTGATGTTTAGTGACTTTTTTAACTTCTACAAAAATTAATACCTCTTTTTCTTTTTCAAAAGACTTAATAAATTTTTTTAAAGGTAATAATTTTTTTTCAATTTGGGTTTGAATGGCAGGAGTTAGTTCAAATGATGGGCTTTCAATTTTAATTTGCATATTTTTTATAATTATAATTATTTTTTTAAAAAAATCAATTGCGTTTTAACTTAATTTTTTGTTTAAGAATTTTAATTTCATCTCTTAAAATAATTGCTAATTCAAAATCTAATTTTTTAGTTGCTTCTTTCATTTCTTTTTCTTTAGCTTGAATTAATTTTTCGATTGCTTGACGGGAATGTGGCAAAACTTTTGTTTCTAAATTTAATATTTCAGTTGGCAAAATATCTTTAATTTCTTTTTGAATAGTTTGGGGTTGAATGTGATGTTTTTGATTATAAGCAATTTGGATTTTTCTTCTTCTTTCTGTTTCTAAAATTGCTTTTTGAATTGATTGGGTTAGATGATCAGCATAAATAATTACTTCTCCACTTACGTTTCTAGAAGCTCTTCCAATTGTTTGAATAAGCGAAGTTTCGCTTCTTAAAAAACCTTCTTTGTCGGCGTCTAAAATTGCCACTAAAGCAACCTCCGGCAAATCCAGCCCTTCTCTTAAAAGGTTTACTCCAACAATTACTTCAATTTCTCCCTTTCTTAATTTAGTTAAAATTTTAATTCGATCCAAAGTGTCAACATCGCTATGTAAATACATTACCTTTATCTTTTTTTCTAAAAGATAACTGCTTAGATTTTCTGCCATTTTTTTAGTTAGGGTTGTAACAAGCACTCTTTTTTTGTCTTTAATTTTTTCTTCAATTCTTTGAAGCAAATCTTTAATTTGCGTTTTAACTGGCTTGACTATAATTTGAGGATCTACCAGTCCTGTGGGCCTAATAATTTGTTCTACCATTTGAGAACTAACCTTTTTTTCATAAGGTCCTGGTGTAGCTGACATAAATATTGTTTGATGTATTTTTTTAATAAATTCGTCAAATTTTAAGGGGCGATTGTCTAAGGCTGACGGCAATCTAAATCCGTATTCAATTAAAGTTTTTTTACGAGAAGCATCTCCCGCATACATCCCTTTTAGTTGTGGAATAGTAACGTGCGATTCATCAATAACCGTTAAAAAATCTTTTGGAAAGTAGTCTAAAAGTGTTTCCGGCGGTTCACCTGCTTTTCTACCAGAAAGATGGCGGGAGTAGTTTTCAATGCCGTTACAATAGCCAATTTCTCTTAACATTGCCAAATCAGCTTTTGTTCTTCTTTCAATTCTTTCCGCTTCTAAAAATTTTTTTTCTTTTTCAAATTTTTTAATTTGTTCTTTTAATTCTTTTTCAATTGCTAAAATTGCTTTTTCTCTATTTTGAAAGGTAGTAATAAAATGTTTTGCCGGCGGGATGAAAACTTTTTCAATTTTTGGAGTTAGTCCAGGTTGAAATCCTAAAACCGGGTCAATTTCATAAATATTTTGAATAGTTTCATTTTTAATTTCTAAATTATATATTTTTTCTATACCCGGTGGCATAATTTCCCAGTTATCTCCCCTTACCCTAAAAGTTCCCCTTTTTAAAACACTGTTAGTTCTTGTAAAATAAAGCTCAACTAATTTTTTAATTAGTTCATTTCTTTTAATTTTTTCACCTATCTTAAATTGAAGAATATTTTGAGCGTATAATTCTGGCGCTCCTAATCCATAAATACAAGAAACTGAGGCAACAATAATTACATCATCTCTGGTAAGTAAGGCGGAAGTTGCAGCATGACGTAGTTTGTCAATTTCATCGTTAATCATTGCTTCTTTTGCAATATAAGTATCCGAATGCGGTAAATATGCTTCCGGTTGATAATAATCGTAATAAGAAACAAAGTAATTAACGGAATTATAAGGAAAAAGTTCCCGTAGCTCGTTGGTTAACTGAGCAGCTAATGTTTTATTATGAGCAATTACTAAAGTTGGTTTTTGAATTGTATTAATAACATTAGCAATGGTAAATGTTTTACCAGAACCAGTAACACCCAAAAGAGTTTGAAACTGATATCCATTTTTTAAGCCAGCGGTAAGTAATTTGATGGCTTTTGGTTGATCGCCGGCCGGTTTGTTTTTTGAAATAAGCCGAAACATAAAAATATTGCAGGAGAAAAATAAATAAAATTTTAATCAAAAATAAACACTGCAGCTGCTACAACAGTTGTCCAAAGCCCGTCTTTTTGTCCTTCGGCTGATTGGGTAATGTTTGTTGTTTTAATGATTTTGCCGGATGATTTGTAAATTTGTTCTCTTTCATCCCAAGCGGCATTTGAATCAAACTCTAATCCTAATGTTGAGGCAAGCATTGTAGCCGCTAAATCTTCTGAATATTCCCCCGCCTTTTCTTCTGTTTCACCAAAAGAATGATGTTCTGACAAATAACCGTGTTGACCATTGTCGGAGGGTTGAGCTAATCCAATGGATGCAGCAATTAATCGATTCGGTTCGTTGGTTGAATTGCGAGCCATTACGCAAAAAACAATTTGACCGGGTTTTAATAATTTTTTTCCTTCTTCTTTTGAGATTCGTTTGCATCCTGGAGGAAAAATTGAACTTACCATAACTAAATTATATTCTGCAATTCCTGCATCTCTAAGTGCCATTTCAAATGACTGAAGATATTCTTTGTGCTTACCTACGCCTTTTGTAAAAAACATTTTTGTTGGTATTAAGTTTGTCATAAAAATAATTATAAATTTTTTTTGTAAATTGTAAATAAAAACTGTGGATATATGTTTTAAACAAATTTTAAAGATCAAATTTTATTTCCAAACAAAAGAGTTATTAATAAATTGAAGTAATTGCAACATTTCCAAAAAATTATTTTTTGATCCAAGTATTACGCTTATGATTTGTCCTTCTTGGGGAGCCTGAGAAACAAGAGCAAGATTTGATTTGGCTTGTAATGGTTGGCTATCACTTCCACCCAAAACCCTAAACGGAACATCTTGATTGTCCAATAATTTATTGGTTGTATTAATTGTGATTTGAAGTGTGTGATGAATATTGGTAATGTGATATGTATTTTTTGCAAGGATAGAAAAAATATCTTTTTTATTTTCAAAAATGTATTTTAGTAGTTTTGCTATATCTAATGGTGTTGAATAATTCATTTCTTCACTACCTTCCTTTGTTTCGGTGCCAGTAACATTAAAAAAGTGAGTATTGGTTAAATTTAATTCTTTTGCTTTTTGGTTCATTAAGTTTACAAAGGATTCTGTGCCTACCTTTTGAGCAATATCAGTTGCAATTTCTTCATTTTGAGAGTCAATTAATAGCATTTGTAAAACATCTTGAAAATAAAAGCTATTATCATTTTTGTCGTCTTGAGTATTTTCTTTTGATGAAAGCAAATTGTTGGAAATAGTGACTACATCATCTGGTTGGTAAAGATAAGATGAAACAAGCGCAACCATTAATTTTGTTAAACCTAAAATTGGCATCCTAACATTTTTATTTTTTTCTATTAAAATTTGTGCATTGCCATCTTTATTAACCAAAATAGAAATTACTCCGTCGGCTGAAAGATTAAGTCCGGTTTGAATATCTGCTAATGGGTGTATTTTTTGAAAGTCAAATGCAAACTCATTAAATGTTAAGTTTTGATTATGAAGAAATGTTGCAATTTCTTTTCCAACAAATCGCCAGTGCCACGGTTCGTATTTATATCCGGTTATGTTTTCTTGATTTTGAGGGTAACTCATTATAAATCCATATTGATAAGCATTTTCAGCAAGCCATCTACTACCACGACTATTAGCAAAAGAATCACTTGCTCCTTTATATCCAATTGAGTCATCCGTTAAATCAACTGCAGTTCCAAGTTGATGTTCTGAAAAGTAAGGATTTGCAATTTCATTTAACGCTGGCTGCCCATGCATTTTTAACCAGTAATCATATAAGTATTTTTGTATTTCTGGCCTTCGATAGCCAGAGGTAATTGCAAAATTAATGCCATCTTTTTCTGCCGCCTGAAACATTGCTATTAAACTTGGCACTATATCTTCTCTCAAGCAAATAATACCAATTGTTTTTACTTTCCCCGAAACATCTTCAAGCGATGGCGGAATATAATCAGCTGGCAAAGGAGACTGTTTATTAATTTTTTTTAACAAAAAGTCGGGATAAATTGTTGTTTCTTCTGGACATAAAGATTGTAAAAAGATTGCATTTAATTTATTTTTTGTTTGTTCATCAACAATCCCCGTTGGCGGCAAGTTGTACTCTTTTTGGAATTGAATAACTGCTTTTTTGGTTAAGTTTCCATAATAACCCGTAATTTTCTTTTCAGGATAAATACTTTTGTCTTGAGCAAGCATACGTTGCAATAAGACAACATCTTTTCCACTTGAATTATAATCAAGTGTGTTTTTTAAACCCTGAGATTGTTGCCATTGCTTTAAAAGCTCGGTTTCAATTGCAGTAATTTGTGCAAGCTGATTTGTTTTTTTAAGCAAAGAATCTGAAAAATGATTGAAAGAAAAAACAGTTATAAGTACAAGAAAAAAACTAATACCAACAACTAATAAAAGAAATTTTTTATTTTCTTGTAAAAATTTTTTCATCAAATTTTACTTTATCGTATCCAATCACACAATCTTGACTTTTAAATTAATTCTTTAATGGCAAATTCTTTGGAAATAGGGTTTTAGTCCTGGGTCAACTGTGGAACAAACCTGTGAGCAATAATTTTGTGTAGCTTTGTTGGTAAGATCACTGTTTAGTACAAAAATTTGTGATTGAGGATTCCACTGGTATATTTCCCCACTACAAACATCATCATTTGCGTTATAAGCTGAATAATGATCAAACTCGACCGCATTATTTTTACTATCTAAATTTGTACCGGAACCGTAACGTCCAGACCCACCACTTCCATAAGAAAACATTAAATAAGAAACCGCTCCGTTTTTTTGTTGAAATTTAGCTACAGTCGGTTTATTATTTTCTATTTGCATCAAAGCTAACCTGCAAGTAGTACCGCCACAATCCGTTTGCACTAAAGCTTCCGGAACCCCGTCACCTGTAACATCACCCACGCTTTCAATTTTAATATTTTGGTCATAGAAAAATTCTTTTGGGAACGCTTGTTGAAGGGCAGCTTTAATGTCGGGCAGCAATTTTTCCCAGTTAACGGTTTGCGGTTCGTAAGAAGGAGTGCCAGCCGAAGGAGTAGCAGGTAGTGTTTGCGTGGTTGATACATTTTCAACTGGAACTTGATTTGAAACCGACTGGTTTGAATTTAACGGTGCTTCTGATTTTTTGGTAAGTAGCAAATATCCAACCATTCCAACTAAAACTATAATCAAGGTAGCAAAAATTATATTTATATATCCCTTTTGATTCATAAAAAATTTTTAAAACTATTTTTTTCGACCTTTGTAATCGTTTTAAACTATTTATAAAATTATAAAATTATTTTTTTGTTTTGTGCAAATCAAAAAAAAGAAATTACTTTAGTGCGGGATACGGGAATCGAACCCGTATTTCCAGCTTGGGAAGCTGGCGTTCTGCCACTAAACCAATCCCGCTAATTTTTTAATGTTTTGGTGCTAGTGCTTGTTGTGGTTGTGCTTTGGTTTTGATTGGCATTTTCCGGAGAAGGAGTTAAGATAATTACTTTTTCCCCTTCTTTAGTATAATTTGTTTGCGATTTTAATTCTCTTACCAAATTTTCCGGATTTTTTAAATAGTTAATTTCATTTTCTAACTTTTGATTTTCTTTTTCTATTTCATTTAAGTTTGCTTTTAAAAGAGCTGTATTTTCTAATGCCTGTTGTTTTGTTTTTTCTAATTTTAATGCCCCCCAACCTAAAAGTAAAACTATTATTAAAATTAGCGCTAATCTTAAACGGCTCATAATTTTATTATAGTCATTTTTAAAATATTAAACAATTTTACTTTTTAAGCAATTCTTTAAAAACTTGTGGTTCAATTTTTACTCTTGCTAAAGATTTTAATTTTTCTTTTCCTCTTTTTTGTTTTTGCCACAATTTCATTTTTCTCGTTCTATCCCCTCCATTTTTTCCAAAATTTCCAAGCAATTTTTTAATAGCAGGAATATCTTCCCTTGCAATGACCTTGCCCCCAATTTTAATTTGAATAGCTTGAGGAAATTGTTCTTTAGGTAAAAGATTTTTTAATTTTTCTGCTATTTTTCTTGCTTCTTTTTCAATGTTTTCTTTTGGGAAAAATCTTGACATTCCAGGTATCATTTCCCCTGCTACAAAGCAATCCAATTTTTCAATATTTGCTTTTTTATAACCTAAAAATTCATAACTAAAAGAAGCAAAACCAGACGTTGCAGATTTTAATTGATCGTCAAAATCGCTAATTAATTCTACAAGTGGCATTGTTGTTAAAATTTCCAAATTGTTGCCAAGAATTTTAGTTGTAATATTTGTCATTCTAAATTTATTATACAAAGACATTATTTGATTAAGGTATTCTACTGGAGTAATAATGGTCACTTTAATTATTGGTTCCCAAATTTCTTCGTAATTTGATGGAAGTTCTTCTGGGCGGGTAATAAATTTTTCTCCATCTTTTGTTATAACTTTATATACCACCGAAGGAAAGGTGGTTATAATATTAACTTTAAATTCCCTTTTTAATCTTTCGGCTGTAATTTCAAAATGTAATTTGCCTAAAAATCCAACCTTAAAACCTCTGCCTAATATTTCATTTTGTTCCGCTTCTATTTTTAGTGCCGAATCATTGAGGTTTAATCTTTCTAATGATTTTTTTAAGTTATCGTAATCATTTGCATTGTCGGGATAAAAAGAAACAAAAACTACAGGATTTGGTTCTTGAAATCCTTCCAGCGCAAAAAGATCAAGGTTTTGATATGAAAAATTTGCTTGATTTGCAGCTAAAATTGTGTCGCCAATTTTAATTTGTTTTGTATTTTTTATTCCAGTAGCCAAATAACCTATTTCCCCTTCTTTAATAATATTTTGCGGTGAAATTTTTGGCGTAAAATAACCAACTTCTTTAATTTTTGTTCGTATTTTATTGGATATAAAAATTACATCATCGCCAAGTTTAAATTCTCCATCGGTGACTCGAATAGAAGCAATAATTCCTTTATGGTCATCATAAAAAGAATCAAAAATTAAAGCTCGTCCTAATTTTAAATTTCCCGGTTTGGGTGGTGGAATTTTAGAAACTAAAGCGTTTAATATTTTTTCAACACCTTCCCCCGTTTTGCCGGACGCAAAAATAATTTCTTCTTTTTTTACATTTACAAGTTGCGCAATTTCTTCTTGTAATTTATAAAGTAAATTTGCATCTTGAATTAAATCAATTTTATTAATTACTGGAATAATTTTTAGCTGAGCTTTGGATGCAGCAAAAAAATGAGAAAGAGTTTGGGCTTGAATGCCTTGGGTTGCATCAACTAACAAAATTCCACCTTCTACCGCTTGAAGTGCTCTTGAAACTTCATAGGAAAAATCAGAATGTCCCGGTGTATCAATGAGATTTAAAATAAAATTTTGATTTTGATATTTGTAATTCATTCTAACTGGCGCCATTTTAATTGTAATTCCCCTTTCTCTTTCTAATTCTAATTGGTCCAAATACTGAGCTTGCATTTGTCTTGTTTCTACCGTTTTAGTAATTTCCAAAAATCGATCGGCTAAAGTTGATTTTCCATGATCAATATGAGCAATAATACAAAAGTTTCTAATATTATTCATTGTTGTTATAACCTAATGTGAGTTGAATAATGATTCTTTTGTCAGGGTTGCTGTTTTCATAAGTAAAAGTAGGAGAATTTGTTTCTTGCCAAAAATATTTAAAAGGAGCGTTAATTGTTAGTTCCAGTGAGTTTTGGACTCCGGATTGTTTTTCAAAGACAAAAGTATACTTTTGGCCAGGCATTAAAACTTTAATATGAGGATAAGTGGTTTGGTATCTTACTTTTAATGTTTTGCTTTCGCCGAGGGGGGTAATAACCCACATACCAAAAACATTTTTGTCAAATTCTTTTCTTTGAATAACATTGCTGTTTGAAATAAAAAGTTCGTTGCTTTGAATTGCTGCTAAATCGGGATTAATTGCATAATCTAAATTCGCATAGTCAAGTGTTGAATATTTTTTTCGATAATCGTTGCCGGAAACGTCTACTAAATTAGCATTGGGTTCTGTAAAAACTTGCAAAAAATCATTGTTTGTTGCTCTCCACCAACTTTCCTGCGCCTCATTACCATTATGTGTTCTTGTAATATAAAGCGTTGTAAAAATATTGCCTAAAGTATCGGTGTCAATGTTAGCATTAACATCTTCTTTTATAAAAGCATCACTTTTACCACCAGCAATGTTAGCGTTGACAACAGCTAAATAATTTCCCCAAAAATCTTGAGGGAGACTGTAAACTGCGCCGCCAACATTAGCATTATTAAAAAAGTTTTCTAAAACAACATTGGTGGAATAAAGCATAATATCTTTTTTATCCAAATGATACTTTAAAATATCAAATAACTTTTGTTTTTGATCATCGTTTAAATTTTTTAGTTTTTCTAAAATAATTGGAGTTAAAACTTGTAAAATTTTTTTAGGATAAGGCTCGTTATTAGCTTTAGCTAATTGTTTTTCTTTTTCTACTTCATAAAGAAAATTATCCGAGTTTATTGTAGGGTAACCAGTAATACTAATTGGACCGGTAATTTTCAAAAGAGAACTAACTACGTTGACATTAATTCCTATAGCCTCGTCAAATTTAATGTTTTTTTCCGAATACATTTTAGAGGCATTTAAAAAGTTAAGCACGGTTTTGGCAGATGTTGGAAAATCAAAAAACCAATTTGCATCTCTAGCTCCCCAATTAGGTGTAGTGGCTTGCAGTTCTTTGGGTGGCACTACTTTAATATCTAACTGCCCATCCGGATCATAAATATCTCTAACCTCTAAATCTTGCATTTGACCGTTAAAAACAGTTAAATGAGCATAACTTCCAATAAATCCCCCACCCGGTCTAATTTCAGACGGATTTTGAAATAAAATAGCAATATGATGAGGTGTATTTGATTTTAAAATTGAAATTAAATTTTCTAAAACATTTTCTAAGCCGTAAAGCTCGGTGCTATACTTTAAGTATTCATTTTTATTAATATCAATATTTCCTAAAAGCCAACCAAAATTTTTAATTTGAGAAAGTGATTCTTCTAAATCACGGCTTTCATTGTTAGTTTCATTAATGTATTTTTTGATGTTTTCCAAATCGTCAATTAAAGCCTTACCGTTGTTTTGAAAATAAGATAAGCCGTTATTTTTTAAATCATTTACTAAATTTGATAAAACTATTAAATTCATATTTAATTTTCCAATTTGCTGGATAATGTTTGTACCATTTTTAATCAGCGGCACAAAATTACCAAAAACATTAAGAATTCCGCCGCTAAAATTATCATTTAAAAGTTTGTTAATGTTGGCTAAGGTTTGACTGTTATTTTCTAAATAAGAACTAGCGGTGGCATTTTCTAAGTTTTTAAAAGAGTTAGCAAAAGATGAAAAGTTAGAAACAATTTGGGGACCATTTTTTTCTAAAGTAGCTTGAATTTTTTTAATGTTTAGCCAACTTATAAAAGTAAAAGTAAAAAGACCAATTAATAAACAAACAAGCACAACCGTCAAAACTTTTTTAAAAGTTTTAGTGGAAGAGTAATTTTGCGGAACCTTAGAAAGGTTAATGGTTGAAAATTTAAGCAAGTGTTCATAATTAAAATTTGGCTTTTGAACATCCAAAATAATTGGTTTAATATTTTTTTGTGGAACTCTTTTTTTAGTCATTGTTTTGGATAGTTTTTAAGGTATGTAAAGCCGTCGTTTGCCAATTAAAACGTAAACTATTTTTTTTACCGTCTTCAATTAATTTAATTTTAATTTGATTGTGGTTTAAAACAAACTCCATTGCAGAGGCTAATTCATAAACTTTATAAGGGTCAATTAAAATTGCGCTTTGATTTAAAATTTCAGGCAAAGATGTTCGATTAGAAGCAACCACTGGCAATCCAGAGCGTTGCGCCTCCAAGGGTGGAAACCCAAACCCTTCAAAAAATGAAGGATAAACAAACAAAGTTGCTAAATTATAAAGAAAAAGTAAATCATCATAATTAGCGCCCCTAAATAAAATAATATCATTATTTTTGTTATTTTGGCTAATTTTTTGAACAATTTTTTTATAATTCCAGCCAAAGTTTCCAGCAATAATTAAGCGATAATCTTTAAAAGTCTTTTTTGTTTTTAAAAGTCTAAAAGCTTCTATAAGCCCTAAGTGATTTTTTCGCGGTTCAATTGTAGCTACATTTAAAATAAAAGGAAAATTAATCTTGTGTTTTACTTGAAATTTTTTTAAATCTTCATTTGTTTTTGGTAGAGGGCGATAAAATTCTGATACGCCGGGATAAATTTGTTTAATTTTTTCTTCAGGAATTTTATATTCGTCAATAATTGTTTGTTTTGTAAAATTAGAAACAGCTATTATTTTACCAGCAGTTTTAAGTTGTTTTTTTATTCCTTGAAAAAAATGCCAAACATTTTTTCTAAAACTAAAAAACTCTGGAAAATAAATAAATGATAAGTCATGAATGGTAATAATATGTTTAGAAGGATCATTAAGAGCAACTAAATTAAAATGAGGACTAAAAAAAATATCCGCTTTGGTTAAAATATCAACTTGAGGGAAATTAAAAAGTTTGCTTGAAATGTTTAAAATTTTATTGGGAATATTAAAGTTAATTAGCCGATGAGAAGGGATAAAATCGGGTAAATCATTCAAGTTTTTATAAAAGTTATTTATAAAAAACCAGTATTCATTAGTTTTGTCTGTTTTTAATATTTGTTTAGTTAAATTTTTAGTATATTCTGGAATTCCAGATGGAAAATTTGATTGAAGTGTGCGAATATCAATGACAATTTTCATAAAGCAATACCGCAATTTTTAATGACTTTTAAAAATTCTTTAATAAATTTTGCTTGTGAGAATTTTTGATGAGCATACTTTGCAATAAATTGCCTTGACCAATTAATTTTTTCAAAATCTTTTACAGCTTTTATAATTGCCTCCGCTGTTTGTTCAAAGAAAAATAAACCAGTTTTTTGAGGGATAACAATATCGTTAATTCCGCCTTTAGCGTAAGCAATAACTGGAGTGCCGCAACTTTGAGCTTCTGCTGCTACTAATCCAAAATCTTCAATTTGAGGAAAAATAAGTGCTTGCGCTCCATTATATAACCTTCTTAACTCTGTATCGCTAGCATTTGAAATAAATTCAATATTTTTAGCATCTTGAGCTAATTTTTTTAACTTTTTTTCTTCTGGTCCTCTTCCTACAATTTTTAATTTATAAGGCAAATGCAAAAATGCTTTAATTCCTAAATCAAAATTTTTATAGTACAATAATCTCCCCACCATTAAGTAGTAAATTTCTTTATTTTTTTGTGGTTGATAATAAAAAACTCGAGTGTTAACCGGTGGATTAATCACTACTGAATTTTTTTGATAATAAGATTTTATTCTTTGCGCAGTAAAGTTTGAATTAGCAATAAAAATATTTACTTTTTTGCTTTGTTCCCTATCCCATTTTTTTAAAAGTTTAGCAATTTTATAACCAATTAAATTAGAAAATAAATTAGGGGCAGCATAAAGATTTTTTAAATAATCTATTTCCCATGCATAGCGTAATGGACTGTGGCAATAACTAATATGATATTTTCCTAAAATATTAAATCCCTTGCTATATCCTGCAGTGGAAGAAATAATTAAATCGTAGTTTTGGGTGCTTTTTAAAAAATGGCAGGCAACCGGCATTAAGGGAATAAAAAATCTATGATGTTTTTGAATAAAAGAAGAATTTAAAAAACTGGTTTTGATATTTTTTCCCTCAAATAAATATGATGTTCTTTCTTTATTATAAAGTAAGGTAAAAATGTCTGCGTCAGGAAAAATTTCAGTAATAATTTTTAATACTCTTTCTGCTCCTCCAAACTGGTTTAAATAATCATGTAAAATAGCAATTTTCATTGCTTTTATTCTAATATTTTTTTTAGTTTTAGTAAATTTTAAGAAAGTAGATTGATTTTTAAACTCCGGTTGGATTGATAAAAAATATGAAAATTGTTTTTAAAATTATTTTTAAATCTAATAAAAAAGAAGCATTTTTAATATAATAATCATCCCAGTACATTTCTTCCTCAAAGGTTAATCCCGATGCTCCTTTAATTTGAGAAAGGCCAGTAATTCCTCCGCGAAAATTTGGAATGTGTTTAAATTTTTCTGGATAAATTGCAACTTCTTCTGGCTCATGAGGACGAGGGCCAACAAGCGAAAGATCACCTTTTAAAACATTAAAAATTTGAGGGAATTCATCAATTCTTAATTTTCTTAAAAATTTTCCAATTGGTGTAATTCTTGGATCGTTTTTAATTTTAAAAAGCGGGCCATCTTTTCTTTCGTTTAATGGTAATAATTCTTTTTTCATTTGATGAGCGTTTTTAATCATTGATCTAAATTTTAAAATTTTAATTACTTTTCCGTTGCTTACTCTTTCTAAAGAAACAAAAATTGGAAAGCCATCATTTAATACTATAAAAAACCCAACAATTGGGGTTAAAAGAATTACTATTAAAGCAATTGGAATTGATAAAATAATATCAAATAATCTTTTTCCTTTGTACATTTTAAGGAATAATAATTATAAACTCGCCTTTTCCTTTTTTGCCGGTAAAATAATTTTGCGCTACTTTTAAATCTCCTTCCCAAAATTCCTCATAAATTTTTGTTAATTCTTTAATAATTATTAAATGACAATTTGTTTGATAATATTTTTCTAAATCTTCTAAAGTTTTAAGCAAACGGTGAGGCGATTCAAAAATTACAATTGGATGAATTTGAATATTTAAAATGGTTTCAAAAAATTTTTTTCTACCTTTTTTGTGGGGAGGATATCCTAAAAATGTAAATTGATTGGCATTTATTCCTGAAAATGAAATAGCAGTGGTTAAAGCCGATGGGCCCGGGATGGGAATAATTTTTATGTTGGAATTATTTTTTCTTATAAAGGAAATTAGTTTGTAACCCGGGTCGGCAATATTTGGAGTGCCGGCATCTGTAACCAGCGCCATTGTTTTTCCATTTTTTAGTTCAGTTAAGATGCTTTCAAATTGAAAATTAGTTGCATAGTCATCACATCTCCAAATTGGTTTTTTAATGTTTAAATAGTTTAGAAGTTTTTGGGTTACTCTTGTGTCTTCAGCTAAAATTATATCAACTTCTTTTAAGATTTTTTCAGCTCTTTGGGTAATGTCTTCTAAATTTCCAATGGGCGTGGCAACAATATATAATTTACCTTCCATATTTTTTATTAATAATTTTTGATTTTTTTGTTTGAGAAAATTTTTTTAATCTAAAAAAAGTTGGCGTTCGATATGCTGGATTACCTAACCGATTTCCAATTTTTGATCTATTTTTCATTGAATTAAATATTTTTTAATGTTTGCTTGATGTTCTTGGTAAGTGTTTGAGCAATGAATAATTTTATTTTCATCATGAAAATAATACAAACAAGTAGTTGAAGCTGGATAAAGTGCGGCTGAGATTGCTTCAGTTCCGGGATTACAAATAGGAGTTGGTGGCAATCCTTTATAAATATAAGTGTTATAAGGAGAATCAATTTTTAAATCTGCTTTTTTGGGAGGTGCCCAAAACCCATCTTTGGTATCCCCTCTTGCATAAGCAACCGTTGCGTCTATGTCTAATTTTATGCCCTTTAAAAGTCTATTCCAAATTATACCTGAAATAAGCGGCATATCTCCATTTCCCGCTGCTTCTTTTTGAATTAAGGATGCTACTTTTAATAAAGTTGTCCATTTAATGTTTTGGTTTTTGGCTTCTTTAGCAAAAGGAGCAAACTTTTCATTAAAGTGGTCAATTAATCTTTTAGCAATTTGATCTCCGCTTTCTTTTTTTGGCAAAAGATAAGTGTCAGGAAAATAAACACCTTCTTTGTAGTCATTGCCCAAATTTAAAATTTGATAAGCATTTAAAAAATTATTTTTTTGATTTTCATCCCATTCCAAGTTATATGCTAAAATATCTTTAATTTCTTCTTTTCGTAAACCTTCGGGAATTGTAACCCATTTTAAGACAGGCCCTTCTTTTAAAATTGAAATTAACTTTAAAATATTAATCTTTGGTGGCAAATTATAACCACCGGGAGAAATTTTAAAATTGCCATTGAGACCAATTAAAAGTTGAAAAATAATTTGGCTATTAATAAAACCTTCGTTTTTTAAATTTAAAATAATTGTTTTTTGTGAATCTTTGGGATTAACAATAAATGTTGCTTGATTATTTTTTGAAGTATAAAAAAATATTTCATAACTAATTAAAACAATTAAAATTAAAACTAAAAAAATTAATATTTTTTTTATCATTTTTGTAAAAATTTATTAAGAATGGTAATTAAGAATAAATTCGGTAATTGCAAAAATTAAATAAAATAAAATTAGTAATAAAGATTCTTTTTTAGTAATAATTCTTTCTGTTTGCATAAAATGAAAAAGCAAAATAATTGCTAAAACCATAAAAGTTCCTGTAATATAAATAATTTGAGGATTAAAAGCAAAAGGATTAATTAGTGCCATAATTCCAATTACAAATGTAATATCAGTAATTACTGTCCCTAAAATATCTCCTAGTGCTAAGTCATCTTGGTTTTTCTTTGTAGCTTCAAGTGAAAAACTAAATTCAGGAAGTGTTGTTCCCAACCCAACAAAAAACATACTAATAATAATAGGACTAATTTTTAAGTAATTTGCTAATTGAATTCCGGTTTTTATTGTGAGGTAAGAACCTAAAAGAATTGTGCCAATGCTTAAAATAAAAAGAAAAATATTTTTATAATTAATTGTTATTTTTGGCTCTAAGTGTTCATATTCTCGTTTGTTTTTTTGAAAAGTAAATAAATAAAACAAAAAACAAATTAAAATTAAAATTATTCCCTCAGTTCTTGAGTAATATCCATTTAAACCAAGAATAATGGGAATAAGAGCAATGGTAATATACGGCCAAAATTCCTTAATTAAGCTACCCTTGATTTTAATGTTATGTCGAGAGGCCAAGGCAACAATGGCAATAATAAGTGTTAAATCGGCAATGTCCGAACCGTATAATGTTCCTAATCCAAAAGATGGATTATTTTCTAAAGCGGACAAAATTGAAATTAAAGTTTCCGGAATAATTGAAAAAAAAGCAACTAAAATAAAACCAACAATATATTTTGAGATTTTTAAATCTTTTGAAATTTTTGTTGAGTATTTAATAGCCCAATCAGCTCCTTTAATTACTATTAAAAGTGATATTAAAAAGTAAATAAATAGCATAGTTTAATAAATATTATTTTCCATGACACTTTTTAAATTTTTTGCCGGAGCCGCAAGGACAAGGGTCATTTCTCCCTACATTTTTATATTTTTCTTCAGAGGGTTTGGTTGGCTGACTGAAGGCATTAGAAACAGCTTTTGTTTGTTCTAAATTTAATTCTAATATTTGAAAAATAACATTAAAAGCCATTGATTCAATTGCTTGGTTTAATTTTTGAAATAAATAATAAGCTTCTCTTTTATACTCAACCAAAGGATCGTGTTGGCCGTAAGCTCTAATATTTACTGCTTCTCTTACACTTTCCAATTCTTCTAAATAATCAATCCATAAAAAATCATAAATTCTTACAATTTGTTGTCCTATAAGTTGTGATTGAAAATTATCGATTTTGTTGGGAATTTGTTTTAGTTTTGCTTCTAATGCTTGAATTTGCTTTTCAATTTCATCCTGACTCTGGGGATCATTTTTAATATTTAAAAGTAATGTGTTTTTTGTTTTTTCTATGAAGCCGGATGCTATTTCGTGGATGATTGGTAAAATTTCATTTTTTTCTCCAGCTTCTAAAACTCTTTCTCTTTTTTTATAAAAAGCGCTTCTTTGTTTGTTTAAAACATCATCAAATTCTAAAAGTCTTTTTCGAATATCAAAATTAATGCCTTCAACTTTAATTTGGGCTTGATTAATAATTTTATTAACGGTCTTGGATTGGATTGGAAGATCATCTGGTAAGTGTAATTGTTCCATCAAATGTTTTAACCTATCGCCGCCAAAAATTCTTAAAAGATCATCTTCCAGTGAAATAATAAAAATAGTTGAACCCGGGTCACCTTGTCTACCAGCACGCCCTCTTAGTTGATTGTCAATTCTTCTTGCCTCATGTCTTTCAGTGCCAATAACCAAAAGCCCTCCTGCTTGTTTAATCACTTCAGCTTCTTTTTGGTCAGGAGGGTTACCGCCTAAAATAATATCAACTCCCCTTCCTGCCATATTGGTGGCAACTGTTACTTTTTTTGATTTTCCTGCTTGAGCTATAATTTCCCCTTCCCTTTCATGATTTTTAGCATTTAAAATTTCATGAGGAATATTGGCTTTTGTAAGATATTGAGAGATAATTTCATTGTTTTCAATTGAAGTTGAACCAATTAAAATTGGCCTTCCTTTTTCTCTTTCTTCTTTTACCATTTTTACTAAAGCTTCATATTTTGCTTTTTTTGTTTTAAAAATCAAGTCGGGGTCATCTTTTCTAATCATTGGTTTGTTGGTTGGAATAACCAAAACTTCTAATTGATAAACTTTATGAAATTCTTCTGCGCTAGTTTCAGCTGTACCAGTCATTCCTGCTATTTTTTGATAAAGACGAAAATAATTTTGAATGGTAATTTGCGCATAAGTTCGGTCCTCCCTTTTTATAGGAACATTTTCTTTAGCTTCAATTGCTTGATGTAATCCTTTTGAATACCTTCTTCCTAAAAGCATTCGTCCGGTAAATTCATCAACGATAATTACTTCGTTATTGCGAACAATATAATCTTTATCTTTTTTAAACAAAGCCTTAGCTTTTAAACTTTCTTCCAAAAAATGAACCAAACGCATATTTTCCGGAAGATACAAATTATTAATTCCTAATTTTTTTTCTACCTTTTCTATGCCACTTTCTAAAATACTTACGGTTTTTGTTTTTTCATCAACAGTATAATCAGTATTTTCATCTAAACCTCTAACAATTTCTGCAAAAATTTTGTAATAATTACTTGCGTCTTCATCTGGACCGGCAATGATTAAAGGAGTTCGTGCCTCATCAATTAAAATACTATCAATTTCATCAATAATTGCATAATTTAAACCTCTTTGTACTTTATCCTCTAGTCTCCAAACTAAATTATCTCTTAAATAATCAAAACCAAACTCGTGATTGGTTCCATAAGTAATATCTGCTAAATAAGCCTCTTTTCTTGAAACCGGCCTTAAAAACTCATTAAAAACCTTAAAATTACCCAACGTATCTCTTTCCTCATCTAAATTTTCTTCATTTATTTGATTTTGTTGGCTATAATTTGGATCATAAATATAAGCATTATCATGTACTAAACAAGCAACACTTAATCCTAATGCAAAATAAATTTGTCCCATCCAAACTGTATCTCTTTTAGCTAAATAATCATTAACTGTTATAATATGCACTCCTTTGCCTTCTAAAGCATTTAAGGCTGCAGGTAATGTGGCGGCTAAAGTTTTTCCTTCCCCCGTCTTCATTTCTGCAATTTTTCCCTCATGCATTACAATTCCACCAATCAACTGAACATCAAAAGGCCTTTGTTTTAATGTTCTTTTTGCGGCTTCTTTTGTTAATGCAAAAGCATCGACTAAAATTTCATTTAACGTTTTTCCCCTTTTTAGTTCTTCTTTAAGTTTTAAAAAGTTTTCTTTAATTTCTCCATTGGAATAGTTTTTTGTTTCTTTTTCTTTTTCATTTATTTTTTCTACTATTTTTTGGTATTTTTTTAAATTATTTTTAAAAAGTTTAAAAAGCATATTTTTGTCTTTTATTAATAATCGATCAATCAATTTACTTTTCAAAATTAAATGTTTTAGCAGTTTTAGCTTAAGTAATTAAAATGTTTAAAGCAAATTTTTAGTTCCTACTAAACTTCTTAAAATTATATCACAAGTTTTTAAAAAAATAATCTTTTTGGAAACTAAAAATACAGTTAACAACTAAAAATAATTTATTTTAGTTTTAAAAAGTTTATTTTAAAATTTTTAGAAATAAATTTTATGGACTTTTATGTTTATTTTTTTTAAGAATTAGTTTTATTCCAAAAAATAAGATGAAAATAACAATAATAATAATGAAGAAATTTTCTAATTTCCTAAAAAATAAGTAAATTAATTCCCAATTATTTTTTAAATTAAATCCTAAATAACCTAAAAATGCCGACCAAAGAAGAGATCCAAAAAAAGTATAAGTGATAAATTTAAAAAGTGGCATTTTAGCAATCCCGGCAGGCAATGAAATAAATGTTCTAATAAATGGAATAATTCTTCCCAAGCCCACCGAATAAATTCCATATTTTTGAAACCATAAATGAGCTTGATTTAAATAGTGTTCTTTAAGAATTTTAGATACCCATTTTGATTTTAAACGCAAATTTAAAATCCATTGAGCAAGAAAATAAGACAAAAGGGATCCGCCCAAATTTCCTATTGCTCCCATTAAAATTACTATTTTAATATTTAAGTAATTTTCTGCTGCTAAATAACCACCAAATAACATAATTACTTCTGAAGGAATTGGAAAATTAAAGCTTTCTAAAAGCATTAAAAAGAAAATGGCAAAATAACCATAATTTTGGATAAAATTTGTAAAAAATTGGCTAAATTGGCTTAATTGTTCAATCATTTATTTGTGTTGAAAATGAAATTCTAATTCGTGCTTGTTAATAATAATTCTTCCATTTTTATCTGGAATTGATTTTAAATAATTACTTAAGCGTTTGCTGGAAATAAAAAAAGAAATTTTTTCAAGCCAATCACCAATTTTTCCACTTAAAATTTTTTCTATAAAGTAAGTAATTAATTTTGGTTGGCGGCAGTTGTATCTTAAATCAAGTAAATGGTTAACAAGTTGAGGATTATATTGAGAATTAATTTGAAAAAATTTTTTAATTTTATTTTTGTTTCCGTAAAGCGGTATAAGGTTACTATAAATAATTGGGCCGTAATTGTCTACCGGTTTTAATTTCCAAACAGGGCGAGTAATAAAGTGATTAAAGCATAATTTATTTGGACTAGAATTTTTAAAATCATTTGTTCTTCTTTTTTTTAAAATCCCAAAAAAGAAATTTATTAAATATCTTGTGAAAAATAACCGGTTTTCTTTTACTGAAATTAAAACATCAAAATCGGAATACTTTGTAATATTACCAGTTGCCATTGAGCCGGAAACAATTACAAAATCAATAAAAGGAATATATCTAAAATAGTTTGATAGTTTTTTTAATTCTTTCCACTTTCTATCATAAAGCAAAAGTTGCTCTAATTGATTTTGAAATAATTTTTTATTGGACATCTGGTTTGTCAATTTCTTTTTTTGAAGTTCCAAAAGAGTTACCCGTAATTTTTAAAATGTCTTTATCAATTTTAGAATATTCTTTATAAGCGCTGTTGTAAGCGTTTACTGCAGTTTCTAAATTATTACCTAATTTTTGAAAATACGTTTCATAGGCAGATAAGTGTTTACTGAGTTCTTCAACTCGTTTTTTAATTTCTTTAGCGGATTCTTCAATTTGAAATGCTCTTAATCCTTGAAGAACAGTTTGAAGATAAGCTAAAAAAGAAGTAGGAGAAATAATAATTACCTTGTATTTATTAGCTGCTCTTTGGATTAAATTTTCTGTATCTTCGGTAATTGCTCCAATTTTATTAATTAAAAGATCATAATAAATTGCCTCATGGGGGATAAACATAAACGCAAAGTCCATTGTGTTTTCTTCGGGTTTAATATATTTAGATGTTTCTAAAATCCTTTCTTTTAAATCATTTACTAATTTTTTTTCTAATTTTTCTCTTTCTTCTGGATTTTTTGTTTCTACCAAACGATTATAGTTTTCTAAGGAAAATTTAGAATCAATTGGAATGATCTTTTTATTGTTTTTTTGATTAATGAAAATTGCAGCATCTACAATTGTCCCATCTGAAAATTTATATTGCATTTGATACATTTCTGGCGGCAAAACATTTTTAAGTAGTGTTTCTAAAAAATATTCTCCCAAAACTCCTCTTTGTTTTGGATTTTTTAAAATGTCTTGAAGCGATTGAAGTTGTTCGGCAAAATTTACTACTTGCTTATTTGTTTCCTCTAATTTTACTAGTTTTTCTGTAATATCAGTAATAGTTTTTCTGCTAAAGCTTAATTCGTTTTGAAAGATTTGATTTGATTCTAAAAGTCGATGATCTAAGGTTTTGGCAAGCTCGTTAATTTGATTTTGAAGCAAAAGTATGGTTTGCGGTTCTTCTTTGTTTTTTTGAATATTTTTTTTCCAAAAAATAAAACCTAAAACAAAAATTACTATTAAAAATAAAAAAAGTATTAAAAGTAAAATTAAAATTGTTTCCATAAATGTTAGTTATTATAAATAATAATAATTGTGAAAATAAATAAAAGCAACGAAATTAAAATATTAACGGACGCAAGAATATAAAAAGTTGTTTGGTCTTTTAAAAATATTTTTAAAGCTAAGAAGTAATTTAAAATAATTAAAAAAATTCCTAAAAGATTAACGGTCATAAAATCAGTTTTGTCTCCCAAAAAATCCACTCCTTTTATTTTGTCAAAATGAAGAATGGAAGGATAACTTAAGGTGTTGATTTTAAGGATTGAAAAAACAATAACTAAAGTTAAAATTAACAAGTTAACCCCCACTAAAATAATAAATCTTTTGTTTTTTAAATTTTTCATAATATAAAATTAAGAAAAAATGTAGCCCCGATGGGATTTGAACCCATGTTGCATCCGTGAGAGGGATGTGTCCTTGACCGGGCTAGACGACGGGGCCATACTTTACTTTAGTTTAATCATAAAGGCCAGCTTTAGCAAGCCATTTTGGAGATTGCCTTACTAGAAATTCTTTTGCTTTTTCAGGCTCAAGCATAATGCTTTTAGTTATTTTTTCCATTCTTACAGCCTGTGAGCCTTTAATTAATATTAAATCATCTTTTTTAATAATTTTTTGTAAGAAAGCAGCGGTTTCTTCTAAAGTATCAAAGGAATAAATATTTTTTTTATCCAGGCCATTTTTTTTGGCGGCTTCCGCAATTAATTTTCCTCTAACTCCAACGGTAATTAGTAAGTTTACAATTTTTGCTGCTTCTTTTCCTATTTTTTCGTGAGCTTCCAAAGTATGAATTCCAAGTTCTAACATATCCCCCAAAACTGCAATTTTTCTTTTAGCGTTTAAGGTATTTAAAGTATGGAGAGCTTCTTCCATTGCTTGAGGCGAAGCATTATAAGTATCGTCCAAAATAAAAGAATCTTTTATTCCGTAAATAATATTTTCTCTTCCTGGTGGATTTTTGTAATGGGTGCAAATGTTTTCGACAATTTTTTGAGGAGTCATACCAAAAGTTAATCCAACAGTAAAAGCAGCAGCTATGGCATAAGATGCTGATTTGCCAACAATATTTTCTAATTTTATTTCATAACTACTTCCATTGTAACTAATTTTAAAAGAAGTAAAAATTTTGTTTTCTTTATAATTAATTTCAGTTTTAAAATCTTTAATTTTAATATTTGCATTTTTACTAAAGCCATAGGTAATTATATAAGCCTTTGATTTTTCTTGAAAAAAATCCAAGTCAATGCTATCGGAATTTAAAATTGCAATTCCCGTTGCAGGCAAAGATCCGATCATTTTTGCCTTTTCTTTAACAAGCGCTAATCGATTTTCGAAAAATTCAATATGTACTGGTATTTCTCCAATTGGTGTTATTACTCCAATTTGCGGCGTAGCAATTTCCAAAAGCCTATCCATATCGGAAGGTACATCAACTCCGTATTCTAAAATTAAAATTTCTGGATAGTTTTTATTTTTAAATATAATTTGCACTAAACCATAAATTGCAGTTTTGAGCCAATATAAAAAAGAATAATCACTTTCTTTTTCACTAATAATTACCGCTGGCAATCCTAATTCATTATTAAAATTTTTAACAGCCGTTCTTACATTTTTTTCTGTTTTTAAAACTTCATAAATTGCTGTTTTAGTGGAAGTTTTGCCAACATTTCCAGTTATTCCAATAATTGTTGGTCTGTATTTTCTAACAATCAATTGCGCTTCTTTTTTTAAAATAAAACTTAATATTTTTAATAAAAACTTTTTCATTTGGGTGTTTGTGTGTTATTTGTTGGTATATTATCGGGGGCTACATTTTCATAGTTTAATACAAAACTTGCTAATTGTTTAAATGCTGGGACAACCGAAAGACCAGCTAATGCTGACTTTGGTTTTACTAACTTCACCAAAATGACATACTCCGGACGAGAAGCTGGCAAAATTCCAATGAAAGTGTGAATATACTGATCTTCATATCCGCCATGGATAAGATCTGGGATTTGTGCTGTACCGGTTTTCCCTGCGATTTGAAATTGAGGAATTGCTGCAATTTTGTTTTGATCAACTGCACTTTTCATCATTTGAATTACTTTTTTTGCGGTATCTTCGCTAATTACTCTTTTAAAAATATAAGGTTTTAGGTCGGCATTTAAATAAGGACGCAAAAGTAAGCCGCCGTTGGCAATAGCAGAATAAGCGTTAATCATTTGAATTGGAGTGACAGCAATTCCCTGTCCAAAGGCTGCAGTGGCATAATCAATATCTTGCGCATCCTTTTTTTCTAAGTTTTTTAAATTCCCTTTTACTTCATTTGGCAAATCAATTTGAGTTAAATCACCAAAGCCAAAATTTTTAACTCCATCGTAAAATAATTTTCTGCCAATTTGTTGTTGCGCCCATACTGCGCCGGTGTTAATTGAGTTTTCAATTACATTTGTCATTGTGGTATTTGGACCGTAAGCTTTTTGATTCCAGTTTGTAATCTTATGTCCGTTTAAAATTACATAGCCCTTGTCATTATAAGTAGAAGTTGGAGTAAAAATATTATTTTCTATTCCTATTGCCATAGTAATTGGTTTAAAAACAGAACCGGGTTCATAGGTTGCCTCAACTGCAGGATTAGAAAAAAGATCAATGCTTGAACTACTGTATTCATTTAAATCAAAAGTTGGATAGTTGGCTAAAGTTAAAATAGCGCCGGTTTTTGGGTTTTGAATTATTACCAAACCGCTTTCTGCATTTTGTTCAGCTACCAAGTTTTTTATTAATTCTTCTGATTTTACTTGCAGGTTTCTGTCAATTGTCAGTTGAATGTCTTTTTCGTTTGCTAATTCTTTGTTGTAGTATTTTTCAATACCATAAATTCCTTGAGGGGTTGGTGTGTCTTTATTTAATCCAACAAAGCCAATTGTTTGTGCTGCCAATGAACCGTAAGGATATTCGCGGTAAACTTTTGTATCTTCGTAAATACCATCCAAATTTAATTTACTAACTGCATCTAACAAATTGCTGCTGGGTTTTTCTACTAAAATTCGAAAAAGAATTTTAGGATTACTAAAATATTTTAAAAGAGTGGAGGTTTCAATATTAAGAATTGGGGATAAAATATTTGCGGTTGCTTCGGGATTTTTAATTTCAGCTGGGTCGGCATAAATAATAGGATATTCTTTATTAATTGCTACCGGGATAGTGTTTTGATAGCGATCGGTAATACTTATTTTTCCTCTTTGAATTTCTAATTTTTGAATTCCGTTTTCCCGGGCAAAAACTTTTTGAAAATAATAATCGTGTTTTGTAATTTGTATTTGATATAAATGAAAACCCAAAAAACCAAAAAGGGCTAAAAAGAAAAATCTTAAAATGTTTGTTCTGACACCCATTTGTGTAAAATAAAATATTCGGGTTTATTATTGTAAACTAAATTGTATTTTTGCGCTAAAAATTCAAAATTTTTTGGATCGGTAATAGCAAACAGTTGATCTTTTAATTCATTTTGGCTGGTAAGAGCGCTACTAATTTTATTTTTTAATTGGGTTTCTTGGTACCTTGCGTTAGCTAGTATATTATAGGTGTAAATATACAAGATCCCAAAAATAAGTATAACCGAAAATAAAAAAATTATAAAATTTTTATTTTTTTTATCTAAAACTGGTTTAACAATTGTCATTTTATATAATTTGAATTGTTCTTAATTTTGCCGACCTGGATTGAGGATTATTTTTTATTTCTGCTAGAGTTGGTTGAATAATTTTTTTGTTAAGTAAAATTGCTTTTTTTTCTTTAACCAAGTTTTTAAAATAAGTTTTTACTAATTTGTCTTCTAAGGAATGAAAACTTAAGATGCCAACCCTTCCACCGCTTTGCATTATATCTGGAATTGTTTTTAGTAATTTTTCTAAATTTTCCAATTCCCGGTTAACATAAATTCTTAAAGCTTGAAATGTTTTGGTCGCAGGGTGAATTTTTGATTTCCAATGAACTGTTTTTTCTATAATTTCACCTAATTCTTTGCTTGTTTTGATTTTTTTGTGTTTTCTTACTCTATTAATTGCTTCAGCAATTTTCCAAGCGTTTCTTTCTTCTCCAAATTTTTTTAAAATTTCTGCAATTTTATCTACTGAAAAATAATTTACTACTTGAAAAGCGGAAATATTGGTTTCTTTGGTGTTATAGGTCATAATGAGCGGTTCGTCTTTTTGAAAGCTAAATCCTTTTTGTGAAGCTTGGATGTGCCAAGTGGAAAATCCTAAATCCAAAACTAACCCCTGCGCTAATGGAAGTTTTTCTGCTTTTAAAATTTCTTTAATATCGGCATAATTTTTGTTTTTGAGAATTATCCTTACATCATTGCGCGGTACAAATTCTGTTTTTATTTTTTGAAATAAATCATTATCCCATTCTATTCCTAAAAAAATTCCACCGGGCTTTATTTTTTCAATAATTTCCCGTGCATACCCACCCCCATCCATCGTGCCATCTATAAAAAAATCTTGCGGTTGTGGATTAAGATATCGAATAACTTCTTTTAAAAGAACTGGTTTATGCATTTGGTATTTAAATTCCAAGTTCGCTTAACCTTTCTGCAATTTCATCCGAAGCAGATTCGGTTTTGGTCTTATAATTTTCCCAATTTTCTTCATCCCAAATTTCCATTCTTGAATAAAGGCCGGCGATCACAACTTGTTTTTTAAGTCCAGCATACCGCCGTAAATATTCCGGTATTAAAATTCTTCCTTGATTATCAAAATCAACTTGTGATGCGCCGGCAAGCATCAGCCTTACAAAGGCTCTTGAGTTTGATTGAGCAAGTGGCAGTGAAAGCAATTTTTGTACTAAACTTTCCCATTCTTTTGTGCCAAATATGAAAAGGCACTTATCTAAACCTCTTGTAATGATAGCCCCGGCATTTAATTCTTCCCTAAATTTAGCCGGTATAGCTACCCGACCTTTAATATCTAAACTATGTTTGTATTCTCCCAATAGCATTTTAGTTATCCACAGTTTTTTGACTTTTCCACAAGGTTATCCACAATTCACCACTTTTATATACCATTATACCACTATACAACAATTAAATAAACATACCCTGTATTGCTAATTTTTGTTTATTTATGAGGGTTTTTAGTTATTAAGTTATCAACAGTTGACAAATTTTCTATCCCCACTTCTTTGGGTGTAAAAAGAATTAGTATAAAAACAAAACCAAAAATAAGGTTTGAAAATTAAAATCCAATTGTTATTTTATTAAAACT
>Ga0078972_1005855_pt1 | contig 30395 bp, 31 predicted proteins | sample YelNatPaOPGAMG01_FD_67568 | JGI IMG/M metagenome (GOLD analysis project Ga0078972, IMG submission 67568) | Hot spring thermophilic microbial communities from Obsidian Pool, Yellowstone National Park, USA - OP-RAMG-01 (SPADES assembly) (version 2) | ecosystem: Environmental > Aquatic > Thermal... | reverse complement strand
AGAGGTTAGGGGCAAGAATGTCTTTTTAATTGAAGGGAAACATAGTAAAACAAATTCTTTGCCGTCATTAGAAGATATAAAAGATGGTCTATTAAAAATGATTCTATTTACTAATCTTGAGAATGTAAAAATTGATGGCAAAAACTATAAACCTATTGGGATATTAAAATTAACAGCTAAAAATCACTTTGATTCTAGAAAACTAAACAGAACACAAAAAAAGATTTTGGAATTATTAATTAAAGAAGCAAAAATAAATGGCTTTCTAATAAAAACTATCTAATGCGAATAACAAAAATATCCATAAAAAATTATAAAAGTTTTAGCGATACAGGAGGGACAATAAATTTTTATGGTCCGCTTTCTTTATTTGTTGGAAAAAATAATGCTGGGAAATCAAATATCTTTTCTGCTCTCAACTTAATTCTAGGAACTAAGAATCCGAACTATATTAAAATCGAAGAGGCAGATTTCTTTGATAAAACAAAACCCATAGAAATAGAACTTACAATTGGTGAAATAACCAACGAAGATAAAAATGAACTTTTTGGACTTCCAAACTTAACTAAAAAACAAAAAGGAGCATTAGCTAGTAAAAATCTTGATGAAATAAAAATAATTTTTAGTTTTCAACATTATCTTCAAAATGAAACAGGTGATTTAGAAATCGAAGAAAGAGGAATTGAAGCAGAACAGGAACAAAGACAACAATTCGAAATTAAATTATGGGGTTTCACGATTCGTAGAAAAGTAGAAGATGTCAGACTTGCTTTAATTAGAATGTTGAAAGTGCCAGCGGTCCGAGATGTTTCCGATGAATTAAGTAGTTCGAAGTGGACCTATTACGGCCAACTGATGAAGGACATTTTGGAAGATTCACCACAGTATAGAGAAGTAAAAATATTACTGAATCAGATTAATAGTAAAATTCAGGAGGTTTTTACCACTCAAAAATCTCATTTATTAGCCGGAGCGAAGGTTGTTTCATATGTTGATGACATCAATTTTGAGTTAACTAAGGAAGGAAATCCCAGTGAATTATTAAGAAATCTTGAGGTGTTTATTACAGAAAGTAACAGAAAAGTAAATATTCAAAGTACTGGTACAGGAACTCAAAGCGCGATAATTATTGCAATTTTAGAGTTAGCTTTAAAAAATAAACCAGCAAGACACCGCTTATTTTGTGTAGAAGAACCAGAGATATTTATTCATCCTCATGGCATAAGGTATTTAGGCGAGCTATTACGAAAAATAGCTACTGATAATAAAACACAAGTTATTGTTTCTTCTCATTCTCCATTACTTATCACTACATTTAGCCCGCAAGAAATTATTAGGGTTGACAAAGCAAATGGGGTAACAAAAATTTTTCAACCAACCCTAACCTCTTTACCAGATGAACATTTTAAAAGATTTATAAATGCCGAAAGCGCAGAAATGTTTTTTAGCGACAAAGTTATTTTAGTGGAAGGTGATACAGAAAAACATTTACTGCCTGCTCTTGGCAGAATTACACTTATAGATGAAAACGATAATAATTATTGTGATTTTGATAAAGCAAATATAGGAATAATCAAGCTCAATGGAAAGGATAATTTAATAAACTTTATTAGAGTCTTGGAAGCATTTGAAATTCCATTTTTGGCTCTATTAGATAACGATTTTCTCCAAAGCTCCTGGTGTAAAAAGGTTTGTCAAAAACTTAATATTCAAAATTCCAATAATCCCAATTTGATTACCGAATTGAAAAACAATAATATTATCGTAAATACAAAAGGTGAGACTGAGGATTTAATCCCGGATGATGAATTAGCAAAAATAACAGGGAAAACAGTTCAAGATATAAAAAATATTAAAAATAATTTTAAAAAAACGAGCGAGGCATTTGCGGGAAGTGATAGAAAAACTAACGGAATTTTTAATAAAGGGAAAACTGCTTATGCAATAGAGATTGCCGATTATTATGAAAGACAACAAAAACACCCTTTAAAAGATTTGATCAGAGGTCTTTATTTATTTGATAAATCGAGAATTATCTTTTAAAATTATTTTAAATAGGTTAATTTCTTTTGCCGCTCGCCAAAAAATTTTTCAGGGCGAAGCCCAAGCGGGCGGACAAAAAGGAAGGGGGCTTGGGGGAAGAAATTTTTGCCCGCCCGCCGTTTCTGGGTGGTGGGTGGGTGTGCGTCGCCTTTGGCGACGCACAAGTCAGTCAGAATTTTGTTCAAAAAAGGTTCGTACTTCGTTCAGTAATTGCGACCAGATGCAACTTTCATCATTTCTTGTGGAATTTGTTTGCTCGCTCGCCTTGCCTTGGGCGACGCACAAGTCAGTCAGAGTTTTGCTCAAAAAAGGTTCTCGTTTCGTCCAATAATTGCGACCAATAAATAATAATCTGTGTATCAAAAAGGCGTAAGCCAAGCCGCTTTTTTATTTTTTTAACTTGTATTTTTTGTTTATTTTTGAAAAAATACTAAAATACAAAATATGAAAAAAGACATCTACCATTTTTCTATTAAAGACCCCGAAGAAGTCGCAAAAATTTTTAACTCTTCTCTTAAAAGCGGCCTTGAAGAATTCTCTGCCAAAGAAAAATTACTTAAAGATGGACCAAATGAAGTTTTGCTCAAAGAAACAAAATGGTGGGAAATATTGCTAAACCAGTTTAAATCCCCCTTTATCTATCTTTTAATCTTTGCAACTTTTATTAGTTTTTTTCTTGGAGAAAAAATCGATGCTTTTTTGATTTTAATTTTTATTACAATAAATACTTTTTTGGGATTTTATCAAGAATTCAAATCAAATGAAGCTTTAAAGTTATTAAAAGAATATACAAATCCAAAAACAACCGTAATAAGAGATGGTAAAGAAAAAATAATTCCCTCACGAGAACTTGTTTTAGGAGATATTGTTGTTTTGGATACGGGCGATTTAATTCCAGCAGATATTAGAATAATTGAAAAAAATGATATTTTAGTTGATGAAAGTGTTTTAACAGGAGAATCGGTTGCTGTTCATAAAAATGGAAGAACCCTAGAATCAAAGCCAAAAGATATTTATGAAGCAAAAAACCTCCTTTTTTCTGGAACAACCATTGCCTCTGGAATTACAAAAGGAATTGTTATTGCCACTGGCAAAAACACCACTTTTGGGAAAATCAAAAAACTTACAACAGAAGTAGAAAAAGAAAGTCCTTTTGCAAAAGGCATCTCTCGATTTAGCAATTTTATATTAAAACTAATTATTGTCACTTTAATTTTTGTTTTTTTGGCAAATATTGCTATAAAAGGAAAAAGTGCAAATATTGGCGAGCTTTTTATTTTTTCGGTTGCTCTTGCAGTAAGCGTTATTCCCGAAGCTCTTCCTGTTGTAACAACACTTTCTTTGTCTCGTGGCGCTTTGCGTCTTGCAAAAAAGAAAGTTGTAGTTAAAAGACTTTCTGCAGTAGAAGACCTTGGAGGAATTGAAGTTCTTTGCACAGATAAAACCGGCACTATAACCCAAAATAAGCTTAAAATAAAAGAAATTTTACCATCGGATGGAAGAAAAGACTTATTAATTTTTGCTACTTTAGCAGGAGAATTTACAAAAGAAAATCTTGATCCCTTTGATATTGCTCTTAAAGAAGCGCTCTCAGAAGAAGAAAAAAACAATCTTTTAAAATTTGAAATAATTTCAAGATGCCCATTTGACCCAAAAAGAAAAAGAAATAGTGTGCTTGTTAAAAATAAGGATGGTAAAAAATTTCTAATTGTCAGGGGCGCGCCAGAAGAAATATTAAAACTCTCCTCAAATCTTAATGAAAAATCAAAAAAGATTTTCAAAGAATGGTTTTTAAATGAAGGCAATGAGGGAAACAGAGTTTTGGGAATTGCAATAAAAGAAATTCAAGAAGAAAAAAAATATTATGATGTTTCTTTGTTAGAAAAAGACCTAAATTTTGAAGGGTGCATTAGTTTTTATGATCCGATTAAAGAAACAACTTTTAAAACCATTAAAAAAGCAAAAAAACTTGGCCTTCAGATAAAAATTATAACCGGTGATAGTAAGGAAGTTACTTTTAGTGTTGGTCAAAAAATAGGACTTGTAAAAAGCGAAAAAGAAACAATTTTAGCTTCTGAATTTTTAAAACTTAATCGCAGTGAGCAAAAAAGACTTATTTCAAAAATCAAAATTTTTGCAAGAACCGACCCTGAACAAAAGCATAAAATCATTAAAATTTTGCAAGAAAATTATGAAGTTGGCTTTTTGGGAGAAGGAATTAACGATGCACCAGCAATAAAAGCAGCCGGCGTTTCTTTGGTTGTTGATAGCGCCTCGGATATTTCAAGAGAAACTGCAGATATTATTTTGCTTGAAAAAGATTTATCAGTAATTGTTGATGGAATTGAAGAAGGAAGAAAAATTTTCGCAAATACAGTGAAATATTTAAAAGCGACTCTTGCTTCAAATTTTGGAAATTTTTATGCAGTAGCAATCGGCTCTTTGTTTATTAACTTTTTGCCAATGTTGCCAGTTCAAATTTTGCTTGTAAATCTTTTATCTGATTTTCCAATGATATCTATTGCTACTGATTCTGTTGATAAAATTGATACTCAAAAACCTCAAAAATATAATGTAAAAGATGTCGTCTTAATTGCTACCTTGCTTGGAATTGTAAGTACTGTTTTTGATTTTATGTTTTTTGGATTTTTCTATAAAATTTCACCGGCAGTGCTCCAAACCAACTGGTTTATTGGCTCTATTTTAACTGAACTTGTCTTTTTGTTTTCAATCAGAACGAGGCTGCCATTTTATAAGGCAGAAAAACCCTCAAAACCAATAATCGGACTTTCTTCTTTGGCTTTCTTAACTACGATTATTCTTCCTTATACAAAAATTGGCCAAAAAATATTTCGCTTTACTCCCCCAACAAGATTTCATCTCTTTATAATTTTATCTTTAGTTTTTGCTTATTTTTTCTGTAGCGAAATTGTAAAAAATATTTACTACAAAATAGAACCAAAAAAGAAATAAAAAAATATGCCCGAAATTTATATTGGCACTTCTGGCTGGGCATACAACCACTGGCAAAAAGTTTTTTATCCGGAGAATCTGAAGAATAATGAGAAATTAAATTTTTATTCTAAATACTTTAAAACCGCTGAAATAAACTACTCTTTTTATCACCTACCAAAACCAAAAACTTATCAAAATTGGTATAATCAAGTTCCAAAAGATTTTCTTTTTGCAATTAAAATAAGTAGATTCATTACTCATATAAAAAGATTAAAAGAAATTAAAAAATCATGGGAAATTTTTTTTGAAAACGCAATAAATCTTAAAGAAAAAACAGGTCCATTTTTGTTGCAACTGCCCCCAACTTTTAAATGTGAAAATGAAAATTTAAAAAGATTAGAAAATTTTTTAAAAATTACAAAAGAAACAAAAGAAAAAATTTCTCTTGCAGTGGAAACAAGGCACAAATCTTTTGAAAGCCCTGCCTTTTTTAATTTGTTAAAAAAATATAATACCGCTCTTGTAATTTCGGACTCGCCAAGCTGGATAAAGATTGAAAAACCAGAACTTGCTGATTTTGTTTATATAAGAATGCACGGTTCAAAAAAACTTTTCTCTTCAAGCTATACAAAAAAAGAGCTAGAAGCCCTGGCAAAGAAAATTAAAAAATGGCAAAAAGAGCGCCAAGTTTTTGTTTATTTTAATAATGACGCTTATGGATTTGCAGTAAAAAATGCTCTTACTTTAAAATCATTAATAAAAAACTAATTAGTTAAACTTTTTTCATCAAAAAATGGAGAAAGTTTTTTAATTTTTTCTAAAATTTTTTCTTTTTCCTCTTTGGTTTTTGCTAAAAGATATTTTTCTTTGAGTTTTTTAATTTTTTCTTTTTTCTTTTTTTTCTTTTTAATCTCAAATTTTCTTCTCTTGGGAGAAATCTTACTCATATTTTTTTTAAAAAACCTTTAAAATCCTTGCTGACCTTTTATCAAAAGAAGCTACTATTAAGATAAATATATAAATGAAAAATAGAAAATTTTCAATTACCCTTGACAAAATATTATTTTGGGTATATATTCAAAATAGAAAGGCCGAAAAAAATAATTTGCTTGACTATTTTAAAAATATCAAGCAAAAACTATGCCAAGATTTGATGGAACTGGTCCTTTAGGAATGGGTCCTGGTACTGGCTGGGGAATGGGTCCTTGCGGTGCTGGAAGAGCTTGGAGAAGAGGTTGGGTTCGTGGATTAGGATATGGTCGAGGTTTTGGTTGGAGAAGGTATGGAGCCTATCCATATCAAACTCAAATTACCAAAAGAGAGGAGAAAGAAATGTTAGAAGAGGAATTAAAGTTTTTAAAAGAAGAAATGAAAGAAATCGAAAATAGATTAGCCGAACTCAAGAAAGAAAAATAAAAAAAATAAAAAATAACCGACCCCTTTCTTTTTAAGGGGTTGGTTATTTTTTAAAAAATATTATATTATAAAAAAATTATTTAAATTATTTTAAATGAAGGAAAAAATTGCAATATTATCAATATTAGCCAATGTGGTTTTAGCTGGGAGCAAAATCGCTGTTGGTTTTGTTTCTGGTTCGGGTGCTATTTTGGCTGAAGGAGCTCATTCTTTAGTTGATATTTTTTCTTCAGTGATTGGTTATGCTGGAATTAAAATATCTCAAAAACCAGAAGACCAAAAACACCCTTATGGCCATTATAAATTTGAAGTTTTAGCTGGTTTATTTATCGTTTTAATTTTATTTGCAACAGGAGCTGGAATTATTTATGAAGCATACCAAAAATTCAAAAATCCTTCTTCAATAAAAATTTCCATTTTGGCTTTTGGTATAATGGTAATTTCAGCAATAATTAATGAAATAATGGCTCGTTTGAAAATTCATTATGGTAAAAAGGAAAATTCAGTGGCTTTGGTCTCTGATGGTGTTCATTCAAGGGTAGACGTTTTTTCTTCGCTTGCAGTATTTATCGGATTATTTTTAACAAAATATTGGATTTTTACTGACCCTGTCTTAGCTTTCTTGATTGGGCTTTATATAATTAAAGAATCATTTTCTTTGGGGAAAGAAGCGGTTGATTCTTTGCTTGATGTTTCGGCTGGTCCAGAAATTGAAGAAAAAATAAAAGAACTTGCTAAAAAAGAAAATATTGAAATTAATTCTTTAAAAACTCAAAAGAAAGGTTCTGTGATTACTGCTAATTTAGAAATAAGTTTACCGAATAATTTAAAAGTTGACCAAGCAACAAAAATTTCAGAAAATTTAAGAAAAAAATTAATGGAAAATATTAAAAATCTTTCATATGTTGCAATTCAAATTAAAAGTCACGATATGGAAACAAGTTTTTATAAACCGTTTTTTGGAAGGGGTTTTGGCTGGCAAAGACGAGGAAGATTTAAAGGAGAAATAGAAGAAGCTCAGGGAAGGGGACCCGGGGGTTATTGCGTCTGCAAAAAATGCGACTACAGAGTAGAGCATCAACCCGGAGTTCCTTGTTCTAGTTTAATCTGTCCAAATTGCAAAACTCATTTAACAAGGGAATAAAAATATGGTAAGACCAATAAAACCAAGAAGAGTTTCGTTTAATCCCAATGTGATTTATTTTAAACCACGAGCAATTCCTCTTTCAATGTTAAAAGAGGTAGAGCTAGGTTTAGATGAAATAGAGGCTTTGCGTCTTTGTGATTTAAAAAATTTAGACCAAAAAGAAGCAGCAAAAAAAATGAAAATATCCCAAAGCACTCTTCAAAGAATATTAACTGGAGCAAGAAAAAAAATAGCAAAAGCTTTAATTGAAGGAATGGCAATAAAAATTAAAAAATAATATGGAACCAAAAATTTTACTTGTAGAGGATGACCCATTTTTATCGGAAATTTATTTAACATCTTTTAAGCACAAAGGGTTTAAAATAAACCACGCAAAAGATGGCAAAGAAGCTCTTTTGATGCTGGAAAAAGAAAATTTTGATATAGTTCTTTTGGACCTTTTGCTTCCAGAAATTGATGGTTTTGAAATTTTAAAAAGGATAAAAGAAAAAAATATTAAAACCAATATCATTGTAATGAGCAATCTTTCAGGAGAAGAATATTTAAATAAAGCAAAATCTCTTGGTGCAAAAGGATATATTTTAAAAAGTAAATTTGAACCAAAAGAAATAGTTGAAAAAGTTAAAAATTTTTGGGAAAATAAAGGAAAAAATATAAAAAATAAATGATTTGTAAATATTGCCAAAAAGAAATTCCTGACAACTCATTATTTTGTCCTTATTGTGGCGAAAAATTATCCGCCAAAAATAACAGAGAATTTCTAGGAACAATTTTGATAATTATTATAATTATTATAATAAGCCTACTTACAGGCTTTTTAATTTATTCTACTTACAAATCCCCATCAAAGAATAATCGCTCCATCCCTCAACCGATTTATAGTATAATGCCCACCCCCGATTATCAATCTAATTATAATAATATTAAAGTCGTTTCTCCAAATGGCAATGAAAAACTTTGTCTTGAAGAAATTTATGAAATAAAATGGAAGGTTTCTCCAGGGTATCGCCACAAAAAAGTAAACATTTTTCTTTATGAAGAAGAAAATTATGAAAGTGGTTCTTATGCAATAGAATGGAATCTGCCAGCAAGCGCAGAAAAATATAAATGGGTGGTTGGCAAAACTAAAATTGGAAGAAAATTTGGTGATAATTTTAAAATTGAAATAGAACTTGAAGACGAGAATCAAAGTAAAATTGGAAAAGATATGAGCGATTATTCTTTTTCGATAGCCCAGTGTATTTTTTGAAAATTTTAATTTTAAAATTAAAGGTCGTTAAAAAATATTTTTAAAAAAATTATGATTTGTCCAAATTGCCAAAAAGAAGTCGAAGATAACATTAATTTTTGCAATTATTGTGGAGCCAATCTAAAAGAGGTTCCAGAAAAAAATATCCCATTACCAAAACCTCCATCACCCCAAAAACAAAAAAAGGTCTCACCATTAAGTATTGTCTTTTCTATCGGCCTTGGTGTTGCAGCTTTAATATTTTTCTCTCGTCTTTATATAGATTTAGGAGACGCTGTAGATCCAAATGCTCCAGGAGCAAAATTGGGAATTCGAGCGACATTAACAATTCCTTTGGTATTGATTGCTTTTTTACTTTTCTTTAATGTTCAAAGAAAAAGACCAGAATTTGAAGTAGTAATTTACCCATATTTTATTGTCTCAATGATTTTACTTGCAAGTCTTATTATAGAAAGTGGCGCTCTTTTTTACGAAAGGTATCAAAAAGTAGCAATCTATGTTATTCTCTTCTTAGTAATAGCTGTCCTTACGGGCATTATTTTATATATCCAAAAAAAAATTCACGAAAGTAAAAAATAGTTTTTTTTGAGCTTATATAATAACTCTTGCAAAACTATCTTTTAAAAAGAGGGTTTTATTATTTTCTCTTGAAAGGTTGAAAAAAATAAAAAATTTTATAAAATAAAATTATCTCAAATCCATAAACTTATCTCAAAACTCAAATCCTATATCTAATATCCATATGTCAAATTTCAAATTTAATTATCTTGTTTATTTTTAAGATAGCTAGTTTTTTACATTTAACATATAGATTTGAGTTATAGGATATTAGATTTGAGATATTTTTGTTGTCTTGCTGGGGATGTGGGAACAAAACAGAGGGTATGGGACCCATCCCATGTTTTGGTTCCAGGGGAAGATAGGAGGAAGCGAAAGCGACCGACGTAAGAAACCCTGAAAGGGTGTCTTAAGGGAGGTCTGGAACCAAAACTACTAGAGGGTATGGGACCCATCCCATGTTTTGTCCCCAGAAAGATAGGAGCGAAGCGACGCAAGAAAACAGCTTGCCTGTTGTCTTGCTGGGGGTGTGGGGACAAAACTGTGCGGGATTAGTTGAGCGGTTCAACGTCACCCTTCCAAGGTGAAGAGACGGGTTCGACTCCCGTATCCCGCTCAAATAATTTTTATCTTTCAATAACTCCTCCGCCCAAAAGAATATCTTTTTGATAAAAAACTATATGCTGGCCAGGAGTTATTGCTCTTTGGGGTTTTTTAAATTCAATCTTTAAAGTGTTTTTGGAATATTTTTTAATTGTTGCAAAAGCGAGTTTTGCTCTTGAGCGAATTTTTGCCTGAACATTAATTGGTAATTTTGGCGCTTTTCCTGAAATCCAATTTAGATTTTTGGCAAAAAGTTCTTTTTTGTATAAATCTTTTTCTTCTCCAACTATAATTGCATTTTTTTCTGTTTTTATATCAATAACATAAAGCGGTTTTTGGTTGGGACTTTTTGCCCCAATTTTAATGCCGCTTCTTTGGCCAATGGTAAAAAAGCAGATTCCCTCATGTTCCCCTATTTTTTTGCCGTTTTTATCTAAAATCGGTCCAACTCTTTTTTTAACTTTTTCTCTTAAAAATTTCTTAGAATCTGTATTTTTTAAAAAACAAATATCTTGGCTTTCATTATAATCCTTTTCTTTAAAAAATTTTCCAATTTTTGATTTTTTTACTTTGTTAAAAACCTCTGCTTTTTTAAAATCGCCCAATGGAAAAAGAGTATACCTTAACTCCTTTTGGGTTAATTGCCACAAAAAATATGACTGGTCTTTTTTCTTGTCTTTTGCTCTTAAAAGTTCATAAGTTGTCAGTCGTAAATTGTCAGCTGTGATTTCTTTACGACGGACATAATGACCTGTAGCAATATAATCGGCGCCAGCTTTTCTTGCCTTTTTAAGTAAAAAGTTAAATTTAATTTCTTTATTGCAAAAAGGACAAGGACTTGGAGTGATTCCTCTCTGGTAGCCGAAAACAAAAGGATCAATTATCTTTTCTTTAAACGTTTTTTTAATATCAAACAAAAAATAATTTATCTTAAGTTCTTTGGCAATTTTTTTAACCCTTTCTATTTCTTTTTTTTGTGCTTTTTTGCCAATTTGTAAAAAAGTAATCCCGAAAACATCAAAGCCCTTTTCTTTTAAATATAAAGCTGCAAAGGAAGAATCAATCCCTCCGCTCATTAAAACTCCAACTTTTTTATTTTTTTTCATATAGATAAATTTTAATTAATTTTAATTAAAAAAATAAAAAAGAAAAACCCCTAAACAGGGGTTTTTCTTTCAAAATACTTTTATATTTTTACTTTACAGCATCCTTTAAAGCTTTTCCTGCTTTAAATCTTGGAACTCTCATTGCAGGAATCTTAATTGTAGCACCGGTTTTTGGATTTCTTCCTGTTCTTGCTGCTCTTTTCCCCACTTTAAAGGTTCCAAATCCAGTCAAAACAACGTCTTCCTTTTTCATTGCATTTGCAATTGTATCTAAAACCTCATTTAAAACAGTGGAAACTTCGCTTTTTGGCAATTTTGTTTTTGCTGCAACCTTTTCAATTAAATCTTGTTTTGTCATGAATTTTGGAGCGGACGCAAAAATTTACTGCGTCGGCTCTTTCTAAAAACTTTTCGACCTTTTTTAGCTATTGCTTTATTATACCAACTATTTTTTTGTCAAGCAAGTAATAACTTATAAATTTGAAAAATAGAAATTTTTAAGTATAATTAAATAATTTCGAAGGAGGCAAAAAGAAAGGAGGTAGAATGAAAGAAAAAATAAACAATCATCGCGATCAAAGACAAAACGGTAGAAAGAAAAAACAAAAAATAAGAGAACTGCACAAAATAAAAATAATAAACGACATAAAAAAGAGGAGCTGAGCTCCTCTTGTATTTTTAATCTAAAGAAGGCAAAATTTATTAAAAATATGAAAAAATTTTCTTCAAAAATATTTCTTTGGTATTTAAGAATGGCAGCAAAAATCCAGCTAAAGAAAATGAAAGCCACAATAATCGGAATCGGTGGAAGCGCTGGCAAAACTTCTCTTTGTAGAATTTTAGAAACAATATTAAAAGAAAAATACAAAGTAAAAGCAAGTAGGGGCCTTAATTCGGAAACAGGAATTCCTCTTTCTATTTTAAAACTTCCCCCAAAAGATTATTCTTTTTTTGACTGGTTAAGAATTATTTTTTTAATTCCTTTAAGATTAATTTTTGATTGGGAAAAATATGATTTTTGCATATCAGAAATGGCAATAGATAGACCAAACGATATGGAATACCTCTTAAAAATAGTGAAGCCCAAAATTGCTACATTAACAAATATTACAATGGAACATAGTGAAAATTTCGACAAACTTCTGAAAAAAAACGAGAAGAACCGAGAAAAAAAAATCCTAGATTTAATAGAAAAAGAAGAAGGACTTCTTTTAAAATCTCTATCTTCAAATAGCATTGCAGTTTTAAATATCGACGATCAAAGAATTGCTAATCTTCAAAATAAAATAAAAGCAAAAAAAATAACTATTTCTCAAGAAAATAAAAATGCCGATTTTTTTGCAAAAAAAATCAAAATATCGCCAGAGATTTTTGAAATGGAAATTATTCACAAAAATAAATCTTATTTTCTAAAACTAAAAAGACCATTAAGTAGGGCGTATATTTATACAATTTTACTTGCTATTGCTATAGCCAATGTTTGCAATGTAAAAATAGAAGATTCTATAAAAACTATTGAAAAAAAATTTAAATTGCCACCAGGAAGACTTTCTTTGTTTGAAGGAATTAAAAATACAATCATTATAGATTCTTCTTATAATGCCCAACCAATAGCAATGATAGATGCCCTAGATTTTCTTTCTAATCTTGGCCGAAACAAAAGGAAAGTAGCTATTCTTGGAGATATGCGAGAGCTTGGAAAAGAATCAGAAAAAATGCATCAAATTGTAGCAAACGAAATAATAAAAAATGTTGATTTTCCAATTTTAATAGGCCCTTTAATGAAAAAATATGTAGTGCCTATTTTAAAAAAAGAAAAAAAAGATTATAAATCATTTAATAATTTCACAGAGGCAAAAGATTTTATTTTAAACTCAATTAAAGAAAATGATATAATTCTAGTTAAGGGTTCGCAAAATACTCTTTTACTCGAAAGGGTGGTAGAAATGTTGTTAAAAGATAAAAAAGATATTGAAAAACTTTGCCGAAGAAAATCATCCTGGGAGAAAAAAAGAAAAAGAACACCTTAATACGGGATGTGGTGTAATGGCAGCACGCAGCCTTCGGGAGGCTGTAGTCCCAGTTCAAATCTGGGCATCCCGAAAAAATTAAAAAAGATTTTAATCATCTTAAAATTTTTAATTAAATTTTTTATTCCCAAGTAATTTCAATATCATCATAAGGATCGCCCTTAAAAGAACATTTAATTTCCCTTGAATAATGTTTCTTTGATTTTATTCCAAGGGAAGCCACTTTCAAAAAATATCCTGAAAGATAAGTACATAAAATGGGATGAACTTTAAAATCAGTCAATCTTAAAACTAGCTTTTTGTTCTCTTCATCAAATACTGGTGCACTCAATTTACCTACTTTATAGTGCTCTTCCCATAATTTTGGGGCTTGATCAACTATTTTCTTTAACGAAACGAAAAACTTCATATAAAGTTTAATCAAAAAAGAAAAATTTGGCGCGCTATATCCCATATTTTTAATTTCTTCATCGTCCCACCCAAAAGTATCTTTTATTAAAAGTAAAGAAATGGCCCTTAGCCCTATTGGGTACCAACTGACTTTATCTGGGAACCTATAGTTAATTTCATAACCAAAATTTTTTACAACGCTTTCTAACTTTTTCAAACCTTCTTCTCCTTCTTTTTGCAGAACATACTGACCGTCTGTATAAAAAACAATTCCTCTTACCTTCCCTTCTATTTCTAAAAGTTTATCCAATTCTTCTTTTTTTAGTGCCATATTTTTTTAAATGTTATTATTTTACCATGAAATTTTAAATTTATGAACAGGATCACCCCTAAAAACACATTCTATTTCCTCATTCCTTACCTTGCCTTCTTTTATCACATAAGAAAACAATTGTTCAATTGCTCCTTCTAGTTGTTTGCAATAAAGAGGGTGAACATTAAAGTTTTTTATCTTTACAATTGCAATTTTCTCTTTTTCATCAAATTTTTCAATTTCTACATCTCCAATAGAAAAATATTTTTTCCAAAACTTAGGTCCATAATTTATCACGCCCTCTGGAGAAAAAGCATATCTTAAAAATAATTTTACGGTTAGAGAAACTTTCACGCTCTCTTTGCCAAATTCTCTAATTAAGTTTTCATCCCTTCCAAAATCGTAATATAAAATTAAAGTTGCTAAAAGCGTTAAATAAAATGGGTATTTTTGATGAGTCTTCACTTTTTCATAAGAAAATTCTTCTCCAATAATCTCTGAAATTTCTTTTTCGACTTCTTTTAATTTTTCTTTGCCAAAATGATTTAAAAAGAAACTCTTGTCTTCTAAAAGTCCCATGCCGTTTGTTTCTCCTTTAATTTTTAGGGCTTTTTCAATTTCCTCTTTTGGGACTGGCATAAATTTAATATTTTAATTAATTTTGTTTTTTAATATTTCTTTCACTATTTTTCTATCATCCCAGGGAATTTTTTTGCCTCCCTTTACGCACATCCATTGTTCGCAGCCCTTTCCTGTAATTATAACAATATCATTATTTTTTGCCAAAGATAAAGCTTTTTTAATCGCTTTTTTCCTATTAAGAATCTTTTTGACTCTTTTCCTCTGCTCTTTTTTAATGCCAGAAAAAATATCATTTAAAATTTCTTTTGGGTTCTCATCATAGGGATCTTCGTCTGTTAAAATAATTTTATCACAATAATTTCCAGCAATTTCTCCCATTTTTGGTCTTTTCCATTTATCTCTTCCGCCCCCTGCTGCCCCCAAAACACATATCAATCTAGAATTCTCTTTTTCTTCCTTTTTCTGTATCAGGTTTTTATAAACTACTTCAAGGCTATCTGGGGTATGAGCATAATCAACTATCACCTCAAAAGGTTTTTCGATTACAATTTCCATTCTCCCCTCAACCTTTTTTACTTTTTCAATAGCTTTTTTTGAGGTTTCAAGAGGTATATTTTGGGACAAACCAATACAAATTGAAGCCAACGCATTATAAACATTAAAATCGCCAACAAGGTTTAATTTAAATATTGTGTCGTTTACTTGAAACTCAAATTTTTCATCTTTTTCTTTTAATGTTCTTCCTTGAATGATTTTTATATTTTCCTTTTGTTTATAATTTTCTTTTAAGGTAAAGCCAATTTTTTTCTTAGCTTGAAATTTCAAAAAATAATCAACATTTTTATCATCTAAATTTAAAATATGAATATTGCTATTTTCCTTAAAAAGCTTCCCTTTGGAAGCTCTATAATTTTCAAAACTACCGTGCCTTTCAATGTGCTCTTTTGATAAATTTGTAAAAACAGCCACTTCAAAATTAATGAACTTCTGGCGATGCTGTAAAATCCCCTCAGAAGTAACTTCCAAAATTGCATAATCACATTTTGATTTAATCGCATCTTTTAAAAACTTTTGGATGTACCATCTTCCCGGCATTGTCATCTTAAAAAGGTTCTTTTTTTCTTTCTTGCCAATTTTAATTTTAATTGAAGAAAAACTTGCAACTTTATATCCTGCTTCTTCAAATATTTTCTCTGTAAATTCAACAACTGTTGATTTCCCCTTGGTGCCTGTTATTCCAATAACTTTTATTTTTTTTGATGGAAAACCAAAAACCAAAGCTGAAAAAAGAGCCCAAAAATAATGATAAGGACTTAAAATTTTCTGATAAATTTTTTCAAAAAAATTCATAAATCATTCTACATAAGCTGCTGCAATTAAAGTTCCAGGACCAGAATTCGCACCAATAATAAGGGGCACCATACTTACAAAAACTACTTTTGCTTTAAGTTTTTTCTCGCTCATTTCTTTTAACCAAAAAGCTAAATCTTTATTATCGGTATAATTAATTCCAATAACCAATTTTTTGTCCATCTTTTTTGCTTTTTTTGACTCTTTTTTTAACTGATGAAAAATTGCCTTATAATTTTTTGTTGTCCAAAAATTAAAACCAACAATTCCAACTTCCCCCTTTTTTATACCAATAATTGGCATTATACCAAGAGCTTTTAAAAACTTAAAACCAAATGCTCTCTTTTTTGTAATCCTTCCTATTTTTTCTACCCAATAAGTAGTCTCAAGAAAAGCAATCATCTTTATCTTTCTTTTAATATTTTCAAGCTCTCTTTTTATTTTTTTAATATCTTTTTCTTTTTCAACTAATTCGATTGCTTTAAATGCCAAAAGCCCTTCGGCAGCAGCCGCAGATGAAGAATCAACAATTTCAATTTTTGAAGAGTCGGGCATTAATCTTTTTGCTTGGTTTGCTGAGTTGAAAGTGCCAGAAAGTTTTGAACTTAAAGTAATAACTAAAACTTCATCATTCTTTAAAAGAGATTTTTTGTAGGCTTTTAAAAACTGTCCTGGCGAGGGCGCTGAGGTTTTGGGATGAGCTTTTGTTTTTTGCATTATCTGATAAATTTTTTCTTTTGGATATTTTTCTATTTCCTCAAAAATTAAATTTGTTTCAACCACTTCTATCTGGTTTTCTTCAATAATTTTTTTTGGCAAAGAGCAAACATCGTCAACAACAAGACCAATTCTTTTTGGGGCCAGAATATTTCCTTTGTTTTTTATTTCCTTTCCTTGTAATACCATTTTGGTTCTTTGCCTTTTAACATTGGAATAAATCTTGATTTTTGTTTTAAAAAAATAGGAATTGAACACAAAAGGCAAAGAGGAAAATATTTTACATCAAAAAGATAAGCGATAAATGGCATAAATAAATTTGCCATAAATTGGCCCAAAAAAAGATAACCAGAAACTAAAATATAAATCACGCAAATAAAAAGAGAGGGTAAAAAAAGCCACCAAAAATTTAAAACGCCCAAAATCCCTGCCATTGAAGCAATAGCTTTGCCTCCAGAAAATTTTCCATCTTTAATTTTAAAATAAATTGAAAAACAATGACCAAGAACTATTCCAAAAGCACAAAGAGTAATGGCAGCCAAAGAATGTCCATTAAGATTAAAATATTTCTTAACAAAATAAACCGGCAAAGCGCCTTTTGAAACATCAACAATTAAGACCAAAAGAAAAAGTGAAAACTTACCAGTTGCTCGCGAAACATTCATTGCGCCAACATTTCCAGTGCCTTCTTTTCTTATGTCTTTTCCTGTAAATTTTTTTGTAACAAAATAAGCAGTTGGAAAAGACCCAACAAAATAAGAAAAAATAAAAATTAAAAACAAATAAATTATTTCAATCATAATTTATCAAATTCTAAACTAACTAACCTTTATCAGCTTATTTTACAAAATTTAGAAAATTTTTCAAAAAATAAATCTTCTTGCTTTTTAAAATTTTCGCTATTGTATCAAATTAAATGCCGGCTTTAAGCCGGCATTTAATTTGAAAAGAAAACAAAACTATCTTCCAAAAATTCTATTCCAAAAAGACGCTTTCTTTTCGTTTGAAATATTATTGCTTTTCTTTAATTGCTTAATCTCTTCTTGAAGTTTTTCTATTTCTTTTTGTTGATTTTCTATTTCTTGTTGCTGTTCTTGAATCAACCTTAAAAGCATTCCATTATAAGCCATCATATCAACATCACCGTCTTCTGTTAAAATCTCTTTTGGTAGGTTTTCGGCTAAATAACCAAAATGTTTTTTAGAACTATCTTTTTCTGTTTTTAGGTTATAAAGATATGGTTGAAGGTTTTTAATCTTGTTTAAAAATTGGCCGTTATAATTTTCTAGATTTTTCTTATGTTTGATAGAAGACGGACCGGAAAGTGAACCATAATACTTGATCGATTGCACAGCTATATCCCATGATTTGATTTCACAACTCCAACCTGAAGGGCATGTTTGTTCGTGAGTAACAAGCCCACCAGAATCAATTGTAACGCTTCCCTTTACCCATACATTACCATTATTATAAATTCTCATAAGGTCATTTCTTGTTCCCGAGGGATTATAATTAAAAATTGTAGCACCGTTAGGGTGGTTTCCGGTATATGTAAACAAAAAGTCTGCTTCGCTGCCTGCATTATACCAAATATCATAATTATAACCCCCTCCTATACCAATTGTACCAACTCTTTCATCTGGACTTACTACAGTTAATCTTGAAGATGGGCTTGTCGTCCCGATGCCAACGTTGCCACCATTTGCAATCGTAAAACGAGCAGTACAAGCGCCCCCATCTCCTCCACAATATGCGCCATTATTGTCTCCATCATAATATTCCCAAATACTTAATCCATTAATACCATTATAATCTCTCATATTATAAATGGTCCATTTGGTAAGGTTTGGGTTCGAAGCATTAGAATTTTTACCTTCAACCTCAATAGCACCAAGAATACCATTTGTGGCCTCTGCATATGAGAGAACCCTTCCCCTTACATCTAATCTCTGCCTAGGAGACACTGTTCCAATACCAACATTGCCGTTTAAAATTGCTGAAGTGGTGCCTGCGGGATCAACATAGTAAGCGGTGTTATTGTTATCATAAAAAATTGCTCCTGTTACAGAACCTGCTGTTGCTAAATTACTTCCTACTATATTTCCTGAAACATGAAGTTTGTATGACGGACTTGTAGTTCCAATGCCAACATTGCCACCATTATTAAAAATCCAATTTCCCGTATCGCCCGGAACTTGAGCACCAAAACTACCACTACCTATATAATTTGCCGAATGACCAGGATTACCCTCAAGGGCAAAAACATATACGCCAACCAAAGATAAAGCGAAAACTAATATTGCTGTTGAAAGTAAAAGAGTTTTGTTTTGCATAGTATTAATTTATGACTATTGTGCTTTTTAATAACCCTTTGACGACCTTTGCTAATAGTGACCTTTATTTAAAGTTTATAAAACAAAAAAAATAAGTCAAGGAATAAAAGTAAATTTATCCTTTAAGTTTTCTTGAAGACTGTCCTCGGTCAAATTGACCGAGGACAGTCTTCGGTTATTTTAATTAAAATGCCCTCCGTAAACTTATCGAAGGGCAGTCCTCATTGGCTTCATTAGCTTAATTTTAAACTGTTTGGAATTTAAATCATTGGGATTTAGTATTTGTTTCGAATTTTGAATTTAGGATTTCGAATTTGTTTATCTTTATTCGTATTTTCGTACTGATTCGTAGGTTAAATCTCCATCCAAGCTACTATTAAAGTACCTGGCCCTACATGAGCTCCTATTACAGGGCTTACCAGGTTAATATAAGGAACTTCAATTTTGATCCTCTTTAATTTTTCTTTTAATTTTTTTGCTTCTTTTTCGTTATCGCAATGATTTATAATTGCTCTTATTTTCTTTTTTTCTTTTCTGGCTTTTCGAGTTAGTTTTTCAACTTTTTTAAAAAGCGCAGTTGACAAGTCTTTGGCACCAAAAACAATTCCACCTTTCTCAATCTTTCCATTATAAACCCTAATTAAAGGCCTGACTCCTATTTTTTGCATTCTTCTTACCCATTTTGCTTGATTATGACTCATCCTGCCGCCAGCTTCCAACCATTTTGGATCTTCAAGCGCTCCAAAAAGATATACTTTATCTTCTTCAATTAGTTTTTTGATTTCTCTTACTATTTCTAGAGCCTCTCGGTGCTCTTTTGAAAGTTCAATTGCTCGCAAAATTAAAAGAGCCAAACCAGCACTTACATTTAAAGAATCGATTAAATGGACTTTTTTCTCTCCTAAAATTTGGCTTGCCTGATAAGCAGAATTATAAGCTCCAGAAAGTTTTGAAGAAATTATAATTGAAATAATCTCTCCGTTTCGGGGAAGGCGGGCAAGGGTTTTTTTATAAATTTCCAAAAAGCCTTTTGGTGAAGCCTGAGAAGTTTTGGGGAGTTCTTTTATGCCCTTTTTGTCCGCTTCTCTCATTTTTTCATAAATATTTTTTCCTTTTAACTTTTCGCCTTTCTCCCAGTCAATTTTATGTCGAACAAAACCAATCTTATACTTTTCAATAATTTTTTCTTGAATATCGCAAGTTTCATCAACCACAATACCAACTGAATTTTCCTCAACTGATTCCTCACCAGCAATCTCCTTTGTCATATCTTCCACTCTTAAACTTTGAATTGTCCCTGATTCTCTTGCAATTTTTTTAACTTCGTCTGGATCATCTGTATGAATATGAACTTTTATTTTGTTTTTTATCAATAAAACTTCAATTGAGTTTCCTAGTAAAGATAATTTTTTAAAAAGTTCCTCCTTTTTTATCTTTGGCTCCTTAATCAAAAAAACGACTTCGTATCGCGAAGAAATAGTATGAATAAAGCTTTTTATTTTATCAGAAAATTCTTCTATTTTTTCCTTTGGTTTTTCACCTTCTAGCGCTTTCAAAAAACTTTCTAAAATTATTAAAAAACCAAAACCACCGGCATCAACAACATCTGCTTTTTTTAAAATCTCCATTTTATTTTTTGTTTCAAGAAGCGCTTTATTTGCGTTTTCGAGGGCTTTTTTGAAAATAGAAATTATATCTTTTGTCTTCTTTGACTCTTCTCCAAAAGTAAAAGCAGTAGCATTAATAACATCTAAAATTGTCCCTTCCTTTGGATCACAAATCGCTTCTTTAGCTTTTTTTGCGCCCTCCAAAAAAGCCAAAGAAAGCTTAGAAGCATCAACAGGATTTTTTTCATAAAAAGCTGGTAAAAATCCAGAAAGAAAACCTGTATAAATTACGCCAGCATTTCCTTGAGCAGATTCTAGCGCCCCATCAAGAATTGCTTCTGCCAATTCTTTAATATCCTTAAAATCTTTTTTTTCAATTGCTTTTTTAATACCCTCTAATGTCTTTTCTAAATTCCCTCCAGTATCTTGGTCTGGAACAGGAAAAACATTGATTTTATTAATTTTCTCTTTGTTTTCTTTTATTGCTTCGTAAGAAAGAAGTATCATTTCTTTTAAATCATTTTTTGTGATCGTTTCCATATTGTATTTTATTTTTTAAATTTTATTATTTCTTGATAAAAATTTAAAGTTTTTTTGGCTATTTCTCCCCAGGAATATTTTTCAGCCTCTTTCCTGCCCCAATCTCCCATCTCTTTTCTTAATTTTTCGTTTTTTATTAATAAATCTAATTTTTCAGCAAGAGCCTCTGTGTCTTTTGGTTTGACCAAAAACTCTCCACCTTTTCCTTTTAAAACTTCTTTATACCCTTTATTAGCAAAAGCAACAACTGGTTTTCCTGAAGTCATCGCTTCTAAAATTACTATGCCAAAGGCTTCTCCAAAAATAGATGGAAAACAACAAATATCAGCAGTTCTATAATATTTTGGTAAATCATCTTTTTTTATTTCGCCTTCAAAAAAAACATCTTTAATTTTTTTTTCTTTAATAATCTTTTCAAGTTTTCTCTTTTCTTTTCCATCTCCAACGACTATCAGCCTTATGTTTTTTCGCTTTTTTTTAAGTCTTTCGAAAGCCAAAAGAAGATAAATCAGTCCTTTTCTTTTCTCTAATCTTCCTACAAAAAGAATGTTTATTTTATTATCATCAAATTTTTTAATTTTTTGACCTTTGGGTTTAAAAAAATCGATATCAACTCCATTTGGAATTATTTTTGATGGTCCTTGATAATCAACCTGTAAACTAACTGGTTTTGAAATAAAAATTATACCATCAAAAATAGGAAGCACTTTTTTATTTAAAAACCAAAAAGAAATGGGCAAATTTAAAATTTTTGAAGCGTCCCAAAAAGAGTGCAATGTCAAAATTTTAATTGGCTTTTTTTCAATTTTTTTAACAGCTTTTAAAATCTGAAAAGCACTGATAATCCCAATATTTTGAAAGTGCAATATGTCAAAATTCTCTTTTTCTAATATTTTTTTTATTAAAGATGGCGATGGCTCAAAATTAAAATTTGCTTTTGAAGCATTTCCTGTAAAATAAAAAGCTTTTCCAATTATGATGCTATCTTTTGAAATTTTCTCTTTATTTTTTTTTAAAAAAAACTTATCAATTGGAAAAATTACCTTAACTTTATGTCCCCTTTTTTCAAATTCTTTTTTAAGTCCTAAAATATGATTCTGAACACCACCAGGATAAGTCATTGGATGGGCTGACACAAAGCCAATTTTCATAATTATTTTTTATTAAACTTCTTTTTTACTTTTTTGCTAAAAAAACGGTAAAAAAACCAACAAAATAATATTAATATAAAAACTCCAAAAAGTGTAGCCCAACCAAAATATTTTTCAATAGCAATGCCCGAAGTTGTTAAAACAGAAACAATTACTCCTGCAATTAAAACTCCCAGCGAAACCAAAGGAAAAGCAACTTTAAATGGTAAACCCAAAAGAAAAGCCGCAATGGCACCGCTCCAACCACCAGTTAAAGGAAACGGAATTGCAACAAAAATTACTAATCCAATTTCTTCGTATTTTTTAATATGGTCATCAACTTTTTTTCTGGTTCTCTTAAAAAACCAATTTATAATTTTTTTAAAAAAATTTGATTTTTTTGATAAAAAATTTGAAACAGGCTCTAAAAATAATAAAAGAAAAAACACGGGAATTAGATTTCCCAAAAAAGAAATTAAAAAAACTTTCCAGAATGGTAAATTAAAAATTAAAATTCCTGTAGGAATTGCACCTCTTAGCTCAGAGATTGGCGCCATTGCCAAAAGGAAAATTAAAATCTCAGGAGGAACAATCATAAATTACTTAATCCCCAAAACTTCCTTAACCGCAGCAACACTTTCTGGGTTCGCTAAAGTTGAAATATCACCAAGTTCTTCGCCAGTAAACAGTCTTTTTAAAATTCTTCTCATAATCTTTCCGCTTCTTGTTTTTGGTAAATCAGGAACTATATAAACTTCTTTTGGAAGAGCAATTGGACCAATTTTTTTCATCACCTCGCTTATCACTTCTTTTTTTAATAAATCAATCTCCTCCTGTTTTTGAGGTATTTGAGGAAAAATATGAGAATTCAAAACAACGAAAGCCGCCGGTACTTCACCTTTAATCTCATCTGGCATTCCAACAACTGCGCATTCAATAAACTTTTTATTCTGGGTAATTGAATTTTCTATCTCACCCGTTGAAATTCTATGTCCTGCAACTTTTATAACATCATCTACTCTTCCAACAATTCTCACAAGTCCATTTTTATCTTGGTACGCCCCATCGCTTGTAAAATAAATTTTATCTCCGTATTGTGACCAATAAGTTTCGACATACTTTTCGCGATTTTTATAAACGCCACGGAGCATCCCTGGAGTAAATGGTGGTAAAATTACAAGATTACCTTCCTGTCCTCTTTTTACCAGCTTTCCTTTATCATCTAAAATTGCAATTTTAACTCCAGGAAAAGGCATTCCTGCAAAGGTGGGCTTGAAAGGACCAATGCCGGGGAGCGAAGTTATTAAAATTCCCCCCGTTTCTGTTTGCCACCAAGTATCCAGAAGTGGGCAATTTTTCTTTCCAACTTCCTCAAAATACCATTGCCATGCTTTTTCATTAATCGGTTCTCCAACAGAAGCAATGATTTGCAGGGTTGCGAGTTTTTCTTTTACTTTTTTAATTTGTTTTTGAAACATTCTTATTGCGGTTGGCGCAGTATAGAAAGTTGTAACTCCATGTTCCTCAATAATATCGCAAAATCGTTCAGGATAAGGCCAGTTTGGAAGGCCTTCAAAAAGTAAAAATGTAGCACCATTTAAAAGCGGGCCATAACAAGAATAAGTATGGCCCGTAATCCAACCAATATCTGCTGTCGACCAGAAAATATCATCGTCGCGCAAATCAAAAATCCACTTTGATGTTAAATAAGCCTGTACTGTATAACCACCACAGGTATGAACAATTCCTTTCGGCTTTCCGGTTGATCCTGAAGTATATAAAATAAACTGCAAATCCTCACTATCCATTGGCAGGGCTTGGCAATAATCACTCTGACTTTTTACAATATCGTCCCAAAAATAATCTCTGCCTTTAACTGTCTTTATTTCGTTATTTGCTCTTTTTACTATTAAAACTTTTTTCACTTTTGTTTGCTTAATACCTTCGTCAGCATTCTTTTTCAAATCAATTAATTGACCTGCCCTAAAATAACCATCGGCAGTAATTAAAAGCTTCGCGCCAGTATCCTGAAGCCTTACTCGTAAAGCATCTGGAGAAAAAGCTGAGAAAACTACACTGTGCACTGCTCCAATTCTAGCACAAGCAAGCATTGAAATTACAATTTCTGGAATCATTGGTAAATAAATTCCAACTCTATCACCTTTTTTAATCCCAAGTTTTTTTAGAGCATTTGCGCATCTATTTACTTGTCTATATAAATCATAATATGTAAAAACTCTTGAGTTTTCATTGGTTGGTTCTGGTTCCCAAATTAAAGCAACTTTATTTCTTCTCGTTTCAAGGTTTCTATCAAGGGCGTTATAGGTAATATTAATTTTCCCTCCCAAAAACCAATGAAAGTAAGGAGGCTTGTGCTCAAACGCTTTTTTCCACTTTTTAAACCAATAAAGCTCCTTTGCGACACTTTCCCAAAAATTAATTGGGTCTTTCAAAGCTTCTTTGTAAATTTTTTTATCTTTCACCCAGGCTCTTTTTTTAAAATTTTGGCTAGGATAATATAAATTTCCTATTTTTTTTAACATATATATTAATACCAATTACGAATGAATGCGGAAATATTTAAAAATATTTGCATCATTCGTTTTTGGTAAATTAATTTGACTTTTAACCTTTGAAAAATTAAAATAAATTAATAAAAAATTATATCAAATAAAAATTTATGATACAAATCAGGTTTCATGGAAGGGGCGGACAAGGAGGAAAAGCGGCTTCTGAAATTTTTGCAACAGCTGCAATTAATTCTGAAAAATATGCAAAAAGTTTTCCTGAATTCGGACCTGAAAGAACCGGAGCGCCAGTTCAATATTATCTTAAAGTATCTGATAAAGAAATTAAAACCAATCAACCCATAAAAGAACCCGATATTATTGTTGTTCTGGATGATAGTTTAATTGGGCTTATTAATTTTACAGAAGGATTAAAAAAAGACGGCATAATTATTTTTAATACAAAAAAATCAAAAGAGGAATTAAAAGAAAAATTTAGAGATTTTAAGATATTTACAGTAGATGCCTCAAAAATTTCCTTTGACCTTTTTCAAAAAAATCTACCGAATGTTCCAATGTTAGGAGCCCTTGCAAAAGTAAGTAAATTAGTTGAGCTTGAAAAATTAAAAGAAGAGGTTAAAAACAAGTTTTCTTTTTTGCCACAAGAAATTTTAGAAAAAAATATAAAAGCCCTTGAAGAAGGGCATAAACAAGTGAAACAAATAGCATAAAACTAATAACCAATAGTAGACCAAATCAAAAAACCAAAATGACAAAGGAAAATTCAAAAAAAGAAAATAAAGTTTGAAGTTTTCAATTTAGAATTTGTGATTTGTTTAGGATTTCGAGTTTAATAAATAAAAATTATGTCAAAATTATTACCAATTTTACCCGCTGGAACCAGTAAGGATTTTAAAACCGGCACCTGGCGATTTCAAAAACCAGAAATAGATACTGAAAAATGTGTTGGCTGTGAAATTTGCGAGAAAAATTGCCCTGAAAAATCACTTGCTTTAAATCAAGAAACAAAAAAGATAGAATATAATCCAGAGTTTTGTAAGGGCTGTGGAATTTGCGCAAAAGAATGCCCCAAAGGGGCGATAAAAATGGTTGAAAATTAATAACAATATAACAGCAAAAAAATATGTTTGGAATTTTTCAAAGGAAAAAAATATGTTCTGTATGTGGGACAAGTAGCGATATAACAAAAATTGTTATATTTGATCCAACAAACCGAGGAGAATTCAAAGAATCTGAAGTGGGAAAAAAAGAATTTCTTTGTATAGGTTGCTTAAAAGAAAGGTGGCAAGAATTTTTAAAAAAATATAATGGAGTTGCGGTTTGTTATTTGCCATTGAAAGGTTATAATTCATATTCGTATATTACCCTAGAAAGAGCTAAAGAATGGGCACTTAAAGATCAAGAAATTGAAGTTCTACAAAATATTGTAAGCGCACATCAAAATGCTAAATGCAGTAAATGTTCTGGAAGGGGAAATTTTCTTTTGTATAATTACCCTTACAAGTCTACAAGGGTTCTTGAAAACCAAGAAACACCAACTCCGCTTTGTGGAAAATGTTTTTGCGAAAGAATAATTCAAGAAATCGAATTTCAAGGGTTAAAGATAGATGAAATTAATACACCGTTTGGAGAAAAAGGAATATATATGCACGGAGAATATTAAATAAAATATGCCCAAAATCAAACCATTATCAGGTGCTGAGGCAGCGGCTGAAGCATTGCGCCAAATTGGAATTGAAGTTTTTCCTTTTTATCCAATAACTCCCCAAACTCCAATTGCCGAAGCTTTCATTAAAATGGTAACAAAGGGCGCAAGCGATGCTGAAATTATAAATGTGGAATCAGAACATTCTGCAATGTCAGCAGCAATTGGCGCAGCCGCAGCCGGAGCCAAAACAGCAACAGCAACTTCTTCGCAAGGCCTTGCTTTAATGGCAGAAATTGTTTATGTAGCCTCAGGGCTTCGTCTTCCAATTCTAATGCCAGTTGCAAGCAGGGCCTTATCAGCGCCGATAAATATCCACTGCGACCACTCAGATTCAATGATGGTAAGAGACAGCGGTTGGATTCAAATTTTTACAGAGAACGCTCAGGAGTTTTATGAAAATTTAATTTTGGCTTTTAAAATTGCAAAAAACCCAGATGTTTTTTTGCCTGCAATGGTAATGGCAGATGGCTTTATAACAACTCACCAAATTGAAAGAGTAAAAATCTTTGATGATGAGGCTATAAAAAATTATCTTGGTGAATATAAAGCGCCATACAATTTACTTGATATTAAAAACCCTATCCTTGTTGGTCCTTTTGCTCTTCAGGATTCTTATTTTGAGTTTAAAATTTCGCAGGAAGAAGCAATGGAAAATGCAAAAGAAATTTTTATAAAAGAAGGTAAAGAGCTTCAAAAAATAACTGGCAGTGACTATTACTTTTTTGAAAAATATCAACTTGATGATGCAGAATATGTAATAGTTGTGATGTCTTCAACCGCCGGAACTGCAAAAGCGGTAATTGATAAGCTTCGAGAAAGAGGAGAAAAGGTTGGCCTTTTAAAACCCCGCCTTTTCAGACCCTTCCCTTATGAAGAAATTAAAGAAGCGCTTTCTGGCAAAAAGGCAATTGCCGTGCTTGATAGATCATTATCTTTTGGCGCCAATCCCCCGCTATATGCTGAAATTAAACAAGCAATAGAAAATAATGTTCCAATCCAAAAATATGTTTTTGGATTGGGTGGAAGAAATATTTATGAAGACCAGATTGAAAAAGTTTTTGAAGAATTAAAAAGGGGCGAAATAAACGATAAAATAAAATTTATTAAATAATACCAATAAACACGAATTTATATGCGAATGACGCGAATTCGTGTACACGTATTCGCATATTTCTAAATAAAGTTGTATAATAATTATTCGTGTCATTCGTGTATAATTTGTATCATTCGTATTATGTCAAGTTTAAAATTTTCACCAGGTGGCAGGACTTGTGCAGGATGTGTTATACCCTTAATAGTTAATAATGTCTTATCCCAAACTGAATATCCTGTTTGTGCTGTAGCAACGGGTTGTCTTGAAGTTACATCAACTATCTATCCTTACAATGCTTGGAATGTCCCCTGTATTCATAATGCTTTTGAAAATGCTGCCTCAACAATTGCTGGCACAGAAGTTGCTTTTAATTATAAAGCAAAAAAAGGCGAGTTAACTGAAGAACAAAAGAAAATAAAATTTATTGCTTTTGCAGGAGATGGAGGCGCCTATGACATTGGTTTTCAGGCAATCTCTGGAGCGTTTGAACGGGGACATGATTTTACCTTGGTTGTTTATGATAATGAAGGATATCAAAACACTGGCGGCCAGCGCTCAGCAGCAACACCACTTGAAGCCCTAACAACCACCACTCCTCTTGGCAAAAAAGAAGAAAGAAAGAATTTAACTGAAATATTAGTGGCTCACAAAAGCCCTTATGTTGCCCAAGCAGCAATTCACAATCTTCCTGACCTTCAACAAAAAGCAAAAAAAGCTATTGAAACCAAGGGACCAACTGCTTTAATTATTCTTGCCCCTTGCACTACAATCTGGGGATTTCCGCCATCACAATCAATTGAAATTTCAAGGCTTGCTTTTGAAACTTGTTTTTGGCCATTATATGAGGTTGAAAACGGAAAATATAAAATCAACTCGAAGCCTTCGGTAAAGCAACCAATCGAAGAATTTCTTCGCTCTCAAAAAAGATTTGAGCACATTTTAAATGACCAAGAAAAAATTAAGAAAATTCAAGAATCAATTGATAAAAACTGGGAAGAACTTCAAAGACTTGAAAAAGAAAAATAATTTTATAAAATAAAAATGAAATTATGGAAGGGCATCCAAAAATAAAAAATAACTATTTCTTTTTCTTTTTTGCTGACCTCTCGAGGCCAGTGGTTTTAATTTGATTTTTTTTAAAATTTTAAAAGTTTAAAATCACTGGCCTCGAAAACGAGGTCAGTTTTTATTTTTTATAAACTACGAATAAATAATCAGCTCTTTTTTTTCAGTTCTTTTGGATGGTTCCTTAAATCTCAAAAAAAGGAGGTGAAAAAGTGGAAAGTAAAAAGGGAGGAAATATCAATCTCCAAATCAAACCAGAAGAAATGCCAGAATTTATAAAAACGCTTTGTAACCTTATAGCAAACGGAATAATTCCCCTCCCCTCCCATGACAAAGGCTCTCAGAAATGAGAGCCTTTTTTAAATCTTATACCGTCCACATTCGCCATTTTTGATACAATCTTTTCCACATATAGTATTCTGACGGATAATTAGGTAAATCAAAAAAATCTTCTAGTTTTTCTTTCTCACTAGGCGAATGAATGGACCATCTACACCCAGGACATTGCATCTTTGCATCCAAACTGCTCCCGCAGTTTGGACACAAAATAAAATGTACCTCTTCCGTAGGATTCATGTAATCACCCCCTTTTCTCAAAGAACTGAACCAACAAAATTATTATTTTATATCAAAAATTTTATTTTTTTACAATATTAAAAAATCTCAAAAAATTAAAAAAATTAAAAGAATGCATCTTCCTTTTGACTAAAAAGAAAAAGCGGCCTTTTAGCCGCTATATTTATTCTTAATCTTCAAGTAAAAACTTCAAAAAATCAGATAAACCTCCCTTTTGTTCTTTTATTGTTACTACCTTAAAACCCTGACGAACCCCTATTCCTTCTATTCCTTCTTCCTCCCAATTGGGCATTTTTCTCCAAATATCAAAGTGATCTTTAATGGAAACGTAAAAAATTTCATACAAAATCTTTTTTTTCTCGGAAAGTTCGTTAATTCTTATTATATATTCTTTCTGTTTTTCAAAGGGGACATATTTTGCCTCCACCACCAACTCATCTAGCTCTTTTGAAAACTTTTTAAGCAGGGTATAAAGTTGCTTCTGCCTGAAAGTCATTACTCCAATAACTTCCTCCCTCTTTTCTACAGGAGAACCGGGATCAATCAAATCATTTTCTTCAATCAAATCTAATTCATTAGGAAGCAAATCTAACCAAGTTGTACCGCTTTTTTGATCTTTCATTTTACTCACCTCCTATTTTCCTCTGCTCGTTTTATATGTACTGCTTTTTTAAAATATCAAAAAAACACTCCTGTCAACTAAAGTATTAATAATGTAGATTTTAAAAAGTAGAAAATATAAATCCCAAATTAAGCTTTTTTATGATCAATTATTCTTTTGATTCTCCAAAGTTGAACAATATTTTACTTAATCTAGTTTAAACATTTAAAAAATAAAAACGGCACACGTATGTGGCGAAAAATAAAATGAGAGAGCTTGCCCCTTAGTAGCTTCAAAGCCGGCCACGGCTTCTTTTTGGCTTTTGCGCCTGCCTCGCGCCAAAAAGCGGATTTCTGCCTTGGCAGGACCCCCTTTGGGACGGGCCAGAAATCCGGAAGCTTTCAGAGTTTCACGGGGGATTATTGGTGGTCCTCACCCCCAGGGCTCTCTCTTAAAAATTAAAGAGCCTCGAACGCCCCTATGCCTTTAACCCTGCCAACCGGCCAAACTCACAAAAAATATGAGCTGAGCGGTTGGACTTACGGAGCGGCCCGCGGAGCGCAGAGGCTCTTTTTTTTATTTTAAAGGTACACTATTATTATAGCAAAAAATAAAAAATTTGTCAATATAAAACTTCTCTTGGCTACAATGATACTGAACACTTCTACATAAGCAAGGTTGAGGCTTTTAAGAAGGTAAAGAATGTTTGGAAAGAAGGTAGGAGGCGCTCTAAAATTAAGGTTAAAGGTCGAAAC
>Ga0078972_1005854_pt1 | contig 30398 bp, 30 predicted proteins | sample YelNatPaOPGAMG01_FD_67568 | JGI IMG/M metagenome (GOLD analysis project Ga0078972, IMG submission 67568) | Hot spring thermophilic microbial communities from Obsidian Pool, Yellowstone National Park, USA - OP-RAMG-01 (SPADES assembly) (version 2) | ecosystem: Environmental > Aquatic > Thermal... | reverse complement strand
GCGTTGAGCGCAGCCCAACCGGTGGGGAACGGCGGCTGGAAAAAAGTATGAATAACCCGCGGTCGTCAGTCCCTCACTGTTGATCGTCAGGCCAGTACCCCGCCTTGGCTGGCATTGGTCACTTGCTTTTGATACCGGGCAAGCCAGCCGGTCAGGTCGCGTTTGACGGCGACCGGTTGCCGCGCCGCCCACTCCGCTTCGGGCACGCAGATGTCAATGCGCCGGTTCGGGAAATCTATTCGAATCCGGTCGCCATTCTGCAACCGGCCAATCGGTCCGCCTTCCGCCGCTTCCGGTGAAACGTGCCCGATGCACGCGCCGGCGGTGCCGCCACTGAACCGGCCATCGGTGATGAGCGCGACTTTGTCGCTCAAGCCCATCCCGACGATGTAGCTGGTCGGGCTGAGCATCTCTTGCATGCCGGGACCGCCTTTCGGGCCTTCGTTGCGAATGATCACCACGTCGCCCTCTTTGACCTTGCCGGCCAGGATCCCGGCGCAGGCGTCTTCCTGGCTCTCGAAAATCACGCACGGGCCTTCAAAGACAAAACCGGGGCCGCACCGTTGTTTGAAACCATCGCTAATCCCGGCGGTCTTGACCACGCTGCCCTGCGGGGCGAGTTGGCCGTAGAGAATCGCCAAGCCGCCCTCCGGCAGGTACGCGCTGGTCTTGGTGCGAATGCAATCCTCCGCCTTGAACATGAATGCCGGGTCGTGCGGCATCAGGCCGCTGGATTGGACTTTGGCCAGATGTTTCGGGTTGGTGTCGTATTCGGCGCGGGTGATGACCCAGTTCTTCAGCCGCTTGACCCGCACCATGCCGGTCTTCTCGCGGCTGCCGGTCTTCTGATATTTCCAGAACAACAACACCGGCTCGCCCCGGTAATCGCCGAGTTCGGCGCGGACCAGACCTTGTGATTCCCGGTGTTGCTGTTCGATGGCAGCCCGCAACGCCTCTTTGCCTTTCAACGCGGTGCCGTCGGGCATCTTGACCGCAACCTTCTCGCTGTAGAGCGCCAACTCCGCGGCGAGGTCGCCGGCGTTCCACGCGGCGGCGTCGCGCCAAAGCGTGATGGCGGTTTCGTTGCCGGGATGGAACAACAGGGGTTTCGGCGCAAGATTACCGGACGCCGTGCGGGCGGCCATACCGAGTTTGTCGTTGGGATCCACCACGATCGCCGACGCGCCGGAGACGCGGGCGGCTTTCGCCCATTCGGTGCATTTCTCGGAGCGCACATCCCACTCGTCAATGTTCTCACCAATGGTTTTGCCGGTCACGGTCAGGCAACCAGTGTGGAGCGCGCCCATCCGCTTCAACTCCCCGAGAATCGTGTGGATGCCACCGGCCCGTTGCACGTCTTGGATGTGGTAATCGGACGACGGCGACACTTTGCACAGACACGGCACGCGCCGGGAAATTTGGTCAATCCGGCCAATATCATATTGGATGCCGGCCTCGCGGGCGACGGCCAGCGTGTGGAGAATCGTGTTCGTCGAGCCGCCCATCGCCACGTCGAGCGCGAGCGCGTTGTCGAACGCTTCGAGGGTGGCGATGTCGCGCGGTTTGATGTCCTTGGCGATGAGCTGCAGGATGGCGCGCGCGGCGCGCAGGTAGAGCGCCTCGCGTTCTTTCGAGACGGCGAGGATCGTGCCGTTACCGGGCAACGCCATGCCGAGCGCTTCGCAGAGGCAATTCATCGAGTTGGCGGTGAACATGCCGGCACACGACCCGCAGGTCGGGCAGGCGGATTGTTCGAGCTTGGCGAGGTCGGCCTCGGTGATCTGGCCGGCTTGCAGTTTGCCGACGCCTTGGAACACGGAAATGAGATCGGACTTTTTGGTGGCCGCGCCGAGATAGTCCGGCAACGTGTCGGATTTCTGCTCGGCAATGCCGGCCGCCATCGGGCCGCCGCTGACGAAAATGGTTGGGATGTTCACGCGCATCGCCGCCATCAACATGCCGGGCACGATCTTGTCGCAGTTCGGGATGCAGACCATGCCGTCGAAACAGTGGGCTTTGAGCATGGACTCGACGCAATCCGCGATCAGTTCGCGCGATGGCAGCGAGTATTTCATGCCGCCGTGGCCCATCGCGATGCCGTCGTCAATGCCGATGGTGTTGAAGATGAATGGCACGCCGCCGGCTTCGCGGATGAAGCGTTTCACGAGCGCGCCGATCTCGTTGAGATGGGCGTGGCCGGGAATGCAATCGGTGTACGAATTGGCGATGGCAATGAACGGCTTGTCAAAGTCGGCCTCCGACTCGATGACGCCGGTGGCCCGGAGCAAACTGCGGTGTGGCGCGCGTTCCGCGCCTTTCTTGATGATGTCAGATTTCATAGCGGCGAGAGAGTAGCGCAAAGACAGCCGGTTGTCGAACGCCAAGAATAATCGTTGACGGGGAACGGTTCTTCGCCTAAGTTGGCGGCCCTTTTGGGAGTCAACATCATGTACGCAGTCATTCAAACAGGCAGCAAACAGTACCGGGTCCAGCCCGGCGACGTGCTGGAAGTCGAATTGCTCGACGGTGAAAAGGGCAAGGACATCGTTTTGAACGATGTTTTGCTCGTCGCCGACGGCGACAACATCAAAGTCGGCAAGCCGACCGTGGCCGGCGCGAAGGTGACCGCCGAGGTCGTCGAGCCGGACAAGATGGCCGACAAGGTCATCGCGTTCAAGTTCCGCCGGCGCGAGGGCTACCACCGCAAACGCGGCGTGCGGGCGCACCACACGATCTTGAAAATCAAAGAAATTGTTGCAAAGTGAAATAGGAGCACCACGTCATGGCTCATAAAAAAGGACAAGGCAGTTCACGAAACGGTCGCGACAGCGTCAGCAAACGGCTCGGCGTGAAAGCGTTTGGCGGCGAAACCGTTACCGCCGGCAGCATCCTCATCCGCCAACGCGGCGCCCGCTGGGTGGCCGGCCAGAACGTCCGCACCGGCCGCGATTGGACATTGTTCGCCCTCACCGACGGCACCGTGCGGTTCGACAAAAACGGCAGCCGGGTGAACGTGGACCCGGTCGCCAGCAAGTCGTAAGGACTGGCAGTTTCATCGGAGGGAATCCGCCAACCGGCGGATTCCCTTTTTGATTGGCGGGATGAACGGCGCGCGCGCTACCGAGTTGTGGTGGCCGCGCTGCCGGATCGGCGACCGCCGTTAAGAAAGCGCGACGGATTGGCGTCCGTCTCGTTGATGATGTTTTGGACGGCGGCCGCAAAACCGGCAGGGTCCGAATACCCAATCTGCGAAGCCAGTTGTTGGAGCTGGAGCGTCCGGTCCTGTGCGCGCAATTCGTTCAATTTCTGGTACGACGCCCGGGTGTCGGAGATCAACGCTTCCGTTGCCGCCTGCCGTTGGTCCTCCGGCAGGCTGCGGACGTTTTCCCACTGCTGCCGGAGATCGTTCAAGTGCGTCAGCGTGTCGGCAATCTGCGTGACCAAATCCACCTCGGCCTGCGTGGTCGCGCCCTGCAACCGTTGGTCGAGCCGGGCCAACTGCCGGTTCAACTCCTCGGTCAAACGCTGCCGGCGCCGTTCCCGGTCGGCCATGATCTGTTTGTAGCGTTCCGGGTCCTCGGTGCGCAATCGTTCGAGATACGACATCTCGCCGCCGCGCGCGGGGGCGTTGGTGGAGACCGCCGCGACCGCGACCGCGCCGGTTTTGGCCGACAACGTCTGGGCGAGCCGGTCGTACTGGTTTTTCAACTCGAAGTAGGCCGTCTCGCGTTCGGCGAGCAGTTTCTTCAGCAGCGGCACCGTGATCGCGCCGCCATTCGTCCCGGCCTCGGTCCCGGCGTGGAGTTGCGCCAACGCCAATTCCGCCCGGCGCGCCCGGTACGCAAACACCATCGTCGTGACCGCCAACACAACGCATCCCAGGACCAGCCCGATCGTCAGCAAACGTTTCATGTGTGCCGTGTACCATACCGGTCACGGTTTTGCTATACTTGATTTGATGATCACGCTCGACCAACTGACCGGCCGCGACCTGGACGGCACCGAAATCGCCGCCGCCGTGCAGGCGCTGCTCGCCGACACCGTGGCCGACGACACCAAAGCGGATTTTCTCGCCGCCCTGGCGCGCAAAGGCGAGACGGTGGAAGAAATTGCCGGGTTTGCCCGCGAACTCCGGCAACGCGCGGTTGATCCCGGCATCAATCCCGCCCAATTCGGCGGCGTGGTGCTCGACGTGGTCGGGACCGGCGCCGACATGGCGCACACGTTCAACGTCTCGACTTGCGTCATCTTCATCGCCGCCGCCGCCGGTATTGCCGTCGCCAAGCACGGCAACCGGGCGATCTCCAGCAAATGCGGCAGCGCCGACGTGCTCGCCGCGCTCGGCGCAAACATCGAGTTGCCGCCCGACGCCGCGCGCCGGTGTCTCGAAACCACCGGGCTGACTTTTTTCTTCGCGCCGTTGTACCATCCGGCCTTCAAGAAGATCGCGCCGGTGCGGAAGAAACTCGCCGAACGCCAACAGCGCACTGTGTTCAACATCCTCGGCCCGCTGGTCAACCCCTGCCGGCCCACCCACCAGCTCATCGGCGTGTTCGACCGCGCGCTCGTGCGCCGCTACGCCGAAGTGCTGCGGTTGCTGGGATTGCGGCACGCGATGGTCGTGCACGGCGACGGCCTCGACGAGCTCACCACGCTCGGTCCGAATTTCATCGCCGAACTCTGGGGCAACCGGATCGAAACCACCGAAAAGTGTTTCTCGTTCACGCCATCCGATCTCCGCCTGAGCGCCCCGGATTTGAAAGCGTTGGCCGGTGACGACCCGGCCACCAACGCCCGGATCATCCGCAACATCCTCGCAAATCAGGACCGGGGCCCCAAGCGCGATCTCGTGCTGCTCAACGCCGCCGCCGCGCTGGTTGTCGCCGAAAAAGTCACCAGCTACGAAGCGGGCTGGACGTTGGCCGGTGAGTTGATTGACAGCGGCGCGGCGCTGGCCAAGCTCGATGCGTTCATTGCTGCGACGCGCTGACCGCGCCCACCCTGCCCGGAACCGCTCCGCTCCCGGCCGGCGGTGGTTGTCTGAAGGTCGTTGACCCCGGGTGCGGTTCTCGTATTTTGTGACCGATGCGCTGGATGATTTTGTTTCTGACAGTCACGGCGGGCTGGGCTGCCGAACCCCGCCCGCTGCTGCGGGATTTCATCGGCCTGAATGGCCACACCGTTCAGTTCAAACCCGACCTGTACCGGGCGGTGACCCGGCAGGTCCGCGATTACCACGGGTTGCAATGGGATGTCGGCAACGACACGAGTTTCGTCCCCACATTTCCGTTCGCGCGCAACCGGGTCAACTGGGAGCAGCTCTACGCTTCGTGGCAACGGGCCGGTCACCGGATCCACGTCAGCCTGATGTTCGAGCAAATCCCGACCAACGGCTGGAAGAATCTCCCCCGCGACGCGCGGGTCTACGGCGAGGCATTTGCCAGATTTTTCGGACCGTCCGGCCCGCACCGCCTCGTGGAGTCGGTCGAAATCGGCAACGAACCCGGTCAGTATGCCGATGCCGATTACCGGCGCGTCTTCGAACACATGGCCACCGGCCTGCGCACCGGCGACCCCCGCCTAAAAATCGTCACTTGCGCCACAGGCACCCAACCCAGCGGCAACTATCACAAACAGGTCACCGTTTTTACCGGTTTGGAACCGCTGTACGACGTCCTGAGCATCCACACCTACCCGTTTGCGGAACAATGGCCGACCTGGCGGCGCAGTTATCCCGAAGACCCCTCGCTTGATTACCTCACCAATGTCCAACGCCTGATCGACTGGCGCGACACCCATGCGCCCGGCAAACCGGTCTGGATTACCGAGTTCGGCTACGACGCCTGCACCCAACCGGCGCCGCCGACGGGCGATTTTCAGCGTTGGGAAGACGTCACCGACGAACAACAAGCACAGTATATCGTCCGGTCGTTTCTGGTTTTCTCGGCGCTGAACGTTCAACGAGCCTATCTCTACTGGTTCAACGACGACGACAAACCCGGGCTCCATGCCGCTTCCGGTCTGACCCGGCGCTACCAGCCGAAACCGTCCTTTCATGCGGTGGCGCATCTGTTGGCAACGCTCGGCGATTACCGGTTCGCGCGTGTCATCCAGCAAACCCCCGGCGACCTGTACCTGTATGAATACCGGCAGAACGGACAACGCTTGTGGGTGGCCTGGTCGCCGACCGGCCGGGGACGGACGATCGAGTGGACGGTGCCGGTCGGAGTCCGCATCGCGCGCGCCGAGCAAATGCCCCTGACCGGCGACACACCACCCCCGGTGATCGTCTCCGCCACCGGTCGCATTCGCGTGGGCGAATCGCCGCTCTATCTCTGGCTGGCCGATCCCGGGCGCATCGTGACACTGCCACCACGCGACCATCTGTCACCCTGAGCGTCCTGCCGCAGCCCTGAGCCGCGAAGGGGAAGGGTCTCAGTCGTTTTCGTCACGTCTTTCCGAAGAAAGGCGGAGATTTGCCGCACCCGACAGCGGCGTCTCGCTTGGCTCGGCTTTCGCTGCGCTCAGAATGACAACGACTGATTGATTGGTGGCAGTGTCAAGATGCGTTCGCCGATCCCTGATTCAACACAATAAGCCTGCATTTCCCTGGTAACCGTGCTATTTTCCCACCGAGAGGACACGCATGAGAGAGGCAGCGTTTTACGAGAAGCTCGCGGCGGACCACGTCCGCTGCCGGTTGTGTCCGCACGAGTGCGACATCGCTGCCCACCATCACGGCGTCTGCGGTGTCCGATACAACGCGGCCGGCACGCTCTACACGCTGGTGTACGACAAGGTCATTTCCCACGCGGTGGACCCGATTGAGAAGAAACCGCTGTTTCACTTCCAACCGGGTTCGACCAGTTACTCCATCGCCACGGTCGGCTGCAATATGCGCTGCCTGCATTGTCAGAACTGGGAAATCTCCCAGTGGTCCAAAGAGATGAAACATTGGCCGGCAGCGCCGAACGCGATGTGCCCCGACCTGGCTTCCCTCGACCACGCCGTGCCCGGTGAGCCGGTCAGCCCAGAGAAAATTGTGGCCGTTGCCCAACACAGCCGGACGCGGTCCATTTCCTACACGTACAGCGAGCCGACGATCTTTTTCGAGTTGGCGTACGATACCGCCGTGCTGGCCCGGCAGGCAGGATTGAAGAACGTATTCGTGACCAACGGCTACACCAGCCCGGCCGCGGTGCGCCAACTCGCCGGCGTGCTCGATGCCGCCAACGTGGACTTGAAGTTCTGGAACGACAACACGCACCGGCACATCACCGGCGCACCACTCGCGCCCGTGCTCGACTCCATCCGGCTGTACCACGAGCTCGGCGTCTGGATCGAAGTCACCACGCTCGTCATTCCCGGCCTCAACGATGCCGACACCGATCTGCGGGGCATCGCCGGCTTCCTCCAGTCGGTCAGCCCGGACATCCCGTGGCACATCAGCGCGTTTCATCCGACGTACAAAATGAAGGACCGGCCGCGCACGCCGGCGACGACGTTGCATCGCGCCCGGCAACTCGGTTTGGAGGCCGGCTTGCGGTACGTCTATGAAGGCAACGTCCCCGGCCAAGGCAACGAAACCACCTACTGCCCTGCCTGCCGGAAAGCGTTGATCGAGCGGTACGGGTTCATGGTCCTGCGCAACCTGGTGCGCGCCGGCCGCTGCCCGAATTGCGGGACCGCCATCGCCGGCGTCGAATTAAGCGGCGGCCAGTAATCCGAGCCGGTCGAACCGCAGATAGAGTTCCCGGCACACCCAGGCGTCCGTGGCGGCGTAGAGGATTTGTTGCGGCGTGAGCGGGTACCGGCCCCAGTTCGACGTGCGCGGACCTTTGGGGACCCGGTAGCGCAGGAAGATGCCGGCCAGATTGCGCAGACCGGTCTTCTTCAGACCAATCCGGTGGGCCACCACGCCGAGGTCGAGGGCGCCGTGTTCCTGAAACTCGAAGACACGCCGGAGTTCTTTGAGATCGTGCGCCAACGCCAGACCGGCTTTGATCAGGCGCGGATTCTCCAAGGTCGCCCGCAACAGTGCCGTGTCCGGCACGTGCCGCAACGGGAACAGATAGACAGCGCGGCCGGTGGCCATCTGCACCAGCGTCGGCAGATGCGCCGCCTGGCCTTTGCGAAATGTCGGCGGCGTTTCGGTGTCGAAACCGACCACCGTCTCCCGGTGTAAATCGGCCGCGGCGGATTCGAGTTCCCGGTGGGACGTCACGAGATGAACCGGGCCGGCATAACGCCGGATCGGCAGTTCGGCCAGCTCCTCCGGCGTAATGGTCTCGGCAATGCCTTTGGTCGCGAGCATGACAGCGGGGAGACTACCGGAGCGCGCGCCGGGAAGCGAGCCGGTAATGTTGGTTGACAAAGTGTCGAATGACGCGTCGGCAGTTGACAGTTTGTCTGTTCGGCGACACCCGCACCGGCGGGAGCGAGATTCTTATTTTGCTGGCGGGCAAAGAGTTGCACAAAACGAGACCGGCGTGGCATGGACGGTGCGAATCAAGCAGACGGGTCGATGATGATTTTGACGCAACCATTGTATTCTGGGGTTTCCGCATCGAAATCGGCGGGAGTGACTGCTTTGTTTTCCCTCGCGGTCGGGTCCTCACGCCAGCCGTTGCCCAATGGCCAACGCTTCGCCCGTGTCACCAACACGAACGCGCCCGGCATCAGGGCCACCGATGCCAGCGTCCGTTGTGGACTCAACCTCGCCTCACTGCGACCCGAGGTGACTGAGTTCAATGGGGCGAGGCGCCCCCCGACCGCGAACCCTTTTTCCAGCTTCGCCGTGAGAACGCGTGCCGGGTACAACAAAATCACAAACGGGGTGAGACAAGAACTATCCGTCACGCGTTTCTCCGGCGAGGGACACCGTCATGACTGAGACCCTGGTCATCGGCAACGAGAAACGGCGCATTTCCGTCGCGCAGATGCTCGTTTATGAGTTGCGGGTGCGCAACGCGATGACCAAGGAACCGGTCACCGCGAGGCCGACGGACACGATGCGGACGATTCAACATTTGATGAAGACCCACCGGTTTTCCGGCGTGCCGATCACGCGGGACGGTTCGTTGCTGGGCATTGTGACCATCGAAGACATCATCAACGCCCTCGACAAAGGCCACATCAACGAGCCGGCCGAACGGTGGATGGCGCGCGACCCGGTGACGTTGCGCGATCATTACTCGCTGGTGCGGGCGGTGGCGGAGTTTGACCGGTACGGGTTCGGCCGGTTCCCCGTGTTGGACGGCACCGACAAGCTGGTGGGCATCATCACCCGCGGCGACATCACGAATTGTCTGGTGCATCATCTGGAGAAACGGGCCGAGGAGGCGGTGGCGCACGAGGCGGCGTTGGTGGCCGAGCGGGCGGCCGACGAGAAGGCGCGCCGGATGGTGGTGCGCAGCCAGATCAAGTCGGGCGATTTCGACAGCGCCGGCAAGATCAGCCAGCGGATGCGGCAGGTGTTGCGCGAGCGCGGGATTGATCCCGACGTGCGGCGGCGGGCGGCGGTCATCGCCTACGAGGCGGAAACGAACATCATCATTCACACCATTGGCGGCCAGATCACGGCGACCATTTTGCCGGACAAGGTCGTGATTGACGCCATTGACGAAGGCCCCGGCATCGAGAACGTGGATTTGGCGATGCGCGAAGGCTGGTCCACGGCGGGACCGTTGGCGCGGGAACTGGGCTTCGGCGCCGGGATGGGATTGCCGAACATGAAACGATGCGCCGACGTGTTTGAGATCAATACCGAAATGGGCCGGGGCACCCACATACACGCCGAAGTGCTGTTGAAGAAAGCGAGGATGGCAAAATGACAATGACGAAACCCGTAACGGTCAAGACCCTGCTGAGCATCATCCCGGCCGAAGTGTTGACCGACAAAGCCGACGCGGAAATCAAGGGCTGTTACATTGCCGATTTGTTGAGTGATGTGCTGGCGCGAGCCGAACCGGGGGTGCTCTGGGTCACGATTCAAACCCACCGCAACGTGGTTTCGGTGGCCGCGATGAAAGACGTGCCGGTGGTGTTGATCACCTGCGGCCGCCGGCCCGACCCGCAAATCATCATGGAAGCGCAAGAGGAAGGCATCGTGCTGCTGGCCACGCCGCTTTCCACCTACGAAGCCGCCGGCAAACTCTGGGAGGCAGGCCTCCGATGAACGGCACCACCATTCCCCCACAACCCCGGCCCGAACCCGCCCCGCATCCGAGCGGCGACCCGCGGTTCGCCTCGCTCGACGCGACGCTGGACCGGTACCACTACGAGCCGACCGCGCTGATTCAGATTCTGCACGCGGCGCAGCAGTTGTTCGGCTATCTCCGCGCCGACGTGTTGCATTATGTCGCCGCCAAACTGCGGCTGCCCATCGCCCAGGTGTACGGCGTGGTGACCTTCTACCACTTGTTCACCACGAAACCGCGCGGCAAACACCAGATCCTCGTCTGCACCGGCACCGCCTGCCACGTGCGCGGCTCGAAGCTGATTTTCGAGCGGTTGCAACAACAACTCGGCGTCGCCGAGGGCGAATCCACCAAGGACGGCCTGTTCAGCGTGCACCAGGCCCGCTGCATCGGCGCGTGCGCACTGGCCCCGGCCATCGCCGTCGGCGACGACGTGTACGGGAAACTGTCGCCGGACAAGATCGCCAACTTCATCAAAAAAGACCTGAAGAAATACACGTGATGACGCCGCATGATGGAAGAACTGTCATTGCACCTGCTGGACATTGCGATGAACTCGCTGGCCGCGGGGGCGCGGTGTATCCAGATCGCAGTGCTCGAAAGCCAGCGACGCGACCGGCTGATCCTGCGGGTGCGGGACGACGGGCGCGGCATGGACGCGGCGACGTTGCAGAAAGTGCTGAACGGCGCGACGACCACCAAAGCCAGCCGGCGCAAGAAGATCGGTCTCGGTTTGGCGCTGTTGCGGCAGACGTGCGAAATGTGCGACGGCCGGTTGCGGGTGTGGAGCCGGCCCGGCCGCGGCACGTCGGTCACCGCCTCGATGCGGCTCAGTCACGTGGACCGGCCGCCGTTGGGCGATTTGACCGCGACCATCGAAGCGTTGTGCGCGGCCAGCCCCGATGTGGACGTGCAGTTGCGGTATCACTCCGACGAAGGGAAATTTTGTTTCAGCTCGCAAGAGCTGCGGCAGCAGAAAGGATAACACCATGAACCTCGAAGAACTCAAGAAGCTCAAAGAGAAGGCCCAGCGCCAGGTCGCCCTGCGCGAGGGCAACAAGAAATACCGGGTCGTCGTCAGCATGGGCACCAGCGGCATTGCCGCCGGGGCGCGCGACGTGATGAAGACGATGCTCGACGAGATCGAGAAACGCGGTCTCGACGACGTCGAGGTGCGCGTGACCGGCGAGCACGGCCTCGAGGACGTCGAGCCGGTGATCCGCATCGAGGAGGCCGGCGGCGAGGAAACCACCTACGCCCGGCTGGACGCCGAGAAGGCCAAGAAGATCGTGGCCGAGCACCTCGGCAAGGGCAAGAAAGTGGAGAATCTGGCGGTGGGCAAACAAAAGAAGACCGACTAATCGAGCGGCGCGCCCGGTGCGGCGCGCGCAGAGCGGAGCGTTATGATTCGATCCAATGTTCTCGTATGCGGCGGCGCGGGTTGCCTGAGTTCCGGCTGCCACGCGGTGCAGGACGCGCTCAAACAGGAATTGACCAAGCGCGGTCTCGACAAGGAGATCAACATCGTCGTCACCGGCTGCATGGGACCGTGCGACCTCGGCCCGGTCCTCCTGGTGCATCCCGACGGCACGTTTTACCAGCGCGTCACGGCGCTTGACGTGCCGGCGCTGGTCGAGGAGCATTTCATCAAGGGCCGCGCCTACACGAAGTTGCTGCCAAAGGACGAGGTCACGGCCAACCTGATCACCACCCAGCGCGATTTCGGCTTCTTCGCCAAACAGGAAAAAATCGTGCTGGCCAACTGCGGCGTCATTGACGCCGAAAACATCGAGGAATACATCGCCCGCGACGGCTACGCGGCGCTCGGCACGGTGCTGACGGCCAAGAAACCGGCGGATGTGATTGCCGAGATCAAACTCAGCGGCCTGCGCGGCCGCGGCGGCGCCGGGTTTCCGACCGGGGTGAAATGGGAACTGCTCGCGAAGGCGCCGGTCACGCCGAAGTTTCTGATCTGCAACGCCGACGAGGGCGATCCGGGCGCGTTCATGAACCGGGCGGTGCTCGAAGGCGACCCACACGCGGTGTTGGAAGGTATGTGCATTGGCGGTTACGCGACCGGCGCGAGCCGGGGGTTCATTTACATCCGTGCCGAGTACCCGCTGGCCATCAAACGGCTGCAGATCGCGATTGACCAGGCCTACAAGTACGGGTTGCTCGGCAAGAACCTGTTTGGGACGGATTTTTCGTTCGACATCGAAATGCGGATTGGCGCGGGCGCGTTTGTCTGCGGCGAGGAAACGGCGCTGATGCGGTCCATCGAGGGCCGGCGCGGCCAGCCGATGCCGCGTCCGCCGTTCCCGGCCCAGCGCGGGCTGTGGGGCAAGCCCACCAATATCAATAATGTCGAGACGTGGGCCACCGTGCCGGTCATCCTCCGCAAGGGGGCGAACTGGTACAACCAGTTCGGCACCGAAAAGACCAAGGGCACGAAAGTGTTCGCGTTGGCCGGCAAGATTCGCAATACCGGCCTCGTCGAGGTGCCGTACGGCACGACGTTGCGGCAAATCATTTTTGGCATCGGCGGCGGCATCCCCGGCGGCAAAAAGTTCAAGGCCGTCCAAACGGGCGGCCCGTCCGGCGGCGTCATCCCGGCCGAGCATCTCGACACGCCGGTCGAGTACGAATCGCTGCAAAAACTCGGCTCGATCATGGGGTCGGGCGGCATGGTGGTGATGGACGAGGATTCGTGCATGGTGGACGTGGCGCGGTTTTTCCTCGAGTTCTGCTGCGATGAAAGCTGCGGCAAATGTCCGCCGTGCCGGGTGGGCACGAAACAGATTCTCAACCTGTTGGAGCGCATCTGTGCCGGCGAGGGCCAGATGGAAGACCTCGACAAGCTGGAACAGTTGGCCACCGTCATCAAAGACGCGAGCCTGTGCGGTCTCGGCCAGACGGCGCCGAACCCGGTGCTGACGACGTTGCGGTATTTCCGGCACGAATACGAGGCGCACATCAAGGAGAAACGCTGCCCGGCCCGTGTCTGCCGGGAACTGTTGACCTACACGATTCATTACGACAACTGCGTCGGCTGCTCGATCTGCGCGCGGAATTGTCCGACCAACACAATCTTCAAAGTCAAAGGCCAAAAGAAGTACTACATCGTGGAAGACGACTGTATCCATTGCGGCGCGTGCTTCGATGTGTGCAAGTTCAACGCAATTCTCAAGGCCTCCGACGGCACGGCGCATGTCGTGCCGCCGAAACCGGAATTGGAACCGCCGCCCGGCCGCAAAACCCAGGTACCCGCATGAGCACTCCCAAGCAAATTACTGTCACGATTGATGGCAAAACCTGCACCGGCACCGCCGGCCAGACCATCCTCGAAATCGCCAGCGCCCACGGCATCGTCATCCCGACGCTCTGCTACCTCAAAGGGCTGAGTTCGTGGGGCGGCTGCCGGATCTGCATCGTGGAGATCAAGGGCAGCCCGAAAGTGGTGCCGTCCTGCGCCACGCCGGCGATGGACGGCGCGGAGATCATCACCAACAGCGACCGGCTGATCCAGTTGCGCAAGTGCACGCTCGAACTGCTGTTCAGCGAACGCAACCACCTCTGCCCGATGTGCCCGTACAACAAGGGCGATTGCGGCCTGCAACATCAGGGCCTCGCCCACGGCATCACCGGCATCCGCTACCAGTACCTCTACCCGGCCATGCCAATTGACCTGACGGCGAAGTACTTTGGCCTGGACCAGAACCGCTGCATCCTCTGCACCCGCTGCGTCCGCACCTGCGACGAAATCGAGGGGGTGCACACGCTCGACGTTGCCAATCGCGGCATTCGCAATCAGATCGTGGTGGACCTCAACGCCACCTTCGGCGCGTCGGACACCTGCACCAGTTGCGGCGCGTGCGTCGCGAATTGCCCGACCGGCGCGCTGTTCGACAAGGCCGCCGCGTTCCGCGGTCCGCTGGCCAGTTGCCAGACCGTGCTGACCACCTGCACCGAATGCCCGGTCGGCTGCGGCCTGAAAGTGTTCACCAAGGAAAACCGGATCGTCAACGTGTTCGGCGATCCCGACAGCCCGGTCAACAAGGGCCACCTCTGCGTCAAAGGCCGGTACGAAACGTGGGCCGACGCGCGCGAACGGATCACCCAACCGCTCGTGCGCGGCGCCGACGGCCAGTTGCATCCGGCGACGTGGCCGGCGGCCATCCAGCGGATCAAGGACACGCTCGCCCAGTCGCCGGACTGGGAGACCGGCCTGTTGGTGTCTCCCCGGCTGACCAACGAGGCCGTGCAAACCGTCCGCAAATTGGCCGACAAGTTCGACCGGGTCGCCGCGTTTGTCGCGCCGTACGAAGCCGCGCTCTGCGGCCAGCCCGAATACGCCGCCCCGGACAGCTTGCAACGCCTGGACGAAGCCGACGCGATCATCGTGCTCGGGGCGCGTCCGAGCGAAGACCACGGGGTGGTGGCCGCCCGGATCCGCCGCGCCGTGCGGCAGCGCGGGGCGAAGCTGTTGATTTTCCACGCCCGCAAGAGCGGCCTGGACCGGTATGCGAACATCTGCGCCAACGTCGTCAGCCTCGAACGGTCGTTCTGGAAACAAGTGGCCGAGACGCTGGCCGATGCCCAACGGCCGGTGCTCGTGTACGGGCCGCAAGCGATGTCGCCCATCGGCGTGACCGTGTTGGAACGGCTGCTGAAATCGTTCGAGGACAAGAAAGAAGGCACCGGCCCGGCGGTGATCCCGTTGCCGCGCAGCGCCAACAGCCTCGGCTTCGGCGCGGCCGGCCTTGAGTTGCTCGAAGAAATCGGCCCGTGGCTCGACACCAAACCGATGAGCTTCCTGTGCATCGTCGCCAGCGACGAACCCGACGGCGGCGCGCGGTTGTTGGAGGAACGATATGTGCGCCCGTTGTTGAGCGAGGTGGATTGCCTGGTCGTGCAGGCCGCCTACCGGTCCGCGTTGACCGACATGGCGCAGGTGGTGTTGCCGGCGGTGACGTGGGCCGAAAAATTCGGCACGATCACGAACTTCGAGGGCCGGGTGTTGCCGGTGCGCCCGGTGCTCGCGCCGGTCGGCGAGATGCGCGACGATCAAACGATTCTGGAGAGTGTGTTCGCATGAACAAGACCGCCAAAAAACCAGCCAAGAAACCCGCCGCGAAACCGGTGGCCCAACCGGCCGCCGCGACAGCGGCCACCCCGGCCAAAATCAAAGTCGCCACGATGTGGTTGAGCGGCTGTTCGGGCTGTCACATGTCGTTTTTGGACATTGACGAGCGTATTCTCGAACTCGTCAAGCACGTGGACATCCTGTTCAGCCCGATCGTGGACATCAAGGTTGCCGACATGCCGCAGGTGGATGTCGGCATCGTCGAGGGGTGCGTGAACAACACGGATCAGGAACACGAACTGAAACTGCTGCGCGAGCGGTGCAAGGTGTTGATCGCGCTCGGCGACTGCGCGGTGACCGGCAACATCCCGTCGTTGCGCAACCAGTTCAAGCTCGACGACGTGTTGTCGCGCGCCTACGAGCAGACGGAAAGCACGAAGATTCCGATCATCCCGCACGACCCGGTCGTGCCGCCGCTGCGGCCAAAGGCGCAGCCGTTGCAGGAAGTCGTCAAGGTGGACCTGCACATTCCCGGTTGTCCGCCCGACGCCGACACGATCTGGTTCGCGTTGACCGAGCTGCTGGCCGGCCGCGTGCCGCAGCTCAACGAGAAAAATATGAGGTACGACTAATGAGCACCGCCACCGATTCCCGCACCATCCTGATCAATCCGGTGACCCGCATCGAGGGGCACGCCAAGATCACCATTCACCTCGACGAACGAGGCGAAGTCAACGACGCGCGGTTCCATGTGGTGGAGTTCCGCGGGTTCGAGAAGTTCTGCGAGGGCCGGCACTACACCGAGATGCCGCAGATCACGCCACGCACGTGCGGCATCTGCCCGGTCAGCCACCTGCTGGCCAGCGCCAAAGCCTGCGACGCCATTACCGGCCGCGAAATCCCGCGCCCGGCAAAGATGCTGCGCGAACTGATGCACATGGGCCAGATCATCCAGTCCCACGCGCTGAGCTTCTTCCACCTCAGCGCGCCGGACCTGTTGCTCGGATTCGATTCCGAGCCGGCGTTGCGCAACATCGTCGGGCTTGTCCACCAGAAACCGGACATCGCCGTCAAGGGCGTGTTGCTGCGCAAACATGGCCAGGAAATCATCAAACTCGTGGGCGGGCGAAAGATTCACGCCGATTTCCCCGTGCCGGGCGGCGTCAACAAGACGCTCACACCCGAACAACGCGACACGATCCTCAAAGGAATGCCGGCCGCGTTCGAGATGGTCAGCTTCGCCCTCGACCTGCTCAAGGGCTACCACAAAGCCCACCTGGCCGAGGTCGAGGACTTTGGCAGCTTCGACTCGAACTACATGGGCTTGGTGCAGCCGGACGGTGCGTTGGAGTTGTACGACGGCAATCTCCGGTTCTGCGACGCGAAGGGCGAAATCCTGCACGATCAAATCCCGCCGGCCCAGTATCTCGACTACATCGCCGAGGCCGTCGAACCGTGGAGCTACATGAAGTTCCCCTACCTCGAACGGCTGGGCTACCCGACCGGCATGTACCGCGTCGGCCCGCTGGCGCGGTTGAACCTCTGCAGCCACATCGCCACGCCCCGGGCCAACGCCGAGTTGCAGGAATGGCGCGCCAAAGGCCGGGTGCGGACCAGCTCGTTCTACTACCACTGGGCGCGGCTCATCGAAATCGTCTATGCCCTCGAACGCGCCGAGCAACTGTTGCGCGACCCGGCCATCACCAGCACCGACATTCTCGTGCCGAACGATCCGCAGAACCCCGAAGGCGTCGGCATCGTCGAGGCGCCGCGCGGCACCTTGATTCATCATTATTGGGTCAACAAAGACGGGCGCGTCGAGAAGGTCAACCTGATCGTCTCCACCGGCCACAACAACCTGGCCATGAACAAAGGCGTCCAACATCTCGCCAAGAAATACGTCAAAGCCAAAAAACTCCAGGAAGGCATGCTCAACCGGGTCGAGGCGGTCATCCGCTGCTACGACCCGTGCCTGAGTTGCGCTACGCACGCCGTCGGCAAGATGCCGATTGCCATTGAATTGCAGGATGCCGGCGGCGCGGTGCTGGACACGTTGCGGCGCGACCCATCGTCCTGACGCGGCATGAAGGTGTTGGTGATCGGCTACGGCAATGACAGCCGCAACGACGACGGCATCGGCTGGCACGTCGTGGCGGAACTGCAGCGCCGCCAACTGCCGGGGGTGACCTGCGCCACCGCGCACCAGCTCGAAGTGGATTTCGCCGAGACCGTCCGCGACTTCGACCGCGTGATTTTCGTGGATGCCGCGATCCCGGAAAGCCCCCGCCCGTGGTGGCGCGAGGAGGTCGTGCCCGGCTTCCGCAGCCATGCCGTTGCCCACTTTCTGACGCCCGGCGACGTGCTCGGCCTGTGCCAGACGTTGCACGGCAGCGCGCCGCGCGGCGTGCTCTTCAGCATCCGCGGCCACGACTTCAATTTCGGCACGAACTTCTCGCCCGCCACCCGGCAGGCGGCAGACGAAGTCGTCCAGCAAATCGTCACAGAGCTTCAGGCATGACCGACCGTCGTTTCCCGATTACCGAGGCGCGGTTTTTCGCGCCCGATGTCAAACTGATCCGCATCGTCGCGCCGCGCATCGCCAAGAAACAGAAGCCCGGCCAGTTCGTCATCGTCCGCGTGGACGCCACCGGCGAACGCATCCCGCTGACCATTGCCGAGTCCGACCCGCAGGCCGGCACGGTCACCATCATCGTCCAGGGCATCGGCAAGACCACCAAACAACTCAACCGACTCGAAGCCGGTCAGGCTGTGGCCGACATCGTCGGCCCGCTCGGCAAACCGTCGGAGATCGAGCAATTCGGCCATTGCGTGGTGATCGGCGGCGGCGTCGGCACGGCCATCGCTTATCCGACGGCGCGCGCGCTCAAGCAAGCCGGCAACCGCGTGACGGTCATCATCGGCGGGCGCAACCGGCAACTTGTCATCCTCGAAGACGAAATCCGGGCGTTTGCCGACGAGGTCATCATCACCACCGACGACGGCAGCTACGGCGAGAAAGGGCTGGTGATTGATCCGCTCAAACGGATGATCGCCGCCGGGCAGAAAGTGGATTACGTCCTCGCCATCGGCCCGATCCCGATGATGCGGGCCGTGGCCAACGTCACCCGGGAAGCCAAGATCAAGACGGTTGTCAGCCTCAACCCGATCATGGTGGACGGCACCGGCATGTGCGGCGGCTGCCGGGTCTCGGTCGGCGGCAAAAACCAGTTCGCCTGCGTGGACGGCCCGGAGTTCGACGCGCATCAGGTGGACTTCGACACGCTCACGAAACGCAACGCGATGTACCGCGACATCGAGCGCGCCGCCCTCGAACGTCACCAGTGCAAGCTTGAGGAGGCGATGAAATAACATGGCCAACCCCCTCAAACCGGCCGAGCGGGTCAAGATTCCCCGGCAGCACATGCCCGCACAGGACGCCGCCGCCCGCAGCCGCAATTTCCAGGAAGTCAACCTCGGCCTCACCTTTGAGCTGGCCAAGACCGAAGCGGCGCGTTGCCTCGAATGCGCCAGCCCGAAGTGCGTCACCGGTTGCCCGGTCGGCGTCAAGGTCAAGGAGTTCGTCGCGCTCGTGCTCGACGGCAAATACCTCGAAGCCGCCGCGAAAATCCGCGAAGACAACGTGTTGCCCGCCGTCACCGGCCGCGTCTGTCCACAGGAAGAACAATGCGAAGGCGCGTGCGTCCTCGGCAAGAAATTCGGCGCAGTCGGCATCGGCTACCTCGAACGATTTGTGGCCGACTACGAGCGGCAGAGCGGCCAGATCGGCCTGCCGGCCCTCGCGCCGAAGACCGGGAAGAAAGTCGCCATCGTCGGCAGCGGCCCGGCGGGGCTGAGCGCGGCCGGCGACCTCATCCAGCGCGGCCATGACGTGACGGTGTTCGAGGCGCTCCACGAAATTGGCGGCGTGCTCATCTACGGCATCCCGGAGTTCCGGTTGCCCAAGGACATCGTGCGCGGCGAAGTCGAAAACATGAAACGGATGGGCGTGAAATTCGAGACTGACGTCGTCATCGGCCAAACGGTGACGGTGGACGAACTGCTCAACGAAGAAGGATTCAGCGCGGTGCTCGTGGCCACCGGGGCGGGGTTGCCGCAGTTTCTCGGCGTGCCCGGCGAGAACCTCTGCGGCGTGTATTCCGCCAACGAGTTCCTCACCCGGGTCAACCTGATGAAAGCCTACCGGGCGGGCGAGTTCGACACGCCGATTGTGGATTGCCGGGACAAAAACGTCGCCGTGGTCGGCGGCGGCAACACCGCGATGGACGCCATCCGCAGCGCCCGCCGGCTCGGCGCGAAAAACGCCTACATCATCTACCGGCGCAGCGAAGCGGAGATGCCGGCCCGCCTGGAGGAAATCAAACACGCCAAGGAAGAAGGCATCCAGTTGTTGCTGCTCAACAACCCGGTCGAGTTTCTCGGCGACGACAAAGGCTGGTTGCGCGCCGCCCGACTGCAGAAAATGGAACTGGGCCCGGCGGACGATTCCGGCCGCCGCCGGCCCGTACCGATCAAAGGTTCGGAATACGAACTGCCGCTCGATGTCGCGATCATCGCGGTCGGCACGAGCAGCAACCCGCTCGTCCAGTCCACCACGCCCGACCTCCGGACGCGCAAGGGCGGCTACATCGAGGCGGACCCGGTGACGTTGAAGACGAGCAAACGCGGCGTGTTCGCCGCCGGCGACATCGTGACCGGCGCGGCCACCGTGATTCTGGCGATGGGCGCGGGACGCACGGCGGCAAAAGCGATTGACGAGTACCTCCGAACAGGAGCATGGTGAACTGATATGCACGAAATGTCCATCGTCGAGGCGTTGTTGGACGCGATTCAACGGGAAAGCCGGGCCTACCCGGCCGCGACGGTGCGGAGCGCGCGCGTGCGCGTCGGCCAATTGCGGTTGATTGTGCCGGAGACGATGCAATTCTGTTTTGCGGCGGCCACGCGCGACACGCCGCTGGCCGGTTGCCGGCTGGAACTGGAAGTCGTCCAGTCCACCACGCCCGACCTCCGGACGCGCAAGGGCGGCTACATCGAGGCGGACCCGGTGACGTTGAAGACGAGCAAACGCGGCGTGTTCGCCGCCGGCGACATCGTGACCGGCGCCGCCACCGTGATTCTGGCGATGGGTGCAGGACGCACCGCGGCGAAAGCGATTGACGAATACCTCCGAACGGGGGCATGGTAATTATTATGCACGAAATGTCCATCGTCGAGGCGTTGTTGGACGCGATGCAGCAGGCGGTTCGCCCCTATCCGGGCGCGACGGTGCGGAGCGCGCGGGTGCGCGTCGGGCAACTGCGGTTGATCGTGCCGGAGACGATGCAATTCTGTTTTGCGGCGGCCACGCGCGACACGCCGCTGGCCGGTTGCCGGCTGGAACTGGAAGAGGTCCCGGCCACGGCGCGGTGCCGGTCGTGCCGGCAGGAGTTTCGCGTCGCGGACGATTGGTTTCTCTGCCCGCGCTGCGGCGCGGTGGCCGAAGTGTTGACGGGCCGGGAACTGGACCTGGTCAGCCTCGAATTGGAACAACCCCAAACCGCGGAGTGTGTCTCATGATGCCCTTGACCCCAACGTTGAAGTTCGACGCGGAGCGCGACCCGTCATTTCCCAAGCAAATCATGGCGCGGCCGGGCGGCGAGAAATTGTTCGGTTGTATTCAGTGCGGGACGTGTTCAGCGACATGTCCCGTTTCCATTTATATGGATTACACGCCCCGGCAGATCATGGCGCTGACGCGCGCGGGGTTCAAAGACGAGGTGCTGCGCAGCCGCACCATCTGGCTGTGCGCCTCCTGTTACGCCTGCACGGTGGATTGCCCGAAGGAAATCAAAATCACCGACATCATGTACGCCCTCAAACGCCGCGCCATCCAGGACGGCGTTTATCCGAAACGATTCCCCATCCCCGTGCTCGCCCGCGAATTCTTCAAAATGGTCCGCCGCCGCGGGCGCGTCACCGAGAGCGAACTGGTCGTGCGGTTGATGCTCCAAACCAACTGGCTCGGCATGGTCAAAATGTGGCGGCAGGGACTGAATCTCATCCGCACCGGCCGTTTCTCGCTCAAGCCGGAACGGATGCGCCACGCCGAGGCGCTGCAACCGATCTTTGCCGGCGGCGAACCGCATCTGGCGACCCGCACACCCCGGCATCCCTGGGAGGCTGAATCATGAAATTCTCCTATTTCCCCGGCTGCTCGCTGAAGGGCACCGGCCGCGCCTACGAGGAATCGTTGCTCGCCGTCTGCCGCGCGCTCGGCGTCGAGGTGCTGGAACTCGACGACTGGAATTGCTGCGGCGCGACCGCCTACATGGCCGTCAGCGAGGCGGCCGGCTACATGATGAACACGCGCAACCTTGCTCTGGCCGAGCGCGACTCACACGAACTGCTCGCCCCGTGCAACGCGTGTTATCTGTCGCTGAAGAAAACGCAGCACTACATCGCCGAATATCCGTCCGTCGCCGCGCAGGCGACCGGCGCGTTGGCCGCCGAAAAACTCAGCTACACCGGCAAGGTCAAGGTCCGGCATCCGCTCGATGTGCTCGTCAATGATGTCGGGCTGCCGGCCATCAAGAAAGCGGTCAAGCAGCCGCTCAAAGGATTCAAGGTCGCGCCGTACTACGGCTGCCAGATTGTCCGGCCGTTCGCCGAGTTCGACGACCAACAGAACCCGGTGTTGATGGACAAACTGTTTCAGGCGCTCGGCGCGGAGGTGGTCCGGTATCCGTTGAAGACGCGCTGCTGCGGCGGCAGTCTGACCGGCACGCTTGGCGAGGTGGGGCAGCGGTTGAGTTTCATTCTGCTCAACGAAGCGCAACGGCGCGGCGCAACCTGCGTCGCCACGGTGTGTCCGCTCTGCCAGTTCAACCTCGACAGTTATCAGGCGGAGATGTCCCGGCAATGGTCGCCGGTGCGGATGCCGGTGGTGTATTTCACGCAACTGCTCGGCCTGGCGTTGGGGCTGGACGAAAAGGCGCTCGGCTTGCAGCGTTGCATTGTGCCGCTGCCCGCGCAGGAGGTTCACGCATGAAACAGCCCACGAATGGTGAAGCCCGCATCGGTTTCTACGTTTGCCACTGCGGCACGAACATTGCCGGGGTGGTCAACGTCGCCGCCGTCGCCCAGTATGCCGCGCAACTGCCCGGCGTGGTCGTGTCGCGCGATTACAAATACATGTGCTCCGATCCGGGGCAGGAACTCATCCAGACCGACATCAAGGAGCACCAGCTCAACCGGGTGGTCGTCGCGTCCTGCTCGCCGTTGTTGCACGAGCACACGTTCCGCACCGCGTGCGAAAAGGGCGGGCTGAACCCGTTCTGTTTCCAGATGGTCAACATCCGCGAGCACGACTCGTGGGTGCACGAGCCGGGCGACGCGGCGACGGAAAAAGCGAAGGCGCTCGTGCGGGCGGCGGTCAAGCGCGTGGCGTTGCACACACCGCTCGAAGTCAAACGCACCCGGATTCATCCCGACGTGTTGGTGGTCGGCGGCGGCATTGCCGGTATCCAGGCGGCGTTGACCATCGCCAACGGCGGCCAGAACGTCTATCTCGTCGAACGCGAGCCGACCATCGGCGGGCACATGGCGAAGTTCGACAAGACGTTCCCGACCCTCGATTGCGCCGCGTGCATTCTCACGCCGAAAATGTCGGCGGTCGCCTCGCACCCAAACATCAAGCTCTGGACCTACAGCGAAGTTGTGAAGGTGGACGGCTTCGTCGGCAACTACAAGGTGCAGGTCCGGCGCAAGCCCCGGTATGTGAACGAGGAGTTGTGTGTCGGTTGCGCCAAGTGCGTGGACGCCTGTGTCTATAAGGAGGAAAAATTCGAGGACGAATTCAACGAGGGCCTCGCCAAGCGCAAGCCGGTCTATCTGCCGTTCCCGCAGGCGACGCCGCCGGTGGTGGTGTTCGACCCGGACGCCTGCATCCAGTTGAAGACCGGCAAGTGCAAGAAATCCTGCCTCGAAGCCTGCGACCGCAACGCGATCATCTTCGACCAGAAACCGGAGACGAAGGAGATCGAAGTCGGCACGATCATTCTGGCGACGGGCTTCCGCACGTTCGACGCGACCCGGTTGCCGCAATACGGCTTCGGCACGCTGCCGAACGTCTATACCTCGCTCCAAATCGAGCGAATGGTCAACGCCAGCGGGCCGACCGACGGCCACATCATGCTCAAAGACGGCCGCACACCGAAAGCCGTCGGCATCATCCACTGCATCGGCTCGCGCGACAACCGGACCAACCGGTGGTGCTCGCGCGTCTGTTGCATGTACTCAATGAAACTCGCCCACCTCATCAAACAACATACCGGCGCGGAGGTGTTCAACTTCTACATTGATATCCGCGCGCCCGGCAAAGGCTACGAGGAGTTTTACGGACCGTTGCCGGCTCGAATGGATTTCCGCGAGCGAAGGCGACAAGGTGAAATGGGTGGTCAACGACATGACCGAAAAGCTGCGCGCCCTCGGCCCGCTCGACCTGCCCGGCAAACACCGGCAGTGGGATGAGGAGATGCGGGAGTTGGAACAGAATGTTCACGCCGCCCAGGATGCAAGCACGAAATCCTAAGCCCGAAGCACGAACCAAATCCCAATGGCAAAAAATCCAAAACAACGACTGGCGAAATTGGTGATGCGCACGCGTGAACACGGGGCTGCACCCAACATCTGTCACCCTGAGCGAAGCGAAGGGTCTCAGTCGTTGTGGGCACCGGCTTACAGACGGAAGACAGAGATTCTTCGCTTCGCTCAGAATGACAACGGTGTGTCTCCGGTAACTCTCTCGCACCGGGAATTTGTTGTAGGCCGACTCTGTGAGTCGGCGAAATCCATCTGCGGACAGGCGAAATCCTCACCCAACCCGCCGCCTCCCAGAGGCGGCCTACAGTCTTGCCAATCGAAAATGAAGTTACCGGGGGTGTTCGATGGTCGGATTTGGAATTTGTTTCGTGCTTCGAGTTTCGTGCTTCGAATTTTCCCGGAGGACCAACGATGAGCAAACCCAAAATCGGCTTTTACTGGTGCGCCAGTTGCGGCGGGTGCGAGGAATCCGTCGTGGACCTGGCCGAAGACGTGTTGATGGTCACCAGCGCGGTGGACATCGTGTTCTGGCCGTGCGCCATGGATTTCAAGAAGGCCGACGTGGAGGCGATGCCGGACAAATCCATCGTCGCCACGCTGCTCAACGGCGCAATCCGTTCCTCCGAACAGGAGGAAATGGCGCATCTGCTCCGCCGCAAAAGCCAGGTGCTCATCGCCTACGGCTCATGCGCCCATACCGGCGGCATTCCCAGCCTCGCCAACCAGTTCTCCCGCGAGCAGATTCTCAAGTTCGTCTATGAAGACGCGCCGACGATGGTGAACGATGCCAAGACGCGCCCGCAACCGGTCTCGCGCGACAACGGCTGTGAACTGGAGATCCCGGTCCTGCGCAATGTCGTCCGCGCGCTCGATCAAGTGGTGGACGTGGATTACTACATCCCCGGCTGCCCGCCCCCGCCGAAGCTGCTCAAGGAAGCCGTGCTGGCGCTGCTCTCCGGCAAGCTGCCGCCAAAAGGCGCGGTGCTCGCGCCCGATCATGCGGTGTGTCAGGAATGCAAACGCAACGACTCGAAACCGCAGGACATCAGCCTCACCGAGTTCAAGCGGCCGCACGAGATCATCGCCGATCCGGAGAAATGTCTGCTGGCGCAGGGCTTGCCGTGCCTCGGCCCGGCCACACGAGGCGGGTGCGACGCCGTGTGTATTCAGGGCAACATGCCCTGCACGGGTTGTTTCGGGCCGGTCAGCCGCGTCACCGATCACGGCGCGAAGATTCTCAGTTATCTGGCCAGCACCGCCGCCGGCAAGGACGAGAAAGACATCGCCGCCACACTGGCCGGCATTCCCGACCCGGTCGGCACATTCTACCGGTACGGTCTCGCCAAATGCCTCCTGCGCGGGAAGGCAACCGCAGATTCACGCTGATGAACGCGGATCAACAACGGCTCAACCAGATCACGGAACGGATCATCGGCGGCGCGTTCACGGTCACCAACACGCTCGGATGCGGATTTCTGGAGAAGGTGTACGAGAATGCGCTGGCGCATGAGTTGCGGAAAACGGGGTTGACGGTCTGCCTGCTGCTCAACTTCGGTCATCCCAAACTCCGACGATTACACCCACAAGACCTACTACCTCGGCATGGTGGACGCCCACAACAAGGTCAACTTCTACGACGGCCCGATCCGGGTGGTCACGCCCACCGGCAAGGAATACGCCAAGTTCGACATCCATCAATATCACGACTTCGTCGCCGAACATGTCGAGCCGTGGAGTTACATGAAGTTCTGTTTCCTCAAGCCGGTCGGCTGGAACGGATTCACCGAGGGCGAACAAAGCGGCATCTACTCCGTCGCCCCGTTGGCGCGTCTGAACGCGTCCGACGGCATGGCCACACCCATCGCGCAGAAAGCCTACGAAGAATTTTACGCCACGCTCGGCGGCAAACCGGTCCATCACACACTGGCCAATCATTGGGCGCGATGCATCGAAATCATCTACGCCGCCGAACGGATGGACGAATTGCTCCACGATCCCGAAATCACCAGCAAAGACATCCGCGTGTTGCCGACGCAGACGCCGACCGTCGGCATCGGCGTCGTCGAAGCGCCGCGCGGCACGCTCATCCACGAGTATCACACCGACGAGCGCGGCCTGATCACCAAAGCCAACCTGATCGTCGCCACGCAAGGCAACGCCGCCCGGATGGCGATGAGCGTCGAAAAGGCCGCGAAGGGTTTGATCCACGCCGGCAAGGTCGAGCCGGGCCTGCTCAACAAAATCGAGATGGCCTTTCGCGCCTACGACCCGTGTCTCGGCTGCGCCACCCACGCCCTCGGCCAGACCCCGATGATCATCACCATCCGCAACGAGTCCGGTCATGTGGTGCAGACCTTGCGCCGCGATTGACAGGTTGTCGGAACCGCCACTGCAATTGACATCCTGTCGGCCAGATAAATCCCAATAGACCTGTTCAAGTATGCGGCAAGTCGTTGCGGAACAATGGATTGCTAATTTGTCAGCCTTTGTGGCACCGGCAGTGCTAAATTGCAAGCCGAGTTGATTATGAACATCAAAGTCCTCCGCAACGTTCTCGAGGCCAACGACCAGGTCGCGGCGCGGATCCGGGCGGACTTGGCTGCCAGGAAAATCATCGCCGTCAACCTCATCAGCGCGCCCGGGGCCGGGAAGACTTCGTTGTTGGAGCGGACGATTCCTTTGCTGAAAGAACATTACCGCATCGGCGTCCTCGAAGGCGACATCGCCACCACGCGCGACGCGGAACGCATCGAGAAACTCGGCGTGCCGGTCGTGCAGTTGCTGACCGGCGGGGCGTGTCATTTGGAAGCGACGCTGGTGCAGCGCGGCCTCGGCGAACTCAACCTCGACGCCATCAACCTGCTGATCATTGAAAACGTCGGTAACATCGCCTGTCCCGCCGAGTTCGATCTGGGCGAGAACGCGAAAGTCGGCATCCTCAGCGTCACCGAGGGCCACGACAAGCCGGCCAAATATCCGCTGCTGTTTCACGAGATTAGCGCGCTGGTGCTCAACAAGGTGGACTTGTTGTCGTATTGCGATTTCGACTACGCGAAGTTCGAGGCCGACTTCCGCAAACTCAATGCCACCGCGCCGATCTTCAAACTCTCTTGTCGCACCGGCGAAGGTCTCGGCGAATGGACGCACTGGTTGGAACATGTGGTCGAGGGAGATATTCACGTTCATCCGCACACGCATACCGGCGTGGAAGGCATCCAGCCGCACAGCCATCCGCACAAACATTGATGAACTTCTTTTTGTCATTCCGAGCAGAGCGAGGAATCCCTGAATTCCAGAGATCCTTCGCTCCGCTCAGGATGACAACGGTGATGTGGTGAAAACCCGTATCCAAGCGAAGATTGTGGGCCGCGTCCAAGGCGTCGGCTTCCGGCCCACCGTTTACCGATACGCCACGCAATACGGTCTGACCGGCTTCGTGCGCAATGAGCCGACGGGTGTGGTTCTCGAAGTGGAGGGCGACGCGCCCGCGGTGGATGCGTTTCTCCACCAACTCCGACTAGCCCCGCCCCGGCAAGCCATCATCACCGGCATCGAAACCCATCCGCTACCGCCGCGCGGCGAACAACAGTTTCAGGTCATCGAATCCGAGCCGACCGGCCGCGTCGCAGTGCACATCTCGCCCGACCTCGCCACCTGCGACGATTGTCTGCGCGAGCTGAACGACCCCGGCGACCGACGCTACCGGTATCCGTTTATCAACTGCACCAACTGCGGCCCGCGGTTCACGATCATTCGCGACCTGCCGTACGATCGCGCCAACACCAGCATGGCCGGGTTCACAATGTGTCCGCCGTGTGACCGCGAGTATCACGACCCGGCCGACCGGCGTTTCCACGCCCAGCCGGATGCATGCGCGAATTGCGGGCCGCAGTTGAACATGCCAGTCGAAGATGCCGTGCGTCTTCTCCAAGCCGGCAAGGTGGTGGCCATCAAGAGCCTTGGAGGGTTTCATCTTGCTTGCCGGCTCGATGCGGTCGCAAAACTCCGCGAGCGGAAACACCGGCCGCACAAACCGTTGGCCGTCATGTTCCGCGACATCGCCGCCGTGAAACGCCACTGTCACGTGAGCGAAGCCGAGGAAGCCGAACTGCTCTCGGTCGCCCGGCCGATCGTGATTTTGAGAGTAGGACAAGCTTCCAGCTTGTCCACCCCGGGCAGGATGGACAAGCAAGATGCTTGTTTCACTATTTCCCCCGATTCGCCCACCATCGGCGCGTTTCTGCCGTACACGCCGATCCATCACCTGTTGATGCAGCACTTCGACGCGCTGGTGATGACCTCCGGCAATCTCACCGAAGAACCAATCGCCAGCGACGACGTCGAACTGCCTCCGCTCGCCGACGCGGTGCTCACGCACAACCGGCCCATCGTCCACAAGTGCGATGATTCCGTGCTGCGCATCGTCAACGGCCAGCGCCAGTTCTTCCGTCGCGCCCGCGGTTTTGTCCCGAATGCGATCCGGTTTGCCGACGATTGCCCGCACATCCTCGCCGTCGGCGGCGAGTTGAAGAACACGTTCTGTCTCGCCCGCGACGGCTGGGCGTTTCTCTCCCAACACATTGGCGACCTGAAAGAATACAAGACCTGCGAGTATTTCGAGCGCGAGATCGCCGAGTGGCAACGGTTGATGCGCGTCGCGCCGGTGGCCGTGGCGCACGATTTGCATCCGGGGTATCTCTCGACCCGGTGGGCTGTGGGCCGCTTCTGCGAAGCGGCGCGGGGTGTCGCCGACTCACAGAGTCGGCCTACACGGATCGGCGTCCAACATCACCACGCGCACGTCGTCAGTGTGATGGCGGAACACGAGTTGCACGGTGAAGTCATCGGCGTCGCGCTCGATGGGACCGGCTACGGCCCGGACGGCACGGTGTGGGGCGGCGAGTTTCTGGTGGCGACGCGCGCCAATTTCGAGCGCGTGGCCCATTTCAAACAGTACCGGCTGCCCGGCGGTGAGAAAGCCATCGAAGAACCGTGGCGCATGGCCGCGAGCGTTTGCCTCGCGGAAGGTTTGGGGGGCGATGAGCGAGTCCGGCAGTTGGTGGCCACCGGCTTCAATTCGCCGCTGACCTCCAGCGCCGGGAGGCTTTTTGATGCGGTGTCGGCGATGCTGGGGTTGTGCGACGTGGCGACCTATGAAGGCCAGGCGGCGATTCGGCTCGAAGCGGCAGCGGATCCGGCGGTGATGGGGCACTATCCGGTTGAATTGCGCCCTCCCACCGCCTGTCACCCTGAGCGAAGCGAAGGGTCTCCATTAGTTCGCCAACCGACTGAGATTCTTCGCTCCGCTCAGAATGACAGGACATTGATGCTGGACTTCGGCGAGGCAATCCGAGCGCTCGTGGCCGACCGGCAAACGGTCGGCGTGCGCGCGGCCCGGTTCCACAACACCGTTGTCGCCGGTATCGTGAAGGTTTGCGAAACAGTCCGAGAAGAGCGCGGGTTGAAACGGGTGGCGTTGTCGGGCGGCGTGTTTCAGAACGAATGGATTTTGTCGCGCACCACGGTAACGTTGCGCGAGGGCGGGTTTGAGGTGTTCACCAACACGCTCGTGCCGCCGAACGATGGCGGGCTGGCTCTCGGGCAAGCGGCGGTGGCGGCGGAGAGGATGAAACGGTCATGTGCTTAGCGGTACCGGCAAAGATTGTGGAGTTGCGCGGCGAGACGGCAACGATCTCGGTGGACGGCGCGTTGCGCGATGTGAACGTGTCGCTCGTGGATGAGCCGCGATTGGGCGATTACGTGCTCGTCCATGCCGGGTTCGCCATCGCCAAGTGGGATGAGAGCGAGTACGCGGAGTGGCGCGAGATTCAGGAGGCGGCGAGTTCATGAACCAGTTGGCCGGTCAGATCGCGGCGACCGCCCAACGCGTGGGCCGGTCGGTGCAATTCATGGAGATCTGCGGGACGCACACGATGGCGGCGTTCCGGTCGGGGCTGCGCCAACTGTTGCCGGCCACGGTGAAATTGATTTCAGGGCCGGGCTGCCCGGTCTGCGTCACGGACACGAACTTCATTGATGCGGCCATCGAGTTGAGCCGGCGGCCGGAAGTGACGGTGACGACGTTCGGTGACTTGATCCGCGTGCCGGGCAGCGAGTCGTCGTTGGAACGCGAACGCGCGGCCGGGGCGCAGGTCCGGGTGGTGTATTCGCCGACGGACGCGCTGGCGTTGGCGCGGGAACAACCGCGCCGGCAGGTGGTGTTCCTCGGCGTCGGATTCGAGACGACGGCCCCGGCGGTGGCGTGGACGATTCAGGAAGCGGCGCGATCGGCGGTCGGCAACTTCTCCGTGCTGGCGGCGCACAAGACGATGCCGCACGCAATGGAGGCGTTGCTGAAGGATCAGCAGGTGAAGATTGACGGTTTCATTTGTCCCGGTCACGTCAGCGTGGTGACCGGGGCGAAGATGTACCGGTTCATCACGGAGCAATACCGGATTCCGTGCGTGATTGCCGGGTTTGAGCCGGGCGACATGTTGAAGGGGATCGCGATGTTG
>Ga0078972_1005852_pt1 | contig 30401 bp, 35 predicted proteins | sample YelNatPaOPGAMG01_FD_67568 | JGI IMG/M metagenome (GOLD analysis project Ga0078972, IMG submission 67568) | Hot spring thermophilic microbial communities from Obsidian Pool, Yellowstone National Park, USA - OP-RAMG-01 (SPADES assembly) (version 2) | ecosystem: Environmental > Aquatic > Thermal... | reverse complement strand
TGTCATTGCGAGCCGCCGCAGGCGGCGAAGCAATCCCCTTGCTTGCCGGGAGATTGCTTCGCTACGCTCGCAATGACAAGAGGCAGAGGGTTCTCCATTAGCCATGGTAGGTAGTTACAACAGGGCTAAATAGTTACGCAAAGAGGCTATAATCTGGTTGGTCGGATTCGGGAAGCAGGAGAGCAACCATGCGTCTATCACAACTCTTCGGTCAGACTCTGCGCGATGCCCCGGCGGAAGCCGAGGTAGCCAGTCACCAACTCTTGATGCGCGCTGGCTTCATCCGTCCTCTGGGCGCGGGCATCTTCTCCTACCTGCACCTCGCCAAACGCGCCATGCAAAAGATCGAGTCCATCCTGCGCGACGAAATGGACAAGATCGGCGGGCAGGAAATCTCGATGCCGGTTGTGCATCCCGCCGAAGTCTGGAAAGAGACCGGTCGCTGGTACCAGATTGGCTCGGAGATGGGTCGCTTCAAGGACAAGAACGACCACGACATGGTGCTGGCCATGACTCACGAGGAAGTGGTCGCCGACCTCGCCCGCCGCGAAGTGCAGTCCTACAAGCACCTGCCGCGCCTCGTTTACCACATCCAGACCAAATGGCGCGACGACCCGCGCCCGCGCGCCGGGCTGATTCGCGTCCGCGAGTTCACCATGAAGGACAGTTACAGCCTGGATGCCGATTGGGAGGGGCTGGACAAGCAATATCGCGCCCACTACCAGGCTTACTTCAACATCTTCCGCCGCTGCGGCTTGCCGGTCATCGCAGTTCGGTCCGATACGGGGATGATGGGCGGCAAACTGGCTCATGAGTTCATGTACCTGACGCCCATCGGCGAGGACACGCTCATCCTGTGCGACGCCTGCGGCTACACTGCCAACCGTCAGGTGGCGCGCTTCCAGAAGCCGCCCGCCGCGCCCGAAGAACCGAAACCCATCGAAAAGGTCAGGACTCCGGCCTGCAAATCCATCGAAGACCTGGCGAACTTCCTGGGCGTGCCGAAAGCCCGCACCGCCAAAGCCGTATTTTTCATGGCGGCCATTCCGGATGGGGAGACCGTCGCCGAGAAATTCATCTTCGCGATCATCCGCGGCGACATGGACCTGAATGAGACCAAACTCGCCAACGCTGTCGGCGCCCGCGACCTGCGGCCGGCCACGGAGGACGAAATCCGTGCCATCGGCGCCGAGCCGGGCTTTGCTTCGCCGGTGGGCTTGCGTCCGCAATCGTCGCAGGCGCTGATTGTCGTGGACGACTCGATCCCCACCTCGCCCAACCTGGTCGCTGGGGCAAACGAAGCCGATTACCACCTGCTCAACACGAACTACGGGCGCGACTATGTCGCCGACCTCGTCGCCGACCTGGCCGCCGCGGAGGAGGGCGCGGCCTGCCCCGAATGCGGCGGTCCCCTGCGGGCGGCGCGCGGCGTGGAAGTGGGCAACATCTTCCAGCTCGGCACGCGCTACTCGGAGGCGCTCGGCTGCACTTTTCTCGACCGCGACGGGCAGCAGAAACCGGTCATCATGGGCTCCTACGGCATCGGCGTTGGCCGCCTGCTGGCCTGCATCGCCGAAGAACACCATGACGAGCACGGCCTCATCTGGCCGGTGACGGTTGCCCCCTTCCAGGTGCATCTCGTCCTGCTGCGCGGCAAAGGCACGCCGCAAGCCGAAGAAGTTGCCACCAAACTCTATGCCGACCTGCAAAAGGCCGGAATCGAAGTCCTCTACGATGACCGCGACGAGAGTCCGGGCGTCAAATTCAACGACGCCGACCTGATCGGCCTGCCCGTGCGCCTCACCGTCAGCGAACGGGCGCTGACCCAGGGCGGCGTGGAGATGAAGTTGCGCAGCAAACCGGATAAAGTGATTGTCCCGCTCGATGCGGCGGTGGCAAGCGTCCGCGCCGCGCTTGATGCGCTGGAGGCCGAAATTGCCGCCAGCATCACGCCGGTCGAGTACAACCTCCCCTGACCACGGACGACGGAAACATGCCTGCCATTGACCTCCCCCGTCTCAAAATGCAAGCGGCACGGCTGGCCGAGAAGTTTAGCGATCCGGCAGCGTTCATAGCCGATTTACAGGCATTGCTGGAGTCTTATCAGGATCGCAGTCGACGCGCCGCGCAGGTGGTCGCGCGTACCTCGTTGCCGTCTTTTCGTACCCCACGTCCGGTCTTGCACCAAATCCTGATTGCCCTGACGCCACAGGCTATTGCTCATCCTTGGGAGGCTACGGCGTTGGTGGACGCTTTGTGGCAAGCCGGTTATCTTGAGACGCGTTTCCTGGCGGCGGTTCTGATCGGACGCGTTCCGCCGGAAGACGCCATGCCTCTTTATGGGCGGTTGGGGGAATGGTTGGAAGAATCGCGCGAGAAGGAAATCCAACAGGCGCTTTTGCAAGACGCCTTTTCTCGATTGCGGCGTGAGCAGCCGGAGGCCATGTTGGCGTTGGTAGGAGAATGGTTAAGCGCTGCTTCGAGCAAGTCGCAGGTCTGGGGTTTGCAGGCGCTGACGGCGTTACTGCAGGAGCCAGATTTCGAGGATTTACCGCGTGCGTTTCGTCTCTTGCGACCGGCGCTTCGGGCGGCTGGCCCGGCGACGCAAATGGCCCTGATGGACTGTTTGCAGGTTTTGTGCCGCCTGTCACCGACGGAGACGCTCTATTTCCTGCGTGAGGTGCTGATGGACAGGCCGCCTCCGATGATGGTGCGCACGTTACAGCGGATTTTGCCTGCACTGCCAGCGGCGGTTCAGGACAGGTTGCGCGCTGAACTACGGCTGTTGAACAAGACGTGACGATGCGTACCGGCCTCCCTGCCTCAGGCGGAGAACAACCAGCCCGGCAATCCCGCCGGGCCGGGGTGTTTGCAGGCAAACGCAGGTTGGCAACGGACGAGGCGCTTATCAGCAGGCGCTAAACAGGAAGGGGAAGAAAGTGCACCAGAGTTTGAGCTGATCAATGATGAACAAAGCGCCGACGCAAGCGCAGATGAAGAGAACCAGGACAATGAGGAGAATAAGCCAGACTTTGCTTTTCTTTTTGGGCGCTGGCGCGGCGACTTCTGGCCCGGCCGGCACCTGCCCGGCGTAAGCCGGTATCGGACCGGGAACAGCCGGCGCAGGGGGCGGAACCGCCGCGGCGACCGCTTTGGCGCCGCGCGCCGAGGCAGATACCATCGTGGCATTGGGATCATAGGCCGCCTCGTAGGCCAGCACGACGTTTTCACCCAACGCGACCAGTTCTCCTGCCGCCAGCGGATGTTCGCCGGTGAGCCGTTGCCCGTTGACGAAGGTCCCGTTTGTGGATCCCAGGTCTTGCAAGATATAGCCTGTGCCACTCAGCGTCAGGCGGGCATGCCGGCGCGAGACCTGCGCATCGTTGATGCAAATCGTACAGGCGGGATCGCGCCCGATGATGATTTCAGTGCCTTCCAGCGGGAAAGCCTTTCCCGGAGTCGGGCCAGCGCGCATGACAAATTGAAAAGGTGAGGCCATGGTTTCCTCCGAATTGGGATAGAACTGTTTTTAGTGTACAGGGTTTGACGAAAAAAGTCAATCGCCAAAGATACGGCGGTAGAGATCGGTGGCAAGCAGACCGTACGGGTCACAGCGTTTCTTCAGGGCACGGAAGCGGGCTATCGTCTCTTCGCCCAGGAAACGACGGGCCGTTTCGGCGCTGGTTTCACTGTTTTTGGCGAAGTAAAACCGCCCGCCGGCAGCGAGCACAATGCGGTCGAACTCTGCCAGCATTTGCTGCAGTGGGGCTCGGTTCGCCGCCGTAACTTTGAAATCCAGCGCCAGCGAAAAGCCATCTACCGCATAGGTAAGCAGGAATTTATCGGGACGGTGGCGCTTGGTCACGCCCAGGTAGGCCGGAAGGCCGCGTTGATGGGAAAGACGCAGTATCTCGCGCCAGGCCTCCTGCGCGCTGGCGACAGGCAGGAAGGATTGATATTGAATCAAGCCGTCGCGGCCATAGGCCAGTTCCCAATTGGGGACGTAGTCGAGCAGGAAGTGGAAGGCGGCATGTGACTGGCGATAACTTCTGGCGCGATGGGCGAGCAGATACTTCGCCGTATTGACCAGCCATACGCCGCTGTTGTTCATGAATGGTTTCATGAAATGGTAGAGAATACCTTTTGGAATGACGCCGAAGAAAGTAGAGGGTAGAGTCTGATACTCCAGACGGCAGGTGTGAGCCGCGTGCGCATCTTCCCCCTCGGCGAGATAGTCGGCGGTGTGAATCTGGCCGCGCCCTAAAGAACGACCGCGCGCTGTCGGGTCCAGCCAGCCGACGGTGTAATCGTGTTGAGGAGCGTGTTCGGCAATGGCTTCGAGGTGGGTGGCCAGGTTGGGAACGCTCCAGGCGCGCACGTTCAGCAGGCCGGAGTGTACTTTTTTCATCCGCATGGTGATGGAAGTAAAGGCGCCCAACAGGCCCAGCCCGCCGATCATGGCGTGGAAGAGGTCGCCGTTTTTTGTGGGAGAACAGGTCACTTCCGCGCCGCTGGGGAGCAAGGCGGTGAATTCGAGCACATGTTCGCCGATGGGACCGGCGCGGTAGTTGTTCTTCCCGTGAATGTTCATTGCCAGACAGCCGCCCAGGGTGGTCTTCATCGTGCCCGAAACGACCGGCAGCCACCAGCCATCGGGGAGAATGCGCTGCCAGACCTGTTCCAGCGTAACGCCGGGCTCGGCAGTTAAGACGCCGCTCTCGCTATCCCAGGCCAGAATGCGGTTCATGCGTTGCAGGTCTAGGACGATTCCGCCGCCGTTGAGCGCGGCGTCGTTATAACTGAGCCCGGCGCCGCGCAGAGCCACGGTCAGGCCCCATTCTTTTGCCAGCCGGAAAGCCTGCTCGATTTCCTCCACCGATTGCGGGCAGAAGAGATACGCACCGGCGCGCAGGGAATGTCCGAAGTTCTGGAGCGAGGCGAAGGTGTTGAACGGAATGGTCATGGTTTAGAAGTTAAGCCTGCGAAAGATGAAAGAGGGAATATGGCGGATGAGCCACATCACGATGCCCCAGCGCGCCGGCACGTACACGGTTTGCTGACGGCGATGGATGGCGCGACAGATCGCCGCGGCCGCCTCTTCGGGTGAGATGACCCAGAACGTGCGCGGCGAATGTTGTAACATGTCGGTACGCACAAAGCCCGGCTTGACCGTCAGGACATGCACGCCGCGCCGGGTGAGGCGATTCCGCAGCGCTTCCAGATAGGTGTGCAGGGCGGCTTTCGAGGCGTTATAGGCCGGAGCGCCAACCCGGCCGCGATCGCCGGCCACCGAACCGATGCCGACAATCGTGCCCTGTCCTGCGCCCTGAAAGATGGCTGCGACCGGATTCAACCATGCCAGGGCGCCCACATAGTTCACCGCGGTCATGGCCGCATCTTTGGCAAAATCGAATTCCTCGCGCTCGACAGGGATGAGCAAGCCAGCGACATAGATGCAAACATCGAGGCCGCCCAAATCGGCCAGAATGCGGCGCAGCAATGCCGGCACTTCGTCTGTGTGTGTGACGTCGTGAGGATAGATCAGGGCGCGCACCTCGCCGGCGGCGGCGTTGATCTCAGCGCGCAGGTCGGCCAGCCGGTCTGCCCGGCGCGCTACCAGCGCCAGGGTATAACCTTCAGCTGCCAGTCGCCGCGCCAGAGCCGCGCCAATGCCGCTGGAAGCCCCAATAATTAACGCCCGGGGGCGCGGCTGAAGCGGCGTCGGGCGTGGGGGTAGGGAAGGATTCCAGATCATGATCTTTGCTCCAAAAAGATTATAATCGCAAACACGGAAAACACAAAACAAGCCCGTCACCCTGAAACCAGAAACATGGACGAACACGCCCTTTTCTTGCGGCAGGCAGTGTGGACGCGCACCCTGCGCGCTTATTGCTTTGGACGCTTCGCGCGCGGCGGCGCACAACGGGTACTTGAGGTTGGCTGTGGCACCGGCGCAGCGCTGACGGATTTTCTCTGGCCAGCCGTTGTCCATGGCCTGGATGTCCGTCCTGATGTGCTGCGACAGGCGCGCCGGCATGTTTCTGCCGCCTGCCTGACCTGCGGGGATGCTCTGGCTCTACCCTATGCCGCCGCAACCTTTGACGTGGTTTTTTGCCATTACCTGCTGCTCTGGGTCAGGAGTCCGCTCGCCGCTTTGCTGGAAATGAAGCGGGTCGCGCGTCCTGGAGGGTATCTTCTGGCTCTGGCTGAGCCGGATTACGCTCATCGCCTGGACCGGCCGTTTTACCTGATTCCTTTGGGCCGCTGGCAACGTCAGGCGCTGCGACGGAAAGGCGCCAATCCCGATTTGGGTGCGCAACTGCCGACGCTCTTCCTGCAAGCCGGCTTACAGATTCTCGAAGCCGGTTGTCTGCAACCTCCGGAGCAGACCATGACCATCTCTGCCGGTCAGGAGGAATGGGAAGTTCTGGAACGCGATTTGAGCGGCTATATCCCGGCCTGGCTGCTTCAGATGATGAAATCCTGGCATGAGTATGCCTGTCGCCGGGGCAAACGCTGGCTTTTTGTGCCTACCCATTTTGCGCTTGGACAGGTTCCCCAATGGTATAATGGCTTTGGAGGTTAATTTGTCTGATTTGCTTTCGGCAGGACAACCGCTTGAAGCAGGTTCTGCGACGCATGGAGAACATCCTCAGCCAGTGAGCTGGAAGCGTTTCTTGCTGGAAACGCTGGAGACGCTGGTCCTGGCGATTGTGATTTTCACCGTCATCAATCTTGTCTCAGTGCGCGTGCGCGTGGACGGTTTTTCCATGCGGCCAACGCTGGAAAACGGCAACTATGTGCTGGTCAACCGTCTGGCGTATGTCTGGGGCGAGCCACGACGCGGCGATATTATCGTCTTTCGCCCTCCCATGTATCCCGAGGAGGGGTTGTGGGAGCGTATTATGGGTTTGCCGGATATTGAAGAGCGATATCAGGACTACATCAAGCGCGTGATCGGTCTGCCAGGGGAACGGGTGCGAATTGAGGATGGGGTGGTGTACATCAATGATCTGCCGTTGAGCGAGCCGTATCTGGATTCCCCGCCGCTTTATGCGGGCGCGTGGGAAGTGCCGCCGGGAACGTTGTTCGTCCTGGGCGATAACCGGAATAATTCGTCTGATTCCCATGCCTGGGGCTTTGTCCCTTTGAAGAATGTCATTGGCCGGGCCGAACTGGTGTACTGGCCAATTCCCCAACTGACGTTGTTGAGTCGGAAACGACCTGTTTTGGCCGCGCCATGAACGTGACGTTGCAAGAGATTCTCTCGCTGGCAAAGACGCTGGAAGAGGAATTGCCTCCCCTGCCTCAACTCCCGACGGCGCCGCGTGGGGCAGAACTGGCGCGCTGGATGGACCTGACCCTGCTCAAGCCAGAGGCTACCAGCGAGCAGATCAAGGCGCTTTGCACCGATGCCGCGCGTTATCGCTTTGCCACTGTCTGTGTCAATCCGCTCTATGTTTCACTGGCGCGCAGTCTGCTGCAGGATAGCGGGGTTGGCGTGTGTACGGTCATCGCTTTCCCTCTGGGCGCGACGTTGCCTGATCTCAAGGCCTGTGAAACGCGGGCGGTCATCGAACGCGGAGCCAGCGAAGTGGATATGGTCATCAACCTTGGCGCCTTGAAGGGCGGCGACTATGCCCTGGTGTTGAACGATATTCTGGCCGTGACCGAGGAAGCGCACGCGCGCGCGGTCAGCGTCAAGGTTATTCTGGAAACAGCCTTGCTCACCCGCTATGAGAAAATACTGGTGTGCTTGCTGGCGCGCGCGGCTGGCGCGGACTTTGTCAAGACTTCGACCGGGTTTGGCCCGGGTGGCGCTACCACAGCCGATGTTTCCCTGCTGCGTCGCGTGGTGGGCGATGCTCTGGGCGTCAAGGCGGCTGGAGGAATTCGCACGCTGTCGGAGGCGCTGGCGATGATTTCGGCTGGGGCGAATCGCCTGGGTGTGAGCGCGGGAGTGGCTATCGTGCGCGAGGCCATGTTGCCAGGAGATAAACCATGAGTGAAGAAGCGCTTGAATCCACGCGCCCTTGCAATGAATGCGGGGCTGGGGTAATGCGTCTGCAGTTCCTGACGTATTTCACCTGGCTGGATGGCGAACTGGTAACCGTGCCAAACTTCCCGGCCTGGGTTTGTGATGTTTGTGGGCGGCGCGAGTATGACAGTCGCGCCGTATCCTGGCTTTCCATTCTGCTGAACCCCGATGCAGGCCGTCCTCCCGTCAGCCGGCGACGCGGCGCGCCACCTGCCGAGCCGCCGCCAACCACCCGCCCGGCAGCCAAGTAAGCGGAAAGGAGAAAGCCCAATGCCCGAAGTCACCTCCTCCACCAAACGTCTGGTCACTGCCGATTTTCTCACGCCCAGTTTCCGCATCGTCGGGAAAATCATGGTGCCTCCCAGCGGCGTGATGGGCTTGATGAACGATACCACAACCTCGTTTATGGAGGTCCTGGAAGCCAAATTGGCTCGACTGCACATGCCCAGCAAACTGGTCGGTGAGTATGCCGTCATTGATCTGGTCAAGCCGAACGTTTTTGCCGTTTGCCTGACCAAGCGTGAGGACCTGGGGCCACAGGCGGTTGCGCGAGGCGGTTATCACACTGTCAGTCAGTACCCGATACGCGTTGTGACGCCGGTCTATGAACTGGAAGGCACGCTGGAGTGGACCGGGCGTTTTGATTTCTCTACCGTGATGGTCGAAGGGATTCGCGATTTTGTCCCTCTGTACAACGCCATTCTGACGGCCAGTCTCATCCCCTTGTTGAAAATCGAGAGCCCGGTAATTCTTTTTAATCGTAAACATGTGGACCTGCTGGCGCAAATTACGCGGCAATCCGCCTGAATTGCTTGACCTTGCCCGGCAGAAATGGTAAAATCCAGCCCGCTTGCTTCCTTTTGGTTTGTCTTTTTTGCCCCCATCGTCTAGAGGACCAGGACGCGGCCCTTTCAAGGCCAAAACTGGAGTTCGAATCTCCATGGGGGCACAAGTTTTTAATACCTGTCCACCCGTGTCACGGCGAGCCGCCAAAGGCGACGAAGCAATCTCAGGTTTCACAGAAGCAAAGGAACATTCATGGGACTCGCGAGGGGATTGCTTTGGCGGCGCCTCGGGCGAGCCTCGCGTGGCCCTATCGCTGCCTCGCCATGGCAGGTAAGTACTTTTTAAGCCACCGCACAATGGAGTTGGATGATGAATAAACCCCTGGTCGTAATCCTCATGGGCTCGAAGGCCGACATGGAGCATTGCCAGAAAATCGCGGCCGCCTGTCGGGAATATGGTCTGGAGAGTGTCCTGCGAGTTGGTTCAGCGCACAAAACGCCTGAACATGTGCTGCGCCTGCTGCGTGAGTATGAGGCCGACGCGCGTCCAAAAGTTTATATCACGGTGGCCGGGCGCAGCAACGCTTTAAGCGGTTTTGTGGATGCGGCGGTGACGGCGCCGGTCATTGCCTGTCCACCGCTTGCCGAAGCCTTTGGCGGCGCGGACATTTTTTCCTCACTACGGATGCCTTCAGGTGTGGCGCCCGGCGTGGTCCTGGAGCCAGCCAATGCGGCTTTGCTGGCGGCCAAGATCCTCGGTCTGGTAGATGAGACGGTGCGCGCGGCCGTTGCACGTTCTCAAGCACAGCAACGGGAGAACATCCTGGCCAGTGATGCGGCGTGAGCGGTTCGCCCACTCCGTTTTGGTAGAATATCGGGCATACGATGAGCGAGTACAGTGAATCTCCGAAAGAGGCCTGTGGCATTATCGGCGTCTTTGCCCCCAACGAGGACGTGGCAACGATGGCTTTTTTTGGCCTGTTTGCGCTGCAGCATCGCGGTCAGGAAGCGGCGGGAATCGCTGTTTCGGACGGCGTGACGATGCGCATGCACAAGGATGTGGGCCTGATTTCCCAGGTGTTCAACCAGAGCAATTTATCGGCCTTGCAGGGGCACTATGCTATTGGTCATACACGCTATTCGACCACCGGCTCACCCTCTTTGCGCAATGCGCAGCCTTTCATGGTAGAAACCCTGCACGGGCCGCTGGCGCTGGGTCACAATGGCAATCTGGTCAACTCGGCCATATTGCGGCAGCGCCTGCTGGAGGAGGGCGTGGGACTTTCCGCCTCGTCGGATAGCGAGGTGATGACCATGATGCTGGCGCGGGCCCAGGGCAAGACATGGGAGGAGCGGCTCAAGGCCTGTATGGCGGAATGGTACGGCGCGTACTCCATCGTCCTGCTGACGCGCGACGGCGTGTACGCGGCGCGCGATCCGTGGGGCTTTCGCCCGTTAAGCGTTGGCCTTTTGCCCAGCGGAGGCTACGCGGCGGCTTCCGAAACCGGCGCGCTTCGCACGCTTGGCTGCCGGGCGATTCGCGAAGTCAGACCGGGTGAAATTGTTTCCCTGCGCGAGGGCGCTCTGGTTGTGACTCAGGCGTTGCAACCTCAGAAACCGCTGGCGTTGTGTGTCTTCGAGATGATTTATTTCTCCCGCCCCGATGCCGTATGGGATGGACGCAGTGTGCATCAGGTGCGACAGCATCTGGGCCGCGAACTGGCGCGCGAGTGCCCGGTGGAGGCCGATGTCGTGATTCCGGTGCCAGATTCGTCTATTCCGGCGGCCATCGGTTACGCCACCGAGTCGGGTATCCCGTATAACGACGGCTTCATCAAGAACCGCTATGTGGGCCGTACCTTTATCGAGCCAACCGATTCGTTGCGCAAGCGCGGCGTGGCGCTGAAAATCAATGTGATCAATGAAAACGTGCTTGGAAAACGTGTGATCATGATTGACGATTCCATCGTGCGCGGGAATACCATCGGCCCCATCATTAAACTGCTGCGCGAAGCCGGGGCTGAAGAAGTCCATGTGCGCATTACCTGCCCGCCAATCGTCAGCCCCTGCTATATGGGAATCGACATGGGCACGCACGAAGAATTGATTGCTTACCGGCGCACGGTGGAGGAAATCCGGCAATACATTGGCGCCGATAGCCTGTATTATCTCTCCCTGGAAGGCATGATGCGCGCCATTGGTCGCACGGAGGGGTATTGTCAGGCCTGCTTTACCGGCCATTACCCGCTGAATGTAGACATGGCCTCGGTAAAGACCGGCTTTGAGCAGACATTACGCTGAAAGTGACAATAAGGAATGGGCCTCGCGCGCTCTTGTGGCGCGAGGCCCATCTTGCCTGACAACGACTCGCAATCGCTTCAGGGTCGGGGGGAAGATGACTTGTTGCGGAACAGGCGCGCCAGCAGCGCGCTCACCACGCCCGCCGAGATCGCCGCCGCCAGAATCAGGAGCAGCAACACCAGCGAATTCACGCGGTTCGCGACAGAACGGCGGGGCAGGGAGCGTATCTTATACCCCAACCCGCGCACGAAAGGCCGGGGAGGTTCAACGCGCTGCAATGCCTGTTGCAAAGTCCGCTCCAGAGAAGAAAACTGGGGCTGCGAAACGTTCATTGTGCTTGTGCTCTTTCTCGCTCTATTCTTTGCTGGGATAAGCAACCAGACCGACTGTGCCTGGCCCAAGATTGGCGGCCACGCCGATGGAAAGTTCGGTCAGGATCAAACTGGCCAGATTAAACAGCCGCGCTGCTTTTTCTTTTAACACCTGCGCGGCTTCCGGGTCACGCGCATGGACAATGGCCATGTGGAGGCGTTGCTGACCAAATTGCTGATGCAACATCTCGACCAGTCGCTCCAGCGCCCGACCGCGCGTGCGGACGCGCTCGGTCATTTCCAGTGTTCCCTCGTGCAGGGTGATGATAGGCTTGACGTTCAGGAGCGAGGCCAGGGCGGCTTGCAGGGCGCTTACCCTGCCGCTCATGCGGGCGTAGTCCAGCCGGTCAACGGTCAGGGCAATGCGCACGGTACGGCGAATCTCATCCAGACGGGCCAGGATTTGCTGCAGCGAGGCCCTGGCGCGTTCCATCAGCCGGGCTTCGCGACACATCATGCCCACGGCAGCCGAGCCACACAGCGAGTCGAAAGGAATGATGTTGAACTGGCCCGCCAGTTCGCGCGCGGCAGCAACTGCCGATTCAAAGGTGCCTGAAAGTTTGCTGGTAACATGGATGGAAAGGATGGTGTGACCTGCCTGAGCAATGCGCTGGTAGAATTGAACAAACTGGGAAGGGTTTGGCTGAGACGTTTTCGGAATCGTGCCGCTTTCGTCTACCAGACGGTAAAAGTCTTCGTTGGAAAGGTCAACGCCTTGTCGGTAAGTATGCTCGCCAAAATGGATATTGACCGGGATGACCTCGATGCCGAATTCTTTCTCCCATTCAGGGGGCATATCGGTTGCACTGTCGGTCACAATATGGAACATGACTTATTCTCCTTCGAAATCAAAACCGTCGCTTGCTTTGCGCAACGCCAGCAACGTGCGATGGTACAGGCTTTTCACCGCGCCTTCACTGCGTCCCATGATCTGTGCAATTTCGGCATTGGAGAGGTTTTCCACGAATTTCAAGATCAAGAGATGCTGACGTTCGGGCGGCAGACGACGGATTAATTTGAGCAAGGCCTCGCGTTCCTGATCCTGAATCAGGTGGGCCTCGGGCGCTTCGCTGCGGTAATGGATTTCCGGCGCCTCGGCAAGAGGAATTTCGGGATGGCGGCTGTGATCACGGTGCCAGTTCGCGACCAGATTGTGGGCAATGCGATAGAGCCAGGCCGAAAACGGCAGGCCGCGGTGATCGTAGTGGTGGATGTGGTTGAGCGCACGGTAAAACACCCGTGCTGTCAGGTCCTCGGCATCGTGAACGTTGCCGGTGCGATAGTAGACGTAGTTGAAAATGCGCTCTACGTATTTCTCGTAGAGAACGCCAAAGGCCTCCCGGTCTCCTCGTGAGGCGCGTGCCAGCAGTTCTTCTTCCGTACAGGTCTCGGGCAACTTTGACTCACCAGACCGGTGGGGTTTGTTATAAAAACCCCACCCGATGCAGAAAGTTTCACTCTCGCTTGCGCGTTGATTCCTGACGCCGGGCAGGGGCTGTGCTCTGGCTCAACAAACGCTAGCGGGAATGTCAGAATGGAGAAACAGCAGGCCAGTGCAATCAGGTTCATCGCCCCTGCCTGGATGGACGCTTCCGTGGACGGCACGAGAGCACCTTGAACGTCTCTTACTTTACCCTCAGCCAGCGGCTGTGTCAAGGGGAAAATGACAGCGTGCCCGGGGGCCTGAAAGAGGCCCGGTCGCTCCGGGGCATGGTCTGAAAAAGCCGTCTTGCGGGAAAGGGCGGATGAGCCCTGTGTGAATGCCTGTCCACAGAGCCAGAACGAGGCGTTTTGTTGTACAATGATGCTTCAGAGCAACAGTCCTTGTTGTTCCTGTGTAACCAGTCAGCCCTGTCTCAAAACCGTTGTGGATGTCATGGCGAGGAGCGTTCTTCGCGACGCAGCAATCCCCAGGCGGTCCATTTCGCCTGATAAAGGGGAGATTGCTTCGCCAAAAAACGGCTCGCCATGACATGGCTGAGTAGTTACGTTCCTGTTTTGTGGCGAACCTCGCGGCTTATCATGGCAGGCGCGGCGTGGTGGCGATGGGCTTGTCCCCACAGGATTGTTCCCTGCGCGCGTGTCATGCCATGGCGGGCCGGGAAAGGCATGTATTGGACTGTTGCGGCATTCATGCTTTGTTTTGGGAGAGGCACAGATGAGCGTATCCCCTCAGCAACCAACCTATCGCATCACCGACCTGGCGGTGGAGGAACGACCGCGCGAACGATTGGCGCGTCTGGGAGCGCAATCGCTGAGTAACGCCGAGCTGCTGGCGATTCTGTTACGGGTGGGGGTTCCTGGTGAGAACGCGGTTCAGGTAGGGCAGCGCCTGTTGCAACAGTTCGGCGGACTGAGCGGCCTGCAACGCGCGCCATTCGAAGAACTCTGTCGTCAGCGTGGGGTAGGGGAGGCCAAAGCCGCGCAACTTAAGGCCGCCATTGAATTGGGGCGGCGTCTGTTGCTTGAAGCGCCGGGCGAGCGCCCGTTGATTACCTCGCCGGCGGATGCGGCCGCGCTTCTCCTCTACGAGATGTCTGCGCTGGAACAGGAACACTTGCGGCTCATTTTGCTCGATGCCCGTAACCGCGTGCTGGATATCGTGGAAGTGTATAAAGGCTCGGTCACTTCCTCTCAGGTTCACGTTGGCGAGTTGTTTAAACACGTTTTGCGGCGTAGCGCGGTCGGCGTTATCCTGGCCCATAACCATCCCTCGGGCGATCCGACCCCCAGCCCGGAAGATGTGGCCATCACACGCCAGATTGTTCAGGCCGGCCGGTTGCTGAATATTGAGGTCCTTGACCACCTCATCATCGGGCAGGGGCGTTGGGTTTCCTTGAAGGAGCGGGGCCTGGGGTTTAACGTTTGATAAGAATTCATGCGAAAAGGAGGCCGTGCAGGCTGGTGTACAGGAGGCGTGCGGCAAAGAACAGGAGGGCAACGCCACACACGCCGAAGATTATTTTTTGGGATTTCCCCCCAAAGAACCGTCCGCTGCGAAAGGCGAACGCGGAGAGAAAGTAAGACCAGGCAAAATCGCAGAACCAGTGGACGGCGGCCATCGCGATAAAGGCCGCGATCCCCAACGCCGCCGCGCGCAGGATAAGCGCCAGGCCAATTGTTGCCCACCAGAGTAAAAACTGGACGTTGCCAATGGTCAGCAAAATCCCGGCCAGAAAAGGAGAGCGGGCGCGTTGACCGGCGACCAGGGTGCCGTGGCGTGCCAGACGCAACAGCCCGACGGCCATTGCCACCAAAACTACCGCGCCGGCGATACTGATGCCCTGACGTACCCAGGGAATGTCAAGCAGGCGCCCGGCGCCGAGCAACAGAGCAACCATCAGGGGAATCTCGACCACCCCATGCCCCAACGCGATCCAGGCCCCGGCATGGGGCGATTCGCTCCCCTTGCCCACCGTGACGGCAGTCAATGGGCCTGGAGCCATTACGCCCGACAGTGAGATCACCACAACTTCGGACAGGAAGGCGAACATGGCATCTTCTCCGCTGCTGGGCCCGGCTTTCACGAGGAGACGAACTCGCCGCCCGTGATGTGCTGTTCGATGACGCCGCGATCGACATTGAATTTGAACACCACCTCGATTTGCTGAAAGCAATGGCCGCTACCAATCAACACCTTGCGGCAGATATAGTAAGGCCGTCCCTTTTCGTCATATTCCAGGCTGGGCTCGTTGTTGACGTTGACCCGCCCTTCGATAAGTTCGCCACAACGCTTGCACTTCACCGTGAAGTAGTGAAAGGTGCCCCAGGTGGCCGGTCGAGGGGTAAACAGTTTTTTGAGGAAGTTCATACGCTTGCTCCTGAACGTCAGGCAAAGTATAGCACAGATTGAGCCAGATTGTCCCTGCCACACCGAAAGCAAATCGGTCATGGCAAGCGCAGCGAAGCGATCTTCCAACAGGCAAGGGGATGGCTGCGCCGTTTGCGGCGCGACCTGCCATGACGGGGGTGATGGGTAGTTGCTATTTGGAAAAAGGGATTCGTGTTTGTGGCAGGATGCCGGGCCGGGAAAATCGAACTGGACAATCTCTCTCCTTTCAGGTATGATTGCACTCTGCGGTTGCCCACCTGGAATGGACCGGGCGGGCTGAATTCTTGTTTCTGGGGAACGTATGGCAGACGTTGGAGAACAGATCATTCTTGAACTCCGCAAGCGGATGGAGGCCTATCAGCCTCGGATCAAAGTCGCGGAAGTGGGCGTGGTTCTGGAAGCCGGCGATGGGATTGCACGCGTGGCAGGGCTGCCCGGTGCGCGCTCCCAGGAACTGGTCGAGTTTGCCAATGGCGTTCAGGGTATCGCCTTCAATCTGGAGAAGGATCACGTCGGCGTGATCGTACTGGGTGATTACTCTGGCATCGTGGAGGGGATGAATGTGCGCTTGACGGGGCGCATTGCTTCGGTGCCGGTAGGGGATGAACTGATTGGGCGGGTGGTCAATGCGTTGGGCGAGCCGCTGGATGGGCGGGGGCCGATACGATCTCTTGCCTATCGGCCGGTGGAGCGTATCGCGCCGGGGGTTGTCGAACGTCAGGACGTGGATACGCCGGTACAGACAGGTATCAAGGCCATTGACGCCATGATTCCCATCGGGCGCGGCCAGCGAGAACTCATTATTGGCGATCGCCAGACCGGGAAAACTGCCATTGCGATTGACACGATTATCAACCAGAAAGGGAAGAATCTGGTCTGTATTTACGTGGCCATCGGGCAGAAAAAAGCCGCCATTGCCCGGACGGTCGCCTTGCTGCGTCAACACGGGGCCATGGACCATACGATTGTTGTCGCCGCGGCCGCGGACGAACCGGCGGCGCTGCAATATCTGGCGCCTTATGCTGGCTGCGCCATTGGCGAGGAATTCATGGAGCGTGGGCGTGATGCGCTGATTGTGTATGATGATCTCTCGAAACACGCCTGGGCTTATCGCCAGATTTCCCTGTTGTTACGCCGTCCCCCTGGCCGCGAGGCCTATCCGGGCGATATCTTTTACCTGCACTCGCGTTTGCTCGAGCGCGCGGCGCGCCTGGCCAACCGCTATGTCATTGTTCCGAATGAATTTCCTCAGGAGGAGGGCAGCGCGGAAGATGCGGTGGATGGACGCGTCTATGGCGGGCCGCGCGGTCGTCACGAGGCGGAGACGGCGCTTCAATCCATGCCGCAAGCGTCGCGTTATAAAATTGTCAGGGTGCGGGGCTCCGGCGGGTCGCTGACGGCCTTGCCCATTGTGGAAACGTTGCTGGGCGATGTTTCGGCGTACATTCCCACCAACATTATTTCCATTACCGATGGGCAGATTTACCTGGAGAGTGATCTGTTCAACGCTGGCATTCGCCCGGCGATTAACGTTGGTCTTTCCGTCTCGCGCGTTGGCGGCGATGCCCAGACCAGAGCCATGCAGCAGGTAGCCAAACAATTGCGGCTGGATATGGCGGCCTATCGTGAACTGGCCGCTTTTGCCCTGATGAGCGCGGAACTGGATGCCGCCACACAGCGCCAGCTGGCGCGTGGTCAGCGGATGCAGGAAATTCTCAAGCAACCCCAGTATTCCCCGATGCCGCTGGAGCAGCAGGTCATGGTGTTATTCGCGGCCACGCGCGGCTACGCCGATGATGTCCCGGTGGCGCGGATGCAGGAATGGGAAAAGGAATTGCTGCGTTACCTGACTACTGCTCATCCCCAGATCGGTCAGGAGATTGCCGGCAAGAAGGAAATTACCCCCGAGACGGAACAGGCACTGCGGGAGGCGCTGACTGCGTTCCAGGCAATCTGGCGCTAGAGGTGCCATTGTGCGTTGGATGGCGAGGATGAGGTATGGCTTCGGCTCGTGAAATGCGCTCGCGCATTCGCAGCGTGCAAAGTATTGCTCAGGTCACGCGTGCCCTGGAAGCGGTTTCGGTGACGAAAGCGCACAAGGCCATGGCGGCGCTGGAAACCACTCGCCCGTATGCGACCAGCCTGCAGGATTTACTCTTTCGTCTGGCCGCCAGTCCGGATGTTCCGCCGCATCACCCGCTGTGGCGCGAGCCGGCAAAGGTAGAGCATATTCTGCTCATCCTGATTGGCGGCGATCGGGGTCTGGCCGGAGCGTACAATGCAAACGTGGTCCGCGCGGCGCGTCGACATCTGGCAAAGCAGACCGTGCAGGCTCAGTGCCTGGTCATTGGCCATAAGTGCGCCCATTTGCTGCAGCGTCAGCAACTACAGGTGTATCAGGAATTCCCTGCCTTTGCTGATCCGCCGCCCCTGAAATATACAGTGCTTTTCGGCCAGATCGCGCTTCGGGCCTTCCGCAAAGGTGAAGCGGACGAAGTCTGGCTGGCGTACACAGAATTCACCAGCCTGCTTCGCCAGCAAGCGGTTGTCCGTCGTCTGCTTCCTTTGTCGCCTGGACAGGGGCGGGGTGTATCCCCGGCGCGTGTCGGGTCGTATCTGTATGAGCCGGGCGTCGAAGCGATTCTGGATTCGCTGGCTTTGCGCTTTGTGGAAGTGCAGATTCACCAGGCGATTCTATCTTCCCTGGCGTCAGAACATGCCGCTCGGATGGTGACCATGCGCAACGCCACCGACAATGCCATGGCGCTGCTGGCCTCGCTGCGGCTGGAGTACAATAAGGCGCGCCAGCAGGTGATTACCGCCGAACTCCTTGACATTGCGGCTGGGGCTGAAGCGTTAAGGCAGAGAGGGTAGTTTTGTGATGGAGGCAATGAAGACCATGACGGATGGTTGGGTTACGCAAGTACGAGGCAGTGTGGTGGACGTGGCTTTCCCGTCGGGCAGATTGCCCGACCTTTTTGAGGCGCTGGAAGTGCTGCGTCCGGGGCAGGAGCCGCTCGTCCTTGAAGTGCAACATCACCTGGGCGATAACGAGGTGCGTTGTATCGCGATGGATTCCACGGATGGCTTATCACGCGGGGTGCCGGTGGTCGCGACCGGCGCGCCGATTCGCGTACCGGTCGGTGAAGCCACCCTGGGGCGCATTTTCAACGTTCTGGGACGTCCCGTAGATGGGCGTGGTGATGTTCCTGCCGGGCAGTACTATCCCATCCACCGCCCGGCGCCTGCTTTTGCCGAGCAAGCCACGCGGGTCGAAATCTTTGAAACCGGCATCAAGGTCATTGACCTGATTGCCCCCTTTACCAAAGGGGGGAAGACAGGCATCTTCGGCGGCGCCGGCGTCGGCAAAACCGTGATTATTCAGGAACTGATCCGCTCGGTAGCGACTGTCCATCAAGGCAAATCGGTGTTCGCGGGCATTGGAGAGCGAACGCGTGAAGGCACGCAACTGTACCGCGAAATGCTCGAATCGGGCGTGATGAAGGACACGGTCATGGTCTTTGGGCAAATGAACGAACCGCCCGGCGTGCGGTTGCGCGTTGGGTTGACGGCGCTCTCCATGGCGGAGTACTTCCGTGATCAGGGGCATGATGTGCTCCTGTTCATTGACAACATTTTCCGTTTCACCATGTCGGGGTCCGAGGTCTCGGCATTGTTGGGGCGTATGCCCTCGGCAGTTGGCTATCAACCCACGCTGGCGACGGAGATGGGGGAATTGCAGGAACGCATTACCTCCACCGCGCGGGGTTCGATTACTTCGATGCAGGCTGTGTACGTCCCGGCGGATGATTATTCCGATCCTGCACCGGTGACGACGTTTACCCATCTGGACGCGACCATCGCCCTGGAACGTTCCATTGCCGAAAAAGGGATTTATCCCGCCGTGGACCCGCTGGCCTCGACCTCGCGCATCCTGGACCCGACCATTGTGGGATGGGAGCATTACCAGACGGCGCGTGAATGTCAACGTTTGCTGCAACGTTATAAGGATTTACAGGATATTATCGCCATTTTGGGCATGGAAGAATTGAGCGAGGAAGACCGTTTGATCGTGGAACGGGCGCGTAAGATCGAGCGTTTCTTTTCGCAACCTTTCTTTGTCGCCGAACGGTTTACGGGGCGGCCCGGCAAATATGTACCGTTACGCGAAACCGTGCGCGGTTTTCGCGAAATCCTGGAAGGCCATTGTGACGATCTGCCGGAAGCCGCGTTTATGATGGTTGGCACGATTGACGAAGCGCGCGAACAGGCAGAACGTCTGGCGCGCGCCTGATTCCCTTTTGCCCTATGCCTCTTCTCTGCCGTATCCTTTCGCAAGATCGAATCGTGTATGAGGGTGAAGTCGAAAGTGTGCTCTTGCCGGGGAGCGAGGGCCAGATGGAAATTTTGCCGCGTCACGCGCCATTGCTGACACAGTTACAGGCCGGGGTGGTGCGCTTGCGTCTGCGGGAACAGGAGGAGTATTTTACGGTCTTCGGCGGTGTGGCAGAGGTCGCCGCGGAGTCAGTGACCATTCTGACCGATGCGGCAGAGAATGTGGAGGAAATCGATGTGGAACGCGCAGAGGCCGCTCGTCAACGGGCGGAGCGGCGTCTGGCAGAGGGAATACCGGATGAGGATACTTACCTGCGGATGCGGGCGGCGTTGCGTCGCGCCGACCTGCGGCTGCAGGCGGTGAAGCGTTACCGTCATGGCCCACGTCGGCCAGGGCGAATCTCCAGCTAAATCATGAGGTTGCTATATGCCTGTTTTATCCCGGGATCTGGGAATTGATTTGGGAACACTATACACGCGGATAGCCGATGCGTCGGGTCTGCTGCTGGCCGAGCCGACGGCGGCGGCTGTGGACACGTTGGAGCAGAAAATTGTCGAATTCGGCAAGGCGGCGCGTGAAATGGAGGGCCGCGTTCCCGAAAATATTGAAGTCGTGCGTCCTTTGCAAAACGGCGTGGTTGCCGATTACGAGATTGCCGAGGCCTTGCTGGCTTATCTTTTGCGAGGCCTCAGCGGCCCCTTCCGTTTCTCGCGGCCGCGAGTGATGATTTCGGTGCCTTATGGAGTGACCAGCGTGGAGGCACGAGCGGTGCACGAAGCGGCGCTGGAAGCGGGAAGTCGCGAGGCGTATTTGATTCAACAGCCTCTGGCAGCGGCCTTGGGCGCCGACCTGCCCGTTTCATCGCCATCGGGCAACATGATCGTCTGTCTTGGGGCGGGGGTGAGTCAGGCGGCGGTGATTACCATGTATAGCCTGGTCTCCGCCGAGGCGGTGCGCGCAGGCGGTTTTCAGATGGACGAGGCAATTATGACGTATGTGCGCAAAAAATACGGTATCCTGCTGGGGCCGGGAACGGCAGAGCAGTTGAAGATAAAAATTGGCGCGGCTGTGCCGCAGGAGAAAGAGGAAAGTCTGGAAGTACAGGGGCAGGATCAGGTCAGCGGTATGCCGCGCCTGATCACGCTGACGACCGGCGAGATTGTTGAAGCCTTGCAGGAACCGCTGCAGCGTGTGGTAGAGATGGCGCGGCGGGTTTTGGAGAAAACGCCGCCCGAGTTAGTCTCGGACATTATTGATCGCGGGATTGCTTTGTGTGGAGGGGGAGCGCTGCTGCGCGGTGTGGACCGCTTGCTGGCAAAATCGCTGGGCCTGCCGGCTTATCTGGTGGACGATCCGCAGAACTGCGTGGCCATTGGCGCGGCGCGCGGGGTTGGTATGTATCCTGTTTTGCGGCGCAGCCTGCTTTCGGTTTAAGGAGAGGTATCCTATGTCCGTGAAACACAGTCGCGAAATTCCTTTTCAGGCGGTGAAGGCCGGTAGAAGTACCGCGTTTCAAGTGCTGATTTCCGCCGAGGAAGGGCCGCATTTTGCGATGCGTCGTTTTGTCATTGCGCCGGGGGGCTATATGCCTCTCCATACCAATACCGTCGAGCATGAACAATTCGTGCTGCGCGGTCAGGCACGCATCGAGATTGCCGGCCAGATACACGAGGTCGGCGCCGGCGATGTGATTTTCATCCCGGCTGGCGCCCCCCATCGCTATCAGAATGTCGGAAAAGAAGACTTTGAATTCCTGTGCCTGATTCCCAATCAGGAAGACCGGTTGACTCTGCTGGAAGAGAGTGATTGAGCGTTACTGCCACCGCTTTCCGGCTCCAGGATAACCGTCAACGTGCGCGACGGAATATGCCAGAGGTCCCAGGAAAGCACCAGGCCATCGGCGGCCTGGGCGGCCTGAAAGTCTGCTCTCAAATGGGCCTCGTCAGACGTATGTATCCCCGGCATCGTTACCAGGGCCAGGCCGGCCAGTAGATGACGAATGCCCAGCGCTCGGCCGCGCTGAATCTCTTGCCGGATGCATTCCGCCTCCAGACCATGCGCGGCAAGAGCGTCCAGAGAAGGCGGGAAAGGCAGGCCGCTGGCTTCCGTTAATGTTTGCAAGGCTTCCTTCGCCGACAGGTTGTTTTCCATCAGCCAGCGTGCTAAATCCAGATACTCGAAAGCCAGTCCGGCTGGGCCGAACACGCGCGGGTAGGTCATGAGTTTGATCCAGTCGCTGCAGGCGTCCAGAGCCGGCAAATCCTGCCCGACCATAAACGCCAGGCTGGGCGAAAAACAATCCAGACCCACGGCCAGACCATACGCGCGAACAGTCTGCGCAGCCAGGCGCACGAAACGAGTGATACTCTGGGCGCGGAATGCCAGAAATGCCTGCAAAGGTTGCGTCGCTTTTGCCGGCGGCGGAGTCAAGAGGAAGTGCGTCAGCGCTGGCGCACCGCCATTTTCCCGTAATTCCTGCAAGGCGCGACGGACATCGGTTAGATTCAAACCTGCCTCAGCCGCCTGACGGCTGCATTCTGGACAGAAACAGGCCAGCCGATGCCAGGGGGTGGCTGCCGGAGAGGGGAAGCGAATACGATCAAAGAAGAACCCCTGATACAGACCGCTGGCGGCTATGCTTTCCAGTTGTTCCAGTACCCATTCGAGGACCGCGTGGCGATTGGGGCAGAGGAAGGTAAAAACAGCCAGGTCGTTGTGACCGGCGACAGGATTTCCTGTCGGTCCAATCACGCGCCAGGCAAGCAGCGACTCCGCGTGACGATTGGCGGTGAGCAAGGGCTGCCAGCGATAGAGAGGAAGGCGCGCCCGCGAAACCTCTGCGGCCACCGCCTCTTCCAGGCGCGGCGGGAGTGCCCAGCCCAGCAGAACGGCGTCAATGGGCAGGCGGTCGAGTGCGGCGCGTAAACGCGCCTGTACGGCGCGCGCGTTGCCGCCACGCGGCGGGCTTTCGAGATACTGAACGGCAAGGTGCGGCGGATTCATGGGGGCGGTGGGAAAACTTCCAGGGCCGTAAAGTCTACCCAGAAGAGGGCGCTGGTGTTGGGCACCCTTTCCAGGATGGCGCGACCGATATCGCCGGGTGGGTCCTGTAACTGACTCCACCAGGGTTTGTCTGATGGATAGCCATACTGGAAGGCCACCGGCGCCGGCGCAAAATGCTCTCCCCACTGCGCAAAATTGGCCAGCATCTCCTCCAGGTTCCCGAATTGCTGACTGTCATCCACGAAGACGATGCCCTCGCGCGCATGGGGCGGCATCCAGTTGTAGTCCCAATGCTTCAGGAACAGGCGATAGGCCGGGTTGTGCGTGCGCACGGCTTCGACCCAGGCGGTTGCCTCTGCATCGCTGACCGGCGTTCCTTCGGGTCCAACGCCGGTTTTATACCATTCCACATCCACGCCAAAACCGATGACACAGGGGTGATGGCTGTATTGGTTCAAGACGAGGTGGATGAGCGTGATCATGTCGGCGTTGCCCGGTTCTACCTGCAGCCAGACGCGCACCCCACGCTGATCGAACAGGGTCAGGGCCGCTTCGTTCATGTCCACGTAGGTTTTGGTGATGAGCGTATCGTCGCTCTCGGCAGGGAAACTGAGAAAGGTCCCTTTGCCGGTGAAATTGCCAACGATCCAGATGGCCTCCGGCTGTGCGTTCGGGAAGCGGGCGGCCATTTGTTCCCCTACCGAAGCCCAGTAGGCCGCGCCCGGATTGCGCGGCGGGCCATACGTGGAAAAGCGGAAGCCGGCGCCCAGGGCAGGGGGCAAAGCGGTAGGAGAAGGAGTGGGAGAGGCAGTGGTCATGGCAGTACAGGAAACGACGGAGAAAAGGGAGAGAATGGAGGCAACAGGTTTCAGGAATGGAATCAGGGTTTTCATTGGGAATCCTTTCCCTGGCCGGGATGATACTTCGCGCCCGACTCTGCCTGCAATTTCTCGGCGGTCAGTTCGGCCAGACAGGCGGCGCCGCTGGCGAACATCGCGACCTGAATCTGCCGCGCAGTCAGGCGAATACGCTCCACGACTTTTTCGGTCGAGATCGTGGCGGCGGCCAGGAACGGGGCGGCCATGCCCCCAACCGTGGCGCCTAATGCCAGGCATTTGGCAATATCCAGCCCGCTGCGCAGGCCGCCGCTGGCGAAGACCGGCAGGCCGGGCGCCACCTGTTTGACGGTCAGCAATGATTCGACGGTAGGGATGCCCCAGTCGGCAAAAGTTGCTGCCAGAAGGCGGTCAAACTCACTGGCGGCGCGATACATTTCGACCTGTGACCAGGAGGTGCCGCCGGCGCCGGCGACGTCAATCGCCGCCACGCCGCACTCGGCCAGGAGGCGGGCGGTGCGCGCCGAGATTCCCCATCCCACTTCCTTAACGATAACCGGCACCTCAATCTTCTGGCAGAGAAAGGAAATCCTGGCCGCCAGGTGGCTGAAGTTGGCGTCGCCGCCTCCTTGCAAGGCCTCCTGGAGCGGGTTCAGGTGCAGAATCAGCCCATCGGCCGCGATCATCTCTACCGCGCGACGACACTCGTCCACACCGTAGCCATAGTTCAACTGCACCGCGCCCAGATTGGCGAAGAGCAGAATATCCGGCGCAACGCGACGGGCGATGGCGAAGGTGGGGATCAACAAGGGGTCTTCCAGCGCGGCGCGTTGACTGCCAACCCCCATCGCGATCCCGCACGCCTGAGCCGCTTCGGCCAGACGCTGGTTGATCGTCATCGCCTGCGGCGTGCCCCCCGTCATGGAGGAAATGAGGATGGGGGCAGACAGCCTTTTGCCGAACAGGGTGAGGCTGGTATCTACCTGATCCAGGCTCAGTTCGGGCAGGGCCTCGTGCACGAAGCGATAACGTTCCAGACCGGTAGTCTGGGCAGAGCGCACATCCTGCTCTAGATTGATGCGGATATGATCGGCTTTGCGCTGACCTATTGGATCAGGGGGCATGGTGATTCTCCTGGCTGTAAATGGGAACTTCTGGCGTTGAATGGGTTGACAGAGCCGTCAGAAGAGTTACAATATACGAAAAACTTTACAGGAGGCAGTCATGTCTGAAGTCTTCGACAAGGTTAAGGCAATTATAGTAGATTTGTTAGGGGTTGAGCCAGAGAAGGTCACGCCGGAGGCGCGTTTTCGTGAGGATTTGGAGGCCGATTCGCTCGATCTGGTCGAGTTGATTATGCGCCTGGAAGATGAATTCGGCAGCCAGATTTCTGATGAAGAAGCGCAGAAAATCCAGACAGTCGGTCAGGCAGTGGCTTTCGTCGAGGCGCACGGCGCGAAGAAGTAAAAGGTAAGTTCGACAAACCAAAAAATCCCGGTTCCTGGCCGGGATTTTTTGTTGGGGATTACTGGCAGTAAGGTAACCACTCAGCCATGTCATGGCGAGCCGTTTTTTGGCGATATTTCTTCTGTGGAACTTGAGATTGCTTCGCTGCCTTCGGCGGCTCGTAATGACGCGGGTGGGTAGAGATAGTTACAGCAACTCGGGAATTTCTTCGGGGTGCCGCGCCACGCGCACGCCGGCGGCTTCCAGGGCCTGGATTTTTTCGGCGGCTGTGCCGGAGCCGGCCTCGATGATAGCGCCGGCGTGCCCCATGCGCTTGCCGGGCGGGGCTGTCTGTCCGGCAATGAAGGCCACGACCGGTTTGGTCATGTGCCGGGCGATGAATTGGGCGGCTTTTTCCTCGTCGGTGCCGCCGATTTCACCGATCAGCACCACTTTCTCGGTATAGGGATCGGCCTCGAACATATCCAGACAATCAATGAAATCGGTGCCGTTGATGGGGTCTCCGCCGATGCCGACACAGGTCGAGGCGCCCATACCGGCCAGTTTCAGCGCGTAAAGCACCTCGTAGGTCAGGGTGCCAGAGCGCGAGACAATCCCGACGTTGCCCGGAATCGCGATGTCGCCGGGGATAATGCCGACTTTCGCCTCGCCGGGGGTCAATACGCCGGGGCAATTCGGGCCTAACAGGCGGCAACCTTTCTGGTCGAGATAGGCGCGCACACGCATCATATCCTGAACCGGGATGCCCTCGGTGATGCACACGATGAAAGGCAGGTCGGCGTCGGCGGCTTCGTAGATGGCATCGGGGGCAAAGGCTGCCGAGACGAAGATAATGCTGGTGTTGGCGCCGGTGGCCTCCACAGCGGCGCGACAGGAATCGAAAACGGGCACTTTGCCGTCCAGGACCCATTCGCCGCCCTTTCCCGGTCGGACGCCGGCGACGACGTTGGTGCCATAGGCCAGCATTTGCTGGGTATGGAACAGGCCCTCATGGCCGGTAATGCCCTGAACCAGCACACGGGTGTCTTTATTGACGAGAATGCTCATGGTTCTACCTCCGGGCAGCCGCGACGGCTTTTTGCGCCGCCTCGACCAGAGTTTGGGCGGTGATCATTTGGGCGTCGGCCAGCAGACGACGGCCTTCCTCGGCGTTGGTGCCGACCAGACGGACAACCATCGGCACCTGCGGCTTGACTTCGGCCAGCGCGGCCAGGATGCCTTTCGCAACCTCATCGCAGCGGGTGATGCCGCCAAAGATGTTGAACAGGACGGCTTTGACGTTGGTATCCGAAAGGATAATGCGCAGCGCCGCTGCGACTTTCTCAGCGCTGGCGCCGCCGCCGATATCCAGGAAGTTAGCCGGTTCGCCGCCGAACAATTTGACAATGTCCATGGTGGTCATGGCCAGTCCGGCGCCGTTGACCATGCAGCCGATATTGCCCTCCAGTTTGATGAAGGACAGGCCGTACTTGCGGGCTTCGGTCTCGGCGGGCGCTTCTTCGTCTACGTCGCGCATCTCGGCCAGATCGGGGTGGCGGAAAAGGGCGTTGTCATCCAGCAACATCTTACCGTCCAGCGCCAGCAGGCGTTTCTCTTTGGTGACAACCAGCGGGTTGATTTCCGCCAGGGTTGCATCGCATTCGACATAAGCGCGCCACAGGCCGCGCGTGATTTCCAGGAAAGATTTCCAGTAATCCCGTGACAGGTCAATGCCAATGGCAATGTCACGCGCCTGATAATCGCGCAGGCCCAGCAGGGGGTCGATGTGGATTTTGATGATTTTCTCCGGCGCGGTGCGGGCCACCTCTTCAATGTCCACGCCGCCGGCAGCAGAGGCCATCATGACCGGACGGCGGGCGGTACGATCGTTGGTGATGGCCAGGTAAATTTCCTGTTCAATGTGTGCGGCGGGGTCTACCAGCACTTTGCGCACCGGCAGCCCTTTGATTTCCATGGCCAGGATTTGCGTCGCCACTTCTTCGGCCTCTTTGGGCGTTTTTGCCAGGCGCACGCCGCCGGCCTTGCCGCGTCCGCCTACCAGCACCTGGGCTTTAATTACCACGCGGCCACCTAACTCTTCGGCAATTTGTCTGACCTCCGTAGCGGTAGCCGCGACCCGGCCCCCCGGAATGGGGATGCCATACCTGGCGAAAATCTGTTTTGACTGGTATTCATGGAGCTTCATGGGCAAATCCTTGTTGAATTTTTCACGAATCAACCGCCATGATTATACCACCCTGTCTCCAGAGGTCATCTGTCTTTCAGCATGGGCGAAGCAGGAAGAACATCCAGTTGGTTAAGCTGGGGATGTTTGGTAGACCAGGTTTGTTCACGCGCCTGCGAGAGCAATTCCGTCCACCCAGAGTGCAGGCGATGTGTGGCAGTCATCGCGCTCCAGGACGATGTTACCGTAGGGAGAGGTTTGATCATCTTGGGTAATGCCCTCTTCAGCGAGGGGGTATATAACTACTCGGCGACCAGTTTCTTGATTTCACTCAATATCGAATCCGGCAACACAGCCAGCCCAATGGTCATACCCAAGAGGAAGGCCTGCAACTCCTCTTGGGTGTTCGTGGCAACGAGAAGACGGTCGCCGGCAAATGCTTTCCATTGCTGATTACCCTTCACCAATGAAATGTTCCACGACAGGTCATTAAGGAATTCTATGCATCCCTCTAACGTGCCGCTCCCTGGCATGTATTTTAACCAATCGCTCTCAGACATAGTCTACCTCCAGACTTGTCTCACAAACTCTACAGCGCCCCAACTTACAATTCTGCCATTCACCGGCAATGGCATTTCACTGCGATGCAGATAAATGTATTTGTCACCATACGTGCGCGAGAATACGGGGGAAACTTTTTCAACAGGAAGCCCCGATACATCAATAGCCACATACTGTGTTACCCGATCGTATAGCCATGGCATGTTCATGATCGCTCGACTAAATTGATGAGCACTTCCAACAGCAGCCTCTGTCGGCGAAATATCTGTGAAATACTGATTCTGTGAACGCTTGCCGTCCGCTCGGATCGGCGGCGTTGAGCGGATTGTCCGCCACGTACACGTAGCGGTTGAATTCGTGCGGGGCGGTCCGCAGCGGCTCGGCCGGGTCGCGGCTCAGGAAGCTCCCCGGCGCCGGGTCGTAGTAGCGCGCTCGCCTCGGGGGTATAAGCGTCGGTGATATGGCCGCCGTTGTTTGTTAAGGTGCGGATTCTACCTTGGCTTTTGGTCCAAAGGCACCGCCAGCGAGGATCTTGATATCAAGCCCGGTAATCTTGTCCTTAAATTTGAACAAACTGCAAAAGTCCCATTCGATTAGCATTTCGGGGTGTGTGACTTTAGGTTCCAATTGCGCCAGCAATTCTATACATTCGCTATCTGAGCCCAAGCGAAAATCCGCCCCTTGCCAATGAAGAGGGCCTTGAAAATACATTACGCGTTGAAATTCCCAGAACAATTCCTTGCCCCGCATTTCAGCGGGGTCGGATTTCAGTTGTATGAGCATCAGGTACTCGTAGCGCGCCTGACATTCCCAAACGCGACAATAGTAGGTTTCGGGATGGTCAATCCCATTTAAGAGCTCGGAGTAGAAATCTCTCCTCATCATGGTCACCTCCTCGATTGCTGTTGGCTTGGCTATGGCACCACGATACCACTAGGGTAAAACGTTGTTTTAGCAAGCGCGGCAGGATTTTGATAAATGTGATAAAGCTCCCATGCGGTAACATAGGTTCCCTCTGCATAGAGATCGCCGCTCCCATACTGCTTGGCATAACTGATGGGATCGGGGATTCCCTGAAGATTGAAATGGATATGGTCTGCGCGGGTAATGGCTTGCTCAAAGGCAATGTGGAAGGTGTGCCCAGGTATACTTGCTTCAACATCTGATAATCCCACCATATGCCATTGATCAGATAAATAGACACGGATATTCTGCGAGGCCAGTCTTGCTTGAAGTTGAAAGAGGAAGTCTCCCAAGAACTCATTTCGGCCAAGGGCAATATGTTTCTTGGTAGGTTCTGGCGTTGGCTCCGTATCCGGCGGGGAGGGGTCGGGGCGGGGTTGAGGTTGGGGCTGCGATTGCGGCGACAGGTAGGCTTCAGGAGCAATAGCCGGCCCGGCCACGGACGCCAGCGTGACCACCAGCAGCGCTATCCGCATTCCCGAACTCGTTAAGGCGATTTTTTACTGCTGTCACCTCTTTCAAGATAAAGTGCGTGTCTTTGAAGACAAAGCGCGCGTAAGACTTTTCTTGTTTGCAATAGATTTACTTTGTGTTTCTCAAAATCTTTCCCAACGATAACGATTATCTCGTCTATATAATCGGCTAAAATTTTCGCCAATCTTTGGAATTGTTTGTCTTTTTCTCTCAAATCTCCGCTGAAGCTCTCGACGAAAATCTTTCCCTCACTAATGTAGAAAACCAAAGTCCCAATGTCAAAGAAACACATTTCATCTTTTTCATCTTTTTCTTTACAATCGCGATTCCCTGCGGACAGAAGTATTTCGCCACGATCATTGGTTATGTCTATCAAAATATCTTGAGACTCCAGACCAACTATCCAGCTTCCCGCGTCATGTCTTATAGACCGGATACGAAATCCTCGTTCGAACAAAAAACCAAAATAATGCTTTATGTCGGCAATTACATCCATGACTTATTACCTGTTTCCAATGTATCTGAAAAAATAATCAAAGAGGTTATTTGGAACTTGCATGTAATTTGTACTTTTAACCAGAAGGTCATACTCTAATTGTGATCCTTTTCCCAACTCTTGATACCTCCCCAAAGAGAATCCAAAATCCTTAGCCGCCTCCATTTGATTGTACATGAATTGTCTGTTAACCGCCTCTACAAATTCCTCACCAGCATTTTGTAGAATCTGGTAAGAATTGCCGGGCAGATTGAAATAGGTGTAACCTTCTTCAATTCCTTTGTCCAAGTAATAAGGATACCTACCCAGACTTACAATATCGGATTCCGGGTTGTATGTTGCAACTTGGGCTAAATCATTGATTAACGATTGGGCGCTGGGAGAATTTAATCCTTTCGAAACCAGTTGTGACGCTAAATTTTCAGCCCTTATTGCCCTTGTTGCTTCCTCCCCCAGGTGGCCGGTATTTCGGAGCAGCCAATCATATTCGTCAACCAGCGCCTGGAGTTCTGAGGCTGTCTCTTCGCCTACCGGCGTAAGGGCGGCGCTTTCCTCCTCGGACTCGTTGTTCGCCATCGAGTACTCGACGGCGGCGAACCGCCCGCTCGGATCGGCGGCGTTGAGCGGATTGTCCGCCACGTACACGTAGCGGTTGAGTTCGTGCGGGGCGGTCAGCAGCGGCTCGGCCGGGTCGCGGCTCAGGAAGCGCCCCAGCGCCGGGTCGTAGTAGCGCGCCCGCAGGGAGTAGAAGCGGATGGCAGACAGCAGACGGTG
>Ga0078972_1005850_pt1 | contig 30405 bp, 19 predicted proteins | sample YelNatPaOPGAMG01_FD_67568 | JGI IMG/M metagenome (GOLD analysis project Ga0078972, IMG submission 67568) | Hot spring thermophilic microbial communities from Obsidian Pool, Yellowstone National Park, USA - OP-RAMG-01 (SPADES assembly) (version 2) | ecosystem: Environmental > Aquatic > Thermal... | reverse complement strand
AATTGAACTACTCTATTTACGGGGTCAATTTTATATTCCTCAGTTAAACCTTGTAATTCCAAATCTAAAAACTCCAAATCAGCCAAAGTTTGCATCCAGAAACCAAATATGGTATCTCCTTTAGGAAGAACATAATTTTCAAATTCCTTTGCATAAGCATCCATTATTTCTTCGCAAGATGGAAACTCAGATGTTCCAAAAATCGTTGTTTGTTTTGTTTGTTTTTTGGGCTGAGTGTTTTTAATCATAGTTTTCATAATCCTTTTCTCTTTTATTAAATTTTACCAATAGATATCTATTTGAACTTTCCATCCTTCTCTCTCCAACTAATGGCGTATAATTATTCACCCCACAAAAGAAGTTTTTCCTTCGCAAAAATTCGGGTTTAAGAATTTGTAGTATCTTATCTTTAGCATGCTCGACCTCTTCATGTGTTCCATAGTTCCATATAATGCACCCTTTTTTCTATAGAAAAAAAGTAATTTAGTGCTCTACATGAATCAGTGGACAAAGATAAATTAAAATACCTGATAAGCGTTATACTTGTGATTAAATAAGAAGTATACAACTTAAGGTTAATATGTGGTGATAATAAATGGTAAAAGCCGAAAATTGCTCTAAAGAAGAAAAAAAAGGGAAGAAAAATGAGGATGGTAAAGATAAGGCAGATGTTAATAACAATAAACATAATGATAATAAACAATCTATACCCTCAAACGCATCAAACGAAGAGATACAAAAGAGAGATGCAAAAATTAAGGAACTTGAAGACTTGCTTCTTAAACAAAAAGAATTGGCTGATAGTTACTATGCAAGCCTACAAAGAGTTTCAGCAGACCTAGATAACGTCCAGAAAAGAGTAACAAAAGAAAAGGCAGAGATTATAGAATATGCAAATAGCAAACTTATCCTCGAACTCATAGACATCTACGAAAATTTCGAACGTGCCTTGCAATCAGGCAAAAAAGAAGGCGATTTGAAAAAAATCTTCGAGGGCTTGGAAATTATACGCAAACAATTCTGGCAACTCCTTGAACGAGAGGGGCTTAAACCGATAAATGCAGTAGGTAACCCTTTTGACCCATTCAAAGAAGAAGCAATGCTTCGAGTCATCAAAGATGACCTTCCTGAAAACACGGTCGTAGAAGAATTCCAAAAGGGGTACATGTACAAAACGCGTGTGTTAAGAACCGCAAAAGTCGCAGTATCGTGTGGATCCAAGGAATCCAAGCCTGAAGTCAACTCTGAGACTGATAAAGGAATGGAAAATAAAAAATGCTCAGAGTTAAAAGAAGAGGTTAAGGATGTAGAGAAGGTAACAAAAAAAGAGACCGAATAAATGGAAGAGTAATGGGAGATGAGAACGCAAAAAGAAAAATTAAGGAGTGAAAAGTAAAAGCAACGAATGAGAAAGGGAGAAAAAAAGATAAAAAAACAAAAGATAAGGAGGTTGATAAAATGGGAAAGATAATAGGGATAGATTTGGGTACGAGCAATTCGGCGGCAGCAGTGCTGCAGGGTGGGAGACCGACAATAATACCGAGTGCAGAAGGGACATCGATTGGAGGTAAAGCATTTCCGAGTTACGTTGCATTTACAAAAGATGGACAGAAACTAGTCGGTGAACCTGCGAAAAGGCAAGCGGTAGTAAATCCCGAAGGCACAGTGATTGCAATAAAGAGGAAGATGGGGACTGATTACAAGGTAAAGATATATGGAAAAGAATACACGCCGCAACAGATTTCAGCGTTCATCTTGCAGAAGATTAAGCAGGATGCAGAGGCATTTTTAGGTGAGAAAGTCGAAAAAGCAGTTATTACGGTGCCGGCATACTTTAACGACAACCAGAGACAAGCGACAAAAGACGCAGGGACTATAGCAGGTCTTGAAGTAGTGAGAATAATAAACGAGCCCACAGCAGCATGTCTTGCATATGGAATAGACAAAGCAGGGAAAGAACAGAAAATACTTGTATTTGACCTTGGAGGCGGGACGCTAGATGTTACCATAATGGAGTTCGGCGAGGGCGTGTTCGAAGTAAAGGCAACTTCGGGAGATACACAACTTGGCGGCACAGACATGGATAACGCAATCATAGACTATATTGCAAAAGAGTTCAAGGCAGAACATGGTATCGATTTAAGAAACGACAAGATGGCAACTCAGCGACTAAGAGAAGCATCAGAAAAGGCAAAAATAGAACTTTCAAATGTGCTTGAAACCGAGATAAACTTGCCATTCATAACTGCGGATGCCACAGGTCCCAAACATCTACAGATGAAACTTACGAGAGCAAAACTCGAAGAACTTGTAAGACCCATAATAGAGAGATGCAGAGCGCCTTTGAAAAGAGCGCTCGAAGATGCAAAGATGTCAGCATCTCAAATAGACAGAATCATACTTGTTGGAGGACCTACAAGGATGCCCATAGTGCAGAAATTCGTTGAAGATTATATCGGAAAGAAGATAGAACGAGGAATCGACCCCATGGAATGCGTTGCTATGGGTGCGGCAGTTCAAGCAGGCGTACTCTCAGGCGAAGTCAAAGATATCGTGCTACTTGATGTTACACCCCTTTCGCTCGGCGTTGAAACACTCGGCGGCGTATTTACAAAATTAATCGAAAGGAACACAACTATACCTACTAAAAAGAGCAAGATTTTCACAACAGCATCAGACAACCAACCGATGGTTGAGGTCCATGTTCTACAAGGCGAAAGACCCATGGCTGCTGATAATGTCTCGCTAGGCAAGTTCCATCTTATGGGCATTCCCCCTGCTCCTCGTGGAATTCCTCAGATCGAAGTTACCTTCGATATAGATGCAAATGGTATCATGCATGTATCTGCAAAAGACCTTGGCACGGGAAAAGAGCAGAAAATCACAATCACTGCATCAACTAAACTTACGCAAGAACAGATAGATAAGATGATTAAAGATGCAGAACGTTTCGCAGAGAAAGACAAAGAAGTTAAGGAAAAAATAGAAGTAAAGAACCAAGCCGAAAACCTACTATACTCTGCTGAACGGTTACTCAAAGACCATGCTGACAAAATTGGAGATACCAAAGGAAAAATAGAGGATGCATCTAAAGAACTTCGCGAAGCAATAAAATCAGACGACATCTCTAAGATAAAAGAAAAGATGGACGAACTCATGAAAAACATGCACGAAGCAAGTGCAAAAATGTACGGCGGCACAGCAGGTCCACAGCAAGACTACCAAGGATACAGCCAAGCGCAAACAACCCAAGGAACCGATACGACAGAAGAGACAGAACAAGCAAAAGGTCCTGAAGGGAAAACCGTAGATGCAGAATACAAGGTAATAGACGATAAAAAGAAGAAAAAGTAAAATAAAACAATAAAAAGTTCTATCTTAAATCTTTTTTATTTTTCTTTTGTCTCTTTCTCTTTGGTCTCCTCTTTAGCCTCAATCTTTTTCATCTCATCTTTATCTTTCTTTTCTGTTGCATTCTTCTTTGACATTTCTTTTTCTTTTGGTCTCTCTTTTTCATCTTTGGAGACAGGGACACGAGGCGCTGAATATTTGTATGCAATAAATGCACACAGTAGCACCACTATTATCAGTATAAGTAAAAGCGTAGATGGGGGTATGTCCTGACTTCCTGTCTTTGTCGGAACTTTACCAGTAATCTGTGTTACTGTTAGGTTGATTGATGTTTCTGAGTATGCCCCTGAAATATCTGTTGCTCGGACAGTTATTAAATGATTTCCTGCTAGCCCTTTTGCATCCCAGTCGTATTTCCAACTTGTCGTTCCCTGAACTGAAACATATGCCCCTCCATCTATCTTAATCTCGACTTTTGCAATACCATTATCGTCAGAGGCATATCCTATAATTGTTACTATCCCTGATACCTCAGAACCATTCCTAGGCGAAGTTATTGATACGGTAGGTTTCATATTTGCCTGTGGCCTTATCACAACAGTAGTTGAAACACTCTCAGAATCTCCATCGTCATCAGTTGCTCTAAAGGTGCATACAATTGTTCCAGGCACGCTGAAGGTTACTACTGCCACACCAGTATTCTTTGAATACCATTCGAAAATCCCATCTCCATTCAAATCCCACTCATATTTTACAATGGTTCCATCTTCGTCAGTTGCGCTTCCGTTAAGATAGAAAGGCACATTCACATATGCCTCACCATGATAGGCTATCTCAACAATTGGTTTCTTATTTGGAATTGGATTTACTACTATCGTGCGTATCGCAGTCGACATTGCCCCATCGTTATCCTTAACACGAAGTTTTGCATAGTAGGTGCCTACAACTGTATATGTGTAGTTCGTTACTCCGTTACTTTGTGAAGACCAATCGTATATGCCATCACCATCGAAATCCCACTCGTATAGGACAATCTTGCCATCTACATCTGTGCCTTTTCCATCGAAAGTTACCTTAGTGCCTACAATAACTGTTATGTTGCTTCCTGCATTTGCAACTGGGCTTGTATTCGGTGGTCTCACAGTTACCTTTACCTTGTCGATTGCACTCTTTCCAAGGTCATCTGTTACTCTTAACGTCGCGTTGTATATTCCCGGATTAGAATATGTATAAACTGCTTCTCCAGTATAGGAATTTGACCAGTCATAAGTTCCATCGCCGTTAAAGTCCCATTCAAATAACACCACAACTCCATCTGCATCGCTACCTGTTCCATGGAAATACGCCGGCGAACCTACGAATATTGTAAAATCATCACCTGCATTTGCAACTGGTGCTATATTTGCAGGCAAGACTGTTACAGTACAGTTGTCATATCCTACGCCTCCATTATTGTCAACTACCTTGAAGACTGCATTATATGTCCCTGCCATAGTATACACATAAGTGAAATTCCCATCTGTTGTTTGTGTAAACTGACCATTACCTAATGGAGACCATGCGTAAGATACGATGTATCCGTCTAAATCAATCGCACTCCCATGCAGATTTGCAATTTCACCTGCACGAACTGTGATGTCCAAGCCGGCATTTGCAATCGGCAAAATATTCGATTTTGTAACATTTACTATACATGTATCTGTATCCGAGGCTCCAAAATTATCAACTACACGAAGAACAACAACATATACTCCAGCCTGCGTATAGGTATGGTTTATTACCTTTCCTACATAGTCGTATATACCATTCCCATCTACATCCCATTCGTAAGATACTATACTTCCATCTGTATCATAACTTCCCGAACCATTGAACGTAACATTTTCTCCCGTATGCACATTCTTATCAGGTCCTGCATTTGCAATTGGCGGTTGATTTGGTAATCTTACGCTTACATTGCAAGTATCTATCGCATATGCTCCTGCACCATCTGTAACCTTAAACACGGCTGTAAAGTTCCCTGCTATTGTGTAAACATAGGTAAAGGTCCCCGTAGTTGCATTCGAATAATCATAAATCCCATCGCCATTGAAATCCCACTGGTATAAGGTAATGTTATTCTCAGGGTCATCTCCAAGCCCTGCAAACGTTACTGGCTCGCCTACTATCGCAACTAAATCAGGTCCGGCATTTGCACTCGGCGGTAGATTAAAGTGTAACACAGTTATGTTGCAAATATCGGTTGCCTGTGCTCCATCGTCATCAACAACCTTTAAAGTTATAACGTAAGTGCCTACACTAAGGCTTGGAATCTGTACATTCTGACCGCTAAGGTCATAGATTCCATCGCCGTTGATATCCCATTCCCACGATACAATTATGCCATCTATATCGACAGCAGTACCATTTAGATACACAATTTCGTTGTCATACAAAGTTCTATCAGGACCTGCGTTTGGAATTGGCGGGTGATTTATTGCAGGATGTATTCTTACTTGGCATGTATCGTTAGCAGTCGTGCCGTTATTGTCCGTAACTCTGAGTTTTGCAGTATAATTCCCAGGCAAAGTATAGGTATATACAGCATGACCTGTGCTCGTCGATGTCCAATCTATTATACCATCATTGTTGAAATCCCATTCGTATTTTACAATGTATCCATCTATGTCAGTCCCCGAACCGTTAAGATATACAATCTCGCCCTGATATCCTTCTATGTCAGGCCCTGCATTTGCTACAGGTGCATAATTTCCTACATGATAAACAGTTATAATGCATTCGTCAATATCTGTTCCACCGTAATTATCATGTACTCTTAATACCGCAGTATATACGCCTTCAATAGGATAGGTTGTTGTTACATTACCATGCGTATTATTTGACCAATCATATATCCCATCGCCGTTAAAGTCCCATTCATATTTCACAATGAAACCGTCAGGGTCTATCCCACTCCCATTAAGATACACAATTCCATACACAGGAACTGTTTGGTCATTCCCTGCATTTGCAACCGGCATCTCATTCGATATTTCTATTACAGTAATAACACAGACATCTGTATCTGTCGCGCCTAAATTATCAGTTACCCTTAATGTTGCAGAATATACCCCTGCCGAAGTATAATTGTGGTCAACTATACCAGTTGTAAATGAGTACCAATCATATGTTCCATCACCCTCGAAATCCCATTCATATTTTGAAATCGTTCCATCGGTGTCTGTTCCTGTACCTACTAAATGAACTGTAATGCTTTCGCCTCCAAGATAGACTGTCTGGTCATTTCCTGCATTTGCTACTGGTGGCTCGTTAGGAACATCTGTTACAGTTACCCTACAACTATCTGTCGATTTCGCACCTAAATTGTCAGTAACTCGCAATGTTGCATTGTAGATTCCTACAGTTGTATATACATGGACTACATAACCCGTCGTAGTCGAACTCCAATCGTATATTCCATCACCCTCGAAATCCCACTCGTATTTTACAATGTATCCATCTGAATCACTTCCGCTACCTGCAAGCACAACCTCAGAATTGACCAATACAACCTGGTCATTTCCTGCATTAGCAACCGGCGGATTGTTCGTAGGCTGCAAGATTGTTACTTTACAAGCATCATAATCAACCAAGCCCTCGCTGTTCGTTACTTTCAAAATCGCAGAATATACTCCTTTTTCTGTATATACATGAGTTGCATTTCCAGTTGTTGTTGAACTCCAATCGTATATTCCATCACCCTCGAAGTCCCACTCGTATTTTGCTATCGTGCCATCAGGGTCCAAGCCGGTGCCATTCAACATGACAGTATCGCCAACATAAGCAACTAAATCAGGACCTGCATTTGCAATAGGCGGCAGGTTCGCACCGTTAAGCAACCAATCAATCGTCTTCTTCATAAGGTCTGCTCTGCTTGCCGAATTGTTCACACACTCGAAACTGAACGCATAATATACTACACGATAAGTCCCAGTATCTACTTTAAGTCCACCAACTGCAGTGCTATTATATTTGAAAACTGCACTCGCACCATTTATCGGTGTGATTACATCTAAATACCTTGTATATGTGGGGCTATCTCCACCTGATACTCCTATAGTCATTCCATTTGAGATTGGGTCTCCAGAAACACCAGAAAGCGTCCTTATACCCGAATCATCGCTTACATAAGATGCATGCAGGTAATTTGCATAGAATGCTTGGCTGCCTATTTCATAACCAATGTCTTGACCAGTGATAAATAGCCTACCCCCTCCATTAAGATAAGTTGTTAGATTTGACATATCTCCCGATGTGAGCGTCCCCACATAATCCGAACCCACAAACCAAACAACTACTGCATAATTCATTAACTTCGAACTTGGAACATCCCCTTGCGTCTTGACCGTATATACATCATAGGAATAAGATGTGCTATTCAGTGCATCTGTGAAATATCTTTCATATGCATACCCATCATCGTCGTCAACAAGGAGTATTTGCGCGCCCGCTCCTCTATTCACTGTGATTTCAATCCATTTTTCAGCCCAAGCCCCATTCTCATCTACTAATCTTAATGTAATTCTATGCACTCCTTCTGATAACATTGTATTGAATTTCGGCAGCGTGCTTATTGTGCCTTGAATACTTGATATCCATTCGTATGTAAACTCGTCGCCATCAGGGTCATAACTCTGGCTACCATCGAATTGGATTAAGTCATTCGTAGTATTTGTCGAATGGTTTAATGGTAATGTAATTATAGGAACAGGTGCCAAGCCAGGCGCGCTTACAGTTACTTTACAACTGTCCGTATCTCTTCCATATTCGTTGTCTGTAACTCTCAATGTTGCATTATACACCCCTGCAAGAGAATATGTATGAACCACAACACCCGTAGTAGTTGATGACCAATCGTATATTCCATCACCCTCGAAATCCCATTCATATTTTACAATCGTGCCGTCGCTATCACTTCCACTTCCATAAAACGTGATTGCTTCGTTTACCATGGCGTTTATATCTGGCCCTGCATTCGCAACTGGCTCTTCATTATCTGCGAAAAGCAACCATTTTATCACCTTATCCATTACTGTTGTGCGCGAATTTGCATTGTTTATCGCCTCAAATCCAAATGCAAAATAAACTACTCTATATACTCCAGTATCAACCTTAATTCCACCTTCTGCCGTCGAATTATACATAAATACAGATGTTGCACCATTTATAGGTTCTATCTCACTCGGATATCCTTGGTTGTTCGCTCCATCTCCACCCTGTATGGTTATCGTTATACCATCAGAAATCGGGTCTCCAGAAATCCCCGAAAGCACATACAGATTTGTATCGTCGGTAATGTATTTCGCATGTAGATAGTTCGTATAGAATGCCTCGTCTCCTATGTCGTATCCTATGTCCTGACCAGTAATGAATAGTTTTCCTCCACTATTTAGATACGAAGATAGATTTGACATGTCATTTGCATCGAGCGTATTGTAAGACGAACTGCCAGTAAACCACACTACGGCTTGGTAACTCATCATCCTTTCAAGCGGAACAGAGCCTGAGTCCTTTACTGAATAATACTCGTAGGTAAATGGCGTATTATTTAGTGCATCTGTAAAGTATCTTTCGTATGCATAACCTCCATCGTCATCTACAACAAGTATCATTGCATTGCTCGCTTCATATACCTGAACATTAATCTTTTTTGTATTCCAAAATCCATGCTCATCTGTTACTTTTAAAGTTATAGTATGTTGCCCTTCTGATAAGGAGAGTGTAAATGTGGGCTGTATTGCAAGTTCTCCATCTATGCTCGATTTCCATTCGAAAGACAAAGCATCTCCATCAGGGTCGCTACTTGCAGAACCATCGAATAATATCATATCTGTTGTATAATACACAGAGTTGTTTGCAGGCGAGGAGATTACCACAACAGGCGCATGGTTCGAGGTGTCGCCAACAACTATGTTCTCTTCTTTAGTATCTTCTACTTTTCCAAAAGAATCTTTCAGAACATATCTTACTATGTAGGAGTTGTTCTGCAAGTTAAGTATAGTTATAGTATGTGGGTCTGTCTGCGTTCCTGTCGTTGTAAACGATGCGCTCGTTGAAGTTACTAGATTATAACCCAAATCCATCACATATACCCAACAGGTAACGCTTGATTGGTAACCTCCTGCAACATCTACATCTACTGTAACCACCAAATCGTTTGCATAACTCCCTGAATCTACATTCACAACACTTCCGCTTGCACTCTTGAAATACTCATCGTAATCAACCACATTGCCATAAAATGCATTCAGAAACTCATCCCATCTCGATGATAATGCAAACGTCAAACTCTCATACGCAGGGTCATAATAATATTCTTCAGATGGGAAGTATATTGATATCCCATAAGAATTCGGATGCCCTGCACCATGTGCATTCGAAGTTATTACATATTCAAGCGCATGTTGAAGGTTATCCGCTGCACTCTGTACCCCATCATCAGGAACTAAAGACTTAACTCGCATGGTAAAATGATATAGGTCAATATAATCAGAATAGTATTCTTCTGTTGTATTCCTTGCTTCCCAGATTATATCGTGATATTCTCCAAGAACAGCCATTAACGCATTCGAAAACTCATCAACCGCATCTAGCAAAATTTCGTATCTTGTTAAGTTAGTTACAGATTGCGTTACCGCTGAATCCCATCCATACTGGTCTACATATCCATAAGTGAAATCCTGAGAGAATTCATCGATAGATTGCGCAGGATTGCTCGTCAGGTTCTCTAACATAGAAGTATAATTCCAACCATCACCAGGCTCGCTCTCTTCCGAACCTGCTCTATACTCTCCCAAGCCGTAAATTTCAAAATCGACTTCGAGCATCCCCATAAGGCAGGCATCAAATCCAATAATCGTTTGATTGCCTGAATGCGCCTTTATCTGCATAAACGCATCATGAAGTTCTGACATTGTAATATAATCGTAATCATTTGTATCGTCCCAGCATACGCCACCCCAACCGCCTCCATGGTCCCATAATATAACAAAAGTCTTATTCGCAGGATAGTTGTCATTTACCCAATTTACAAAAGTTACAAGCGTTGCAGGGTCTCCCATATTAAGTTCATTTCCCCAAGAAGGATTTATCGTTGAGATTGGTATGTAAGTCGAACTTCCATGATTTACATAATATGCATTCGTATCCCCATTCGACCATTTATCAAAAAGAACAAGAATGTTTATCCCATTTATAGAACCCACTTCTTCCATTTCGCTTATATCCTCCATACCCGCAGATTCAAGATTGTTATCACCATCGAGATATACTATGAAATTCCAAAATGCAGACTGAGTTCCATCACCCATAGAGAAAAAGAGGGTATATCCTATGCTACCATTGTAATGCACTTCTACAACATGATTGCCATATGCAAAATCATACCCTGTATAATTCCCATTTATATCTAACTCACCTACATAAACATTGTCTATATACACTTCTCCACCATACGCAAAGTTGCCTAACGAATCGTATGCATGTATTTTAACATCGTCTTTGTAGGTATCTCCATCTTCATCAAATGTCTCTGCGATTACATATACCTTATAGGGAGTGCCATATGAAAAGAAGGTGCAATTCTCAAACAAAATTTCGTTTGAATTTAGGTAGAGATAAACCTTGTAAGAATAGTTCCCTTTCGGCAAGTCCTCAATGACATACTCACCAGAACAAAACTCTGATATAACGCTACCATCAGGCTTGGTTATCTCTATCCTAAAGTCTGCCGGATACCCAGAAGTTGAATTATAACACTCGAACTTGAAATCATCGAAATAATTATCGTAATCGTAGTCTAGCAATGTTGCAATTCTAATCCTTTTGCTCAATGACTTTATTACTAACCAACCTTTCTCCGTAACATTTCCATTTAAAATCGATTCAAAATAATAGGTATCATTCACAAGGTTAAGGAAATACGCCTCGCCATATTCGTTTGTCTGTCGCGAGGATACCAAAGTGCCATTTCCATAATACAGATAGATAAGCATCCCATCTACAGGTTCGCCTGCTATATGTGCAGTAAATGCAATATCATTTACCAAGCCGTCGTAATCCCACTCGAATACATAAGTATCTACATTTATCTCAGTTCCATAATTAATTAGTGCTACATCATCTTGCGAGTACATATCCATATAATTCCCATGAGAATCGTATAGGTTCAAAGTTACATCGTACACTCCATAAGTTAAGTTCGTGATGTTCAAATAAACCTCGTCCCAATCGCTCCCCGAAGTGAGATAGGTTATTTGTGCGGATTTAGCTAAAGTCCCATTCGTGTCATAATACGCATTCGCAACAACAGTAACTCTATCTGTCCCGCCCACTATATCAACATCGAATTTTGTTATTATGTCATTCCTAATACCATCACCATCTGCTACGCCACCTTTTACACTTACTGAATAGAAATATTCCACGAATCCTTCACCTTCTGAATAGAATCTGCAAAATGCATGCCCCGTTAGATAATAAGCATCTGCCTTATACCAACCTTGCGCAAGGTCATATGTTGTTATATTTCCATGTATATCTGTCATGCCAAGATAGTTGTTGTTTAGGAATACCTGCGCATTTCTCAAGGGCGCGCCCGTTGCATTCGTTACTGTAAGTGTAACATCATTCAACCATATTCCGTCATCTGCAAAAACATATGCATTTATGTTTATCCTTGCATTCTCATTTATCTGTCCATAAGAATAGAATACCCCTGTTGCAATCCTTCTTCCTGTAAGTTGATTCGTGCATACGAAACTATACCATCCTTCTGCTATATTCTCTAACACATATTCCCCATTTAGCGTTAATCCATCATCGATTAGATACGAATTCATATCATATACTGCAACATTGATAAAATTCACTGGATTACCTGCGGCATTATATGCCTGGAGTATGAAATCATCATAGTAAGAATCCCCATCGTAATCGTAAAGATACGAAAAGGTTCCTAATTGGGCAGTTCCTGTAACTGTTTTTTGCGTTATTCTAAACATCCCTTCTTCTATCTTCGTGCCATTCTCTGCAAACGCTTCCCAAGTATACGCCCCTACCTCAAGGTTCATCTTCTCAGCCAAGCCAAAAGAATCAGTCTCTAAAGTAGCACAGAGTGCCCCGTTCTCATTATATATCTTTATTACCACATTTTCGATTGCTTCGTTTTTCAGATGGGCATAGAAGAGTACATCATTTAAATTCGTGTCCCCTTGTTCGTCTGTAATCATATGCTCTACATTGATGTATCCATACGATTTTATAAGCACCATAGTTTGCTCTCTTGTATCTTCTAAATTCCCATCTTCATCAAATAACTCGTATTTCAAATGATACTCGCCCCAATTCAGATTGTAGAAATAGATATACTCCTCGTCGAATGCATACCCTTCTGCATAGTATGTATGCGATTTAACGTCTATCAAATCCTCACCTGAATCATACAATTTTGCAACCGTAGTAACATTCCCTTTTCCACCACCTGCAATATCTACATCTATCTCTATTGCAATATCATTAAGCAAAAGGTCGCCATCAAGGTCAGCCGCACGACCCTCACATAGATAGAAATATTCATCATATGGATTTTCATTACCACTACCTTCTGAATAGAACTCACCATAAGCAGAAAGCATAAGCCTCTGTGCAGTAACATAATGCCAACCTATTTCAAAATCATATGCCGTTATAGAACCATCCAAGCCGGTCATACCTACATTTACTCCATCTATCGTAACCACCGCACCTATAACAACAGTGTTGAAATCTGAATATGCTGTTATTGTTACATCATCTTTATATCCATCGTTATCATCGTCAAATGTTTCAAATGTAAGGGACATCATGTTCCCACCTGAAGAGATTTCATCTGTATAGACCCAGGTATAATTGTGATACTGCCCGTAGAATATATCTATCATGTGATACCCTTCTGTAAAATCATAAGCCTCAAAGTTTCCATTTGCATCTGTATATCCGTAAAATTCACCATCTATGTAAACTTCCACATTCAATAGTGCTCCTGATGGGTCTTCACAATGTACACGAATATCGTCATTACAATGGTCTCCGTCCTCATCGAACGCCTCTGCATCTAAACTTACATAGTAATTACCAGGTGTTTCAAGAAGGATATTCGTAAGATTATACCAATCCTCTTCTTTGCTATGCGATTCATCGTATAATGTAAAATTGAAAGTATAGTAATCGGTAACTGAGGCATCATACCACCATGCAACAGACACACCTTGCAAAGTTGCTTCTGCATACAAGATATCTTCTTTTATCAGTGTAGTAGAATTCCATAATTTTACTCTTAAAGAGACGCTCTCCGAGGGTCCTGTACTTTTAAGCAAGAACGAAAAATCTATGCTCTCATTATATCCATCGTCGTTATAGTCCCATACTACATAATCAACCTCTGAGATAGTCTCATCATAATCTATAACCGCTCTTTTTGCCTCGCTTATACCTTCTCCACCTACTTCTCCACTTACCTTAAAGGTTCCTCCACAGGATATAAAAACAAACATCAAAAACAAAATCATCGAGGCACACTTTGAACCAACCCTGTTTAGCATTTAGACCACCTGACTGCCACATACCTATTCGAGTGCATGTATAACAACCAATTGTGGTGTGTATTAAAAAAGATTGTGGTAAAATTCACGCCGATATTATCTATTTAAAAACTATCCCAAGACGAAATAAAAAGACAAAAGGCGAAGTAAAAAGAAGAATTCGGGCGAAAATCCAAATTCAAATTCTTTTCAGCGTCTTGAGAATAGATACTCGAGTTGCATTCCAAGCCGGAAAAAGCGATGTTATCGAACCTATCAATATGGTAATAAATATAGATTGCAGAATTAATTCTGGTGTGAAAACAGCAAGTTCTACATCAAGACCCACTCCTTTTGTAAAATAGTCTGACAACCCAATCGAACAGAAATAACCTGGACCCAAGCCGAGGACTGCTCCTATTGTTACAAGTAGCATAGATTCCATTAGTATCTGAGTGAATATTGTAAATTTAGAAATCCCAATTGCGCGCAACATCCCAATCTCTTTTGCACGCTCAAATATAGAAAGTATCATAATACAGGTTACAAAAAGAAGACCAATTAAAACAGATACAGAGCCTATCGCAGTATAGAAACCTCTTGCAATCGCCACTTGCTTCTGGGCTGATTCTATCCTTGCTTCTTTTGTCAGAACTTTATTCTTATAAGCAGGATATCTGTTCTCTATCTCTGAAATTAGATTTTTTGTTTTTGCAAGGTCTGTTTTATATGAACTTTCAAGCATAAGAGAAATGCTGTCCACAAGGTCAATTACCTTTACACTACCATTATCATCTTTACGAACATCATACCCAAGGATACTCTGAAGTTCTGACAGATGGAGTATCACAAGATATAATTCCGGAATTGCTCCGCTTGACATAAATTCGGTATTAAAAACTCCAACTACCTTAAACGAATACTGTTCCCCATTCGACGATTTTGATATGTTTAACGTAGAGCCTTTTCCAAGATGGAACTTATTTGCTATCGATTTAGATATCAGAATCTCATAAGTCCAATTGCCTGTATAATTACCTTCATAATGAGGGTCGTCTTCAACAGAAAACCATTCCTCGAACCTTTTTCTAAATTCATTCGGCATGATTTTCCAAGCCTCTCCTGGGACTATCCCTTCTGCATACGCGAACATCATACCTTTTGGTGTAGCAAATGATACTGTTGCACCTAGCACAGGCGATGCATGTTCCACACCTTCAAACTCGCTTAGTTCCTTAGCAAACGCATGTCCATTCTCTACTCCATGAGAGCCCCCTGCACTCACTAAGATATCTTCGTTACTCTGTTCGATATCTTTCGAGGATGCTTTTATTATCCCTTCTGCGATAGAGAGCATTGAGATTAACAGACTCATAGAAACCGCAACCGCTATTATCGTCATGATACTCCGTCCTTTTCTTCGAAATATGTTGCGGAATAGGAACTTTATTGTCATCTTTACACCTTTTTTTCCTTTTTTAACTCACCCTTCCTTTAGCACCTGCGTAATATTAAGTCGAGTTGTCCAGATGGCAGGTATCATCCCCGATATGCACCCCATAACAAGCGCAAAAAGAGCAGCATAAATTATCACATTCGGAGTTATCACGGTAACTTGAAAATCAACAGGGATATACTCCTCTGTCGTCTTTATATACCAATTTAACACTCGTGCACCAACGAACCCAAACAAAACACCCAAGAAATAGCCTGACATGCATATAAGAAGAGATTCTGCGAGAATCGATTTGAATACAGTCAATTTCGACAAACCCATGGCTCGTAACACTCCAATTTCGCCCTGCATTTCTCTAACAGAAATCACCATTATCGTAGATATGAACATGAGCGCAACAGCAGTCGTTATCACAATAACCATATTTGCAAAACCTTCAAAAACATTTGTAAATTTGGATACTATTTTAAGATAGTCGTCTGGAACAAATGCAGATACATTATATTTCTCCTCAAAAAGGAGTTTCATTTTTCCGCTGTCTTTTGGATTTTTTAAATCTATCAGTATCTGACTTATTGTATCGTTTGGCAATTGCGTGATATATTGCAATTCAGATAGATGCATAGTTGCCGTGCGTGTGTTGGGATAGTCAAAAGAAGGCTTGGAAATCCCACAGATTTTGAACATCGTAGGATATGACATCGCACCTGATACAGATAGATAAATAGTATCGTTTACTTTTGCTTGTATAACTTCGGCAAGAAGTGTGTTTATTATTATTTCATGAGTGAAATTTTCGCTCTCTGTGCCATGTGTATAGTCTGAATTAATGTAATGCAAATCTCTTCTAAACAAATCAGAAAAAGTAGGTAGATATTCCCCTTCAACTATAGTTATGTCTTTAAAGTTGCCACGCATATTTGGTATCTCTCCGAACACAGTAACTTCTGAGATGTAACTCGTTTCATCAATCGATTTTGTTGCATAAAGTTCGTACTTAAGAATAGGTGATGCTGCTACAACACCTTCTTCCCGAATCATACTCTTTGCCATCATAGTGCCGTTCTCTATGTATGTTGACCCAAAAAATAGGTTTCCACCTTTAGGTAAAATGTATATGTCAACCCCAGTATCTTCAAGAACTGTGATGTAAGATGCTCTTATTCCTTCAGAAATTGAGAACATGGTTATAGTAAGGGCAATTGAGATTGCCACACCAAGAACCGATAGTGTTGTTCTTGTAGGTCGATTTATCAAGTTCTTTAATGCGTACATCTCTACCCACCAAATAAACAAACCCTGGCAAATACCGCATCTTTACAACCCAGATAGCGATAATTTACCTGATTTTATAAAGTGTATCGAATCTTAAGTATAAGAATATGATGTAGACGGCAAGCAACCAAAATGCAAGCATTCTGCGGTTTCTGAAATTGGTTTAATTAATTGGTTTAATTGCTTACTGTAACTCTAACTCCCTCATACTATACTCGTTTTACAAGTATGTTAGAAATCTTACCTATGTCCTCAGGCGTTAACTCTTCTGCACGCTTATCCATATTTGGCAATAGACGTTCAACAGCAAATTCAAGTCTATCCTTATTTTTCGTAAATTTTGTCCAGTTACTAAGAATACAATTCTTTATCTTCTTCCTTCTTTGCATGAATATTGCATCTACTAAATCCTTAAAGTTCTTCTCATCTAATACCTCAAATGGAGGTTCTTTTCTCGGCTTAATCTCTACTATTGCAGAATCAACCTTTGGGCTTGGAAAGAATGCACTTCGTGGCACTTTTTCTAATATGTGCACTTCTGCTTTGTAATATACATTTACCGTAAGCCTCGAATAATCCTTACTTCCTACCTTTGCAACTAGCCTTTTTGCAAATTCATACTGATACATTAAAATAGCAAGTTTAAATTCATTCTCTATTATCTTAAATGTGATTGGCGAAGATATCTGGTATGGCAGATTGGATACCACTTTGTCAAAATTCCCAAGTTCAATCTTCACTGCGTCCCCTATTTTAATTTCACATTTTTCAAGAAGGTCTTTCTCACGAAGAACATCTGATAGTATCTTTGCAAGCCTAATATCCTTTTCTATTGCTATAACATGCCCTGCTCTTTTTGCAATTTCTACAGTGAGCACCCCTATGCCAGGACCTATTTCAAGCACAGTTTCTGAACTTTCTAAATTTGCAAAATCAACCTGTCTTCTCAACACTCTTTCATCAATCAAAAAGTTCTGCCCCAGGCTCTTGACGAGCTTTATGCCATTCTCCCCAAGCCTACGAATTATTTCTTCTTTGTTCATACCGCATGCATACCTTAATTCTGAACAGCCGGTTTTTCACTCTTATCTTCTTTTTTATCCTCTTTTTTCGAAGAGTTGTCTGCTCCTTTCTGTGCTAAACTCTGTTCAGAGAGCATGCGGTGTATTTCCACCAATATGCACCCCTCTTTCTTGCTGCAGAACAGCATCATGCCCGTCGGAAACGGACAGAATAAACCCTTTTCGGTAACGTATTTGCATCCTGCCATTTGCTCGACTCCTAACCTTTATTTTGCAACGAATATTCTATATTTTTGCTCCGGGTCCGATAACTCTAACTCAATGCGCTTGGCAATGAGTTTCTCAGGATGATGGAGCTGAGGCACTCTTTTTGCAATATCTTCATAACTCTTGAACTTTTCCTTCTTTCGTTCCTCAAGTACTGCCCACATGGTCTTTTTCCCCAAGCCAGGAAGTAGTTCGAGCATGTGTAATCTTGTCGATATGGATGTCGATTCGTTAAAAAATTTAACGAACCTTTCTTCGTTATTTTTCACTACTTCGGCAAGGATATATGGCAGTTCAGATTGTGCTGCTGCGGTAAGGTCATTATAAGATATTCTTCTTTTTACATGGAGGATTTTATCTCGTTTTTCCATGTCCTTTCCGATATATACTCTATCACCAACAGTAATTTGGGCATCAGGCTTGGGTATCAGTTCTAATAGTTTAAATTCAGTCTCACCAAAGGCATACACTATAGGCTCTCTCTTGAATCTCTTTTCGTCAGGAAGACCCTGTGATAGATAATCCAACACGTACGCATAATCCTCCATACAACTCCCCCCTTTGAATTAATTTTATTAGATGTACTTCCTGACTACTTCGAGTATTTCATCAATCTCTTTCTGGTCTAGTGTGAACCTTTCTTTTGCAAAGAGCACCCTAATATCATCTGGATGTGTAGGCAGAATCTCAGTTATTTTTACTGCAATCTGTGGCGATATCTTATTTATCTTCTCCAAATCTTTTAGCAATTTCTTGGTTGTCTGCACATTAAGTCTACAAACATTTACAGCATGTTCTTTTGCCTGCTTTTGCTCATAACTTAATTCTGCTCTTTCTAATGATGCTTTTTCAAGCATCTCTTTTACTTCAGCCAGCGTAACCAGTTGCTCTTTTTCCATGACCATCACCGAGATTACTTACCTACCTTACTTACATACCTTTTGCAAATGTGCAGGCGCAACTATTAGTCTCTTTGTTTTGCTGCCAACAACAACATCTACCATATACGCATCGCCTTGCTTACCTGATATTACACCACATAGACCATTATATCTTGGATGTGGCTGTCCACCAAATACTCTTGGATCGATTACAATATTTGCCTTTTCCCCTTCTGCGAACTGTCTTAGGAAATGTGTAACAGGTGGCATGCCTGCATCTTTCGGTTTTACTCTTAATGTCTTTCTTGTTCTTACTCTGATTCCTTTTGAACTTTTTGCCATCCTCATCCCTCCATTTCTTCGTCGTGTATTGCAATTACATCAAGTGCATTTACCTTTACACTTGTGCCAAGAGTTTCTGCAACACTCCCTTGAGTTCTACCGTTATCGCCATGGAAGAGTTCTTTTATGTATAGCCCACTTTCACCTTTTATTATGAAAGAGGCTTTCTTACTCTCTTTTTCACCATTTAGGCTTTCGATGGCAAACTCAAGTACTCTACGCATTCTTGTTTTGTCTGCTCTTCGATGCACTACACGTATCGGAGTTTTTTGTGATATTCGCCTCCCTGTGAATATGCTAGGGAGTTCTTTAATCTTTTCATTATTAACAGCATGTTCGAACTCAACTTCTATCCTATAAGTCTTGGGATGCCTCTCTTCTTTCACTTTAATAATATCATTTCTTTCGCCGAATCTAACCTCACGAATTTCCACTTTTCCTTTACCTATTTCATTAGCCTTTTTCACAGTTTCTTCAAGGTCAAAATTTCTAATTACCGGCTTGGATATCTCGAGCACAAAAGGTCTGCCCGAACCAAGCATCCTTGCATCGATGTCCTCTCTGCCCATACCATGAAAAGCATGTGCACACCCTTTTGTGGCAGCCATAAACGGCTTGGCTATGATTTCTTCGACAGATTCTTGATACATCTTACCTGTGCCCGAGCATCTGCTACAACCTTTTCCATTGCACTTCTTGCAAGGCCATTTTGTTTGTGGGATTTCTCTTGAATACTTTATATACCTTCCATAAATGAAAATAGGGGCAATTTGCAACTCCACGGAATCGTATCTTGTATCGATTGTTACTGCGATTTCAGGTTTCTTATTATCTACTTCCTTTCCTACGAGAGACTGCACTTTTTTACCGATTTCACGGTTTAATTCCAATTTAATTTGTTCGGCATTTTCCGCGCCTAAATCAACCCAAAATCTCTCTTCGTTTTCAATTAATTCAGGGTCAACTTTTGTCCCTATTACGAATGTAGAGTAGTCATAATCACGTAATTTTTCGCATGCAAGATTTGTAAACTTATCAAGTTCTGTAAAAAGTCCTTTGCATATTTCGCAATCTTTAACAGCCTCTTCGGGTCCCGATACGAACTTTCGCAAAGCATTTCCTCTTGTCCAATTGTCCAAGCCGGAACCTGCCTTTCCAAAAAGGCGCCCAAGACAATGATTACATAGTTTCCTTGGTGTTTTTAAGGCAATATCCTTAAACAATGCTCTCTTTACATCCTCAATGAACTTTTCCCTATCCTTTCCTTTTACCATATTCTCGAGTATATCATTGACATTATCATTGATATCAGCGACTTTTTGTTTTCTATTATCATCTTTGGTAATCTCTTCATTTTTGAGATTTTTGAGATATTGGTTCGTAATCCTCGCCCCTTTTCATTTTAAGTCTATTAGTTTGTTCCAATTGGATAAATTAGTTCTAGTTATAAACCTTTTGGGATATTTTGGAATATTACATGAGATTGCGGAGTGTAATGAGTGTAGAGCACGAAAATTATCAGAAAAGGGAGTTGGGACCTAGAAGTTTATATACTACCATATTCCTTTAATATCGTCAGTCAGGTAATCACATGGAGGGATGGACAGACATATCGTCTGAGAGCCTGATGGGGCGAATAAGGAGCTTACCATACACTGAACTTTCTTTGCTATTTTCAGAATTAATAACCAACCTTGGTTTTCAGATAATGGACATTCACGCAGATGTAGAAAGTTTAAATATTCTTGCAAAGAGCCATCTTGGAGATTCTTATTACATAAAAGTTCAGGATTTTTTTGATAAGGAAGGGGTAAAGAAAGCGGTTGAGGAAGCAGGCTCAAATGCGAAAACTGTACTTGTTGCATTGTCAGGAAACAGAACCGAAGAAATAATGAAAGAAATAACGAATGAAAATGTGGAATTTGTTAAGGTAGAAAAACTGATAGAACTTGCAAAAGGATATGATATTAAAAATGCGATTGAACGGTTAATTACGAATGAAGATATCGGTGTCAAGGAGAAAGTAGGAATCAAGGCTGAAGTTACATCTGAAGTTACATTTGAGGAAAAAGGAAGAGATGGCTTGGAGAAAAAGGAATTAAATATCGAATTAAATATCAAAGAGAGATATGCAAAACTTACACAACCTGAAAAAGACGAGTTTATTAACAAACTTATAGAAGATGCAAAGACAGATTTTAACTTAGGCAATAAAGAGGACGCGTATAGGAATTATGAAAGTGTGCTAAAATTGGAACCAAAACATGTTGAGGCGTTACAAGGCGCTGCAGATGCTCTCCTATCACTTGAAAGATACGAAGATGCAATTGGTCATTATAATAAACTTCTTGAACTTGCTCCTGAGAATGCTTTGGCTTGGTATGATAAAGGAGTGGCGTTAGGTCATTTGGGTAGATACAAGGAAGAGATTGAATGTTATCAAAGGGTTTTGAGAATTACGCCCGATGATACAAGAGCACAAAATAATTTAGGTGTTGCGCTACAGATGATTGGAAAAAACGATGATGCGCTTAGAATATACGATGCGATAATATCTACACATCCTACGAATGCGGAGGCTTGGAATAATAAAGGGGTGTTACTTAAAAAAGAAGGAAGATATCCAGAAGCGATAAAGTGTTACAATCGCGCAATTGAACTTTCGCCGAATAGGACTGAAGCATATTTGAACAAAGGGCTTTTGCTTATGGAGCAGGCGCGGTATTCAGAAGCGGTAAATTCGTTTGCGACTCTGCTTGTCTCTAATCCAAATGATGAGAAGGCGCTTTTTGCTCTAGGACGATGCAAGATGCTTTTGGGTGGCGAAAAGAATCTTCGAGCAGCTCTTGAAGCATTCGAGAAAGTGCTTAAATTGAATCCGAATCTAGATGAAGGTTGGGATTCTTATTGGGAAGTTGTAGATAAACTAGGTAAGTTTGGATATACGCTTGAAGAAGTGTTGGCGGAAGCGAATGCGGAACTTCGAATAGAGCCTCATAGTATGCATGCATGGTTCAAGAAAGGAAAAGTGCATTATGAGAAGAATGAGATTTTTGAATCTCTTGAGGCATTTGAGAAGGTTCTTCTAACAAATCCATATTTTTTGGGTGCGCTTGAATATAAGGGAAGAATATTAGAAAGCAGGAATGACCTTGAAGGTGCGCTGAAGTGTTATGAAGAATATACAAAGACAGAGCCTGGTAGGAGTAAAGGCTGGTTACTTAGAGGGCGTGTATTGCAATCGTTAGGTCGGTTAGACGAAGCGATAGCATGTTTTTCAAAAGCATTGGGTATAAATCCAAAAGATTCTGAGGTATTGTATAACTTAGGATATGCCTTAGAAATGCAAGGTAAGTTAAGTGATGCAATTGAAAGATATAAAGATGCAATTGGAGTTGATGCGAGTAACCAAGTGGCATTTTTCAGGCTTGGAAAGGCGCTTTTTTCATCATCGAGATATGAAGAGGCGTTAGAGGTCTTTGAGTATATTCTAAAGAATAATCCTGAGGATACAAAAGCGATGTTTGAACGTGGAAAAGTATTGATAGAACTTGGTAGGATTGAAGACGCCGAGAAGATATTAAAGAGGTTGATTGAGTTAGAACCAAACAATTTAGATGTTCTTTTTGCGTTAGGGGCGGTCTTGGAATCAGAAGGGAAATATCAGGATGCGCTTGCGTGTTATGAGAGTGTATCAGCAACGCCGTCTAAAGATGCGGTAAGGTTATGGGCGAATAGAGGCAGGATACTTTTCAATCAGGGAATGCTTGAAGAGTCAATAAAATGCATGAACGAATCGATAAGGCTTGCGGATGGTGTGATACATGGCAAGGAACTTTCGAATATGTATACAGATTTAGGGATTGTGAACTATTATTTAGGCAGATATGAAGATGCGATTTTTGATTTTGAGCATGCGGTATCGATATCAAAGAAGAATTTAAGAGCGATGGTGAACCGAGGGAATGCGCTCTATATGCTTGGTAGGATATCAGAGGCGCATGGGGCTTACGATGAGGCATTGAAAAAGGATAAGAACTATCTCTATGGTCTGTCGCAGAAGGAGATTGCTTTATTTAACGATGGTAAATATGAAGAGTCGTTAGAGTATGCAGAGAAGATAATAAAAGAATATCCAACATGTCGGCTTGGATGGTATGCAAAAGGGAGGGCATTAGAGGCTTTAGGTAGAAAAGAAGAATCGCGTGTTTATTTTGACAAGGTAATAATGCTTGACCCTGAAAGTCAGGAAGCAAGAGATATTGTGCATGAACTTCTTATGAGCCATGAGGGGGTCAAAAATCCCTCTATGATGCTTGACAGATGTGAAGAAACTCTTGCAAAATATCCCTCAGAACCGCGCCTTATCCATGCAAAGGCTCAGGCGCTCTATTTTATAGGGGAGTATGAAAGAGCCTACGAAACGTTTACTCGACTTCTTGCATCTTTTACAGATAAGGATTCGCCGATTTTCAACCAGATTTCTAATCTTTCCAGAGATGAAAAGAAGAGGATGCTTGCAAATGTGCAGAACGATTTGGCATGTGTACTTTATTTTAAGGAAAAATATTCTGAGGCAAGAGAACTTCTTGAAAAAGCAATTAAGGAATTAAAAACAAAAGAAGGTATTTTGAACTATGCTTGTGTTCTTTACAAAATGGGCGATTTCGAGGAATCTATGAAGATGTTTAAGAAAGGGATAAGCGAAGAAACTTATTCGTATTGTAAGAATGGGGTTGCGTGCATATTATCGAAATTAGGGAAATATGAAGAAGCAAAGAAAGAGATAGATGAGGTTCTATTAAAAAGGGACGAGTCTATATTTTGGACAAATAGGGGGTACATCAATCTTTCACTTGGAAATTATAAAGAAGGATACTATGATTTTGAGAATGCAATTCGAAAAAGTGTGGGAGATAAGAATTATTCTGCGATTTTTGGCAGGATGTTTGCATTGGTATATCTTGGGAAGTATCAAGATGCGATCAGGGACGGCTTGGAATTAGCGAAGGTAGAAGAGTACAAGGCATATGCTTTGAATTGTGTGGGTTATTGCTATCAACAATTATTCCATCTTGAAGATGCGATAGAGGCGTACGAGAAATCAGGAACAGAGGATTCGATATATTCAAAACTCTGTGTTCTTTATATCTTAAGGAGATATAGGGAAATATTAGAATTAGTTGAGAAGAATCCTAGCCTTAAAGAGCGTGCAGAAGAGATTTTAAAGGTGGTTCAGTTCTATCTTGGAGGAGATATAGGATTACAAATAGACGAGATGTATCTTTTGAAGGAGTATAAACAGCCTAAGAGAAAGAGTTTCATGCATTCGAGCGAGTTTTCCGCTATGTAATTAGGCATATCTCGTTTAGTGCGCAAGCAAGGTTTTTAACTATACTATCTCCTCAAGCAAATTGGAGGAATTAGGATGGTGAAACCCACAAGGATGAGGGAAAGAGAAAGTGGAATGGGCGAGATGTCGATGAGCAGGAACATAATACCTGTTGAGCGAGCGTTTGGAGAGAAGGCAGGCAAAGTATGGAACACATTGCAGCGAGAAGGCGAACTTACGACCGAACAGATAAGCGACAGGACAAATATGGATACTGAAGATGTGTTTGGTGCGCTAGGTTGGCTTGCGAGAGAAGGAAAGATACAGACAATACAAGAAGGAAACAAGATGAAGTTTAAACTTTCGTAAATTTAAACAGCCTTTCGGGCTGCTTTTTTTATTGCATTTTCTATACATTTTTTTGGCATGATGGTAGTTATTGGAATACGTAGTATTCTTTCTATAGTGGGTGCGATTATAGGTGCGCAAACGATGCCTAAAGCGCCTTCTCGTTCTGCCCGAACTGCAGAAACTATTGCATCCTCAAAAGTGCGTGCAGGATATTCTCTTACGTTTATAGTTTTTCCACCTATGCGAACCTTGCGTTCTAAAATCTGATTAAGAACTTCTCTTGCAACTATAACAGCAATAAAATTCTCTTTTTTTCTCCTTTCAAATTTTTTAATTGCATTAACTATTAGACGAAGTGTCCTTATGTTCGGCTCTCTTTCACCAGATATAAGTTTGTAAATTGTACTTTTAGGAACCTTTGAAATTTTTGAAAATTCGAGTATATTCATTCCAAGTGCATGAAGTGTTTTTTCAAGCGTTTCTCTAAATGCTTTGTCAGATTCTAGGGCTGATGACACGATTTCCTCTGTTAGATTTGTAATCGAAACATCGAATCCGCTTTCTTTTATTTTCATATACAATTGGGTAATGTGAAAATAATATTTATACATTTGGGAAAAATAAAAGGCAAAAATTCTACTCTTGGGAAAATATTAATATTTATCTCTGCGATTTACCGCTCATGAAAAGATTTGCTTTGTTCCTAACCGTAATCTTGCTGATGGTATGTGCGATACCTGGATGTGTAGAAGAGTCAAAGGTAAAAGAAGGTGTGGTGCGTATAGGATACATTACCTCAGACCTACATCAACTTGCTTATGCAGTTGCAAAGAACTCATCAGCAGGTGGGGGTAAGTCTATGTATGAAAAACAAGGACTCAAAGTAGAAGACCCATATTCAGGCTTGGCAAATGGTGGCTTGGTTATGGACAGGTTTGCTGATGGGTCGATAGATATGGGTTTTCTGGGAGCACCCCCTGCAATTACCAAGCATCTTAACATGGGGACGAATGTGAAGATAATTGCACAGGCAAACGAAATTGGTTCTGCGCTTGTTGTTAAAAAAGAAATCAACTCGAGTACTGACTTGAAAGGAAAGACGCTAGCTACACCAGGGCATTCCACAATTCAGTATTTCTTGTTAAAGACCTATTTAGAAATGAATGGATTAAAAGAAGGGAATGGAAAAGATGATGTGCAAATTATAGACGTTCAAGTAGGTTTGCTAAAATCAAAACTTGATTCTGGAGATATAGTTGGTTTTGTATCTTGGGAGCCTTTTTGTGCAGATGCGGTAGCAAGTGGAGGGTGTAAGATTCTTGTTTATTCTTCGGAAATATGGCCAAGCCATCTATGTTGTGTCCTTGCGGTGAATGGGAATTATGCAAAATCTCATTCTTCTGAAGTAATCAAGTTCTTGAAAGCACATATAGAAGCAACAAAATGGATGAATGAGGCGCTTGCTGATAATACTTCATACAATTATACTCTGCTTGTTAAGATAGCAACCGAGTTTACAGGCAAGAACGAAAGTGTGATTAAAGAAGCGCTTGCAAACATCAGATACAAGTACACGATAGATGACAATTTCAGAGATTCTTTTAAAAATTACACAAACAAGTTAATTGCAATGAACATAACCTACAGCAATCTTATTTCTGAAAGAGGCTATGCAAGCATTGACGACTTTACAAACAAATATATAGACGATAAATTCTTGGCAAAGGCAGAAAAATAGGACTGAGTAAATGGTTGAAGATTTAATTTCTACTCACAGAAAAAGAGAATTAAGAATGAAGGCAGAATATACCGCTATAGGCGGATTTGCAATTTTATCATTCATAGCAATCTGGCAGTTCCTCTCATCCTCGGATTTTGGGCTTTATTATCTACCCAAGCCTGAAAGTGTAGCAAAAGCGTTTTCCTGGGCTATTTTTAACAAGGACATACTTGGATATACCCTGGGTGAACATCTTCATGCCAGCCTTGTTCGGGTTCTTTATGGTTCAATCCTTGCAATTTTGCTCGCAGTCCCGCTCGGCTTGGTAATTGGATATTCCAAATATGTGGAAGCATCTACAACTCCATTCGTTGAGTTTTTTCGTACCATACCTCCGCTTGCTTGGTTGCCTATCGCAATAGCACTCTTTCAGGACATTTGGGAATCTGTTTTCATTGTATTTCTTGGCGTGTTTTTTCCAGTTCTATTATCCACAATATCAGGCGTTAAAGATGTCGAAAAAACGTTAATCGATGTAGCACGCACTTTAGGAGCAGGAAAGATTGCATTATTTACCAAGGTGATTTTTCCATATTCGGTTCCATACATAATGACAGGAATAAGAGTAGGCTTGGGAATCGGTTGGATGACGATAGTTGCTGCGGAAATGCTCGGTGTCCGAGGTGGCGGTGTAGGTATTTGCCTTTGGACTTACTCAACAATTGGAAGAATGGATATAGTTTTTGCTTACATGCTTTTAATAGGAATTGTAGGTTTTTTCATGATTAAAACATTTGAATTTACAGAAAAGAGACTTGCCAAATACTGGGGGTTTTCTAGATGAGCCAAATCTCAGTTCAGGGTCTATCAAAGTCTTTTGTTAAAAACTCTGAATTGATAAATGCAGTTGAGAATGTAAATTTTGAAGTAGAAGATGGGGAGTTTGTTTGTTTACTTGGACCCTCGGGATGCGGTAAAACTACTATCTTGAGGATAATTGCCGGCTTGGAAAAACCTACAACTGGAAAGGTCCTCCTTGATAAAAAAGAGATAAATAAAGCAGGTGCAGATAGAGGACTAGTATTTCAGGATTTTGCGCTCTTTCCCTGGAGGACTGTCTCTAAAAATATAGAATTTCCACTTGAATTAAAAAAAATACCAAAGAAAGATAGAGAAGAGATATCAAAAAAATACATAGACCTTTTTGGCTTGGAGGGTTTTGAGAACGCCTATCCTTCAGAACTTTCTGGTGGGATGAAACAGAGAGTTGCCCTTGCAAGAGCGCTTGCAGCCAAGCCGAAAATACTCTTAATGGACGAACCTTTTGGCAGTCTTGATGCACAGACAAGGAACAATATGCAAAAAGAACTTCAGAATATTTGGATTAAAGAAAAGAAGACTGTACTATTTGTAACTCATTCAGTTGATGAAGCAGTCTATCTTGCTGACAGAATCATCCTACTTTCGGCAAGACCTGCAAAGGTAAGGAAGATATACGAAGTAACATGCACACGACCAAGAATAAGGACATCACCCGAATGTTCTGCAATTCGAGCAACAATCCTATCTGAGATGGAAAGTATAAAATGATTTATTAAATGATTTTATTTTGGCAATATATTAATATACAAAAAGACACATCTTGGATTGGTGCAAAAATGCTTTTAGTAACCTACATGACTGCAATTCCAGGAAAATATACAGAAGCAATAAGGGCGTTCAAAAATCCAAAAATCCCTAAAGGAATACAGATAATCGAGTTTCTTGGAACTTTCGGAGAGTACGACGCAGTTATAGTATTTGAAGCAAAGGACGAAGAGAACGCAGCAGAGTTCATTGTGCAATTCGGCGAAGTTGCAACACCAAAAACACTTGTCGCCTTCCCAGTAGAAAAGTTCAAATGGACAAAATAATCCTTTTAATCATAAATGTAAAAACTATTTTTTACTTCACATCCATATAGGTAAGTAGCCAGTCAGGCAAGTGGATTTGGTTCGATGGGGCTTGGATTCTATGCTTCATTTGGTATTGTAATGATGCTTGCATTCTTAGCATCAATGTTAGCTAGTAAACTAAAACAATCTGCAATAATCGGATACATTCTGATAGGCTTGGTGGCTTCTCCATACATTCTAGGCAAGTTTCTTACCGAACAGAACCTACCTTGGATCGATTCCGAGGCTGTTACTCAAATGGCTTCAATTGGTATCTTGTTCCTTCTATTTTTCATAGGGCTTGGATTTTCCCCTCTCAAGTTAAAGCGAGCAGGTAAGGCCGCGGTTATTCTTGCTCTTTCTGACTTAGCAATAAATTTCTTCATAGGCTTCGTAATTGGATATCTATTCAGTTGGCCTATGATAGACATACTATTCCTTGCAGGCATAATATCTATGAATTCGCTTGGTCTTGCAGCAAAATCTCTCGAAGAACTAGGCAGGCTTAATTCATACGAAAGCGAGTTTCTTATATCTACCATGGTAATTGGAGACCTCTTTTCAATCATACTCCTCACGGTAGCAAACATAATTGGGGTCGGTTACGAGCCTGGTGCCAATGCATCTACACAAATCATAGTAACTATTACCATCTTCTTCTTATTATTTTTACTTGCCGTATTCGTAATTCCAAGATTCGCAACATACATAAGCAGAATAAGGTCAGAGGAACAGTTTATCTTATTTGCGCTTGGAGTTATATTCGTAGCCTCTGCATTTGCAGAACTCGGAGGTATCAATGGCATGATGGGCGCTTTCTTCATGGGCATGGCATTCTCTGAAACTAGAGTTGCAAAGAGATTGAATGAACATACCTCTTCTATGAGAGACGCATTCGTGGCTATATTCTTTATCTCTTTTGGAATGATGATAAATCCAAGCCTGTTCCCTAACGTCGCATTGATGATTGCTCTTGCAGTCCCTCTTGTAGTGATGAACGAAATACTTGTTATTGCCTCCTTAGCCTATTTCATTGGTTTTAAATCATATTCTGCGGTCTCATTAGGCGCTGCAATGCTATCTCGTGCCGAAGATGCTGTTGTTTATGCATCCGTGGGCGCAGGTCTTAAGACACCCTCAGGCTCAAATGTAGTTCAGAATGCAAATTATCTATATCCCTTTGCAGGTGCATTTACGCTCATAATGAGCATTCTCACGCCTTTGTTTTTGCGTCTTTCTAAAGGAATATCTGAGTTCTTCAGCGAAAACCTTCCTGATTATGTAACTTATGCAGCAAACCTGGTTTCAAGAACTCTAAAGTATGCCGTAATGCCTTCTGATTTACCAAAAAAAGTCTCAAACCATCCAATTATGATTGGAATGGTTCTATATGTAATAATAATTTTTATTACGATTATAACTACGAGGATAAGCCACATAATTGCATGCGCATCTTGTATCATTCTACTTTCTATTCTCTGGTTACTTATTGACAATCACCTTAAAACCACTCTCGCAAGACCTCATTTTTCTGAACTACAACTCCCCCCCTCGGACATTAATTCATTCCTCGGTTTTGTTACAAATATGATTATAGGTTCTCTTTTTACAGTCCTTCTTATTGCTGCTTTATGGCAATATCTAATACTCTGGACTTTACTTCTATTACCAATGTATGTTCTTTTTGTCCTCTCAAACATGAATTACATTTACAGAAAGGTTAAGAAAAAGAACAAAATTAAACCAAAAAAGATAGTTGCATTCGATTACTTATCAATATTTTAAATCAATACCAGATATGGAAATAAAATTTAATCAAATTAATCTAGTGGTCCTGTCTGTCCTTTTTCCTTTTGGTCTTATGATTCTTTGCCAT
>Ga0078972_1005849_pt1 | contig 30416 bp, 25 predicted proteins | sample YelNatPaOPGAMG01_FD_67568 | JGI IMG/M metagenome (GOLD analysis project Ga0078972, IMG submission 67568) | Hot spring thermophilic microbial communities from Obsidian Pool, Yellowstone National Park, USA - OP-RAMG-01 (SPADES assembly) (version 2) | ecosystem: Environmental > Aquatic > Thermal... | reverse complement strand
TCAGCATATCAGCCGCATTTTTGTATCTACCAGAGAGAGCGTGGTCAACGGCCGGCGCAACTGGGCCATTCCCAAAGAGCAGGCCGATTTCCAGTTCATCGCTGTCGGCAAGCACGAAGAAGAAATTCTGGTAAGCAGAAAGGGCGCTCAGCTCTTCAAGGCGAGATTTTCTGCCCACGGGCTGCCGTTTCCCGTGAACACCATAGTCTTCCCCTACAGCCTTGTACAGCTGGAAGGAAATCGTACCTACTACACTCGATTCAGCGGCAAAGGTTGGGGCAGACTTGCGAGCGTGAAGGAACTGAAGGTAGATCCCGAGCAGTTCCCGGCCCTGGCAGAGAAAAAGCCGATCGCAGCCCTCGGGGTGAATCCTTTTGCCATCACTTTTCCGCCTGCAGTAATCGAAAAGGGTCTGACCCCCTCGTATTGAAACAACGCACATAAATGATAAAGCATTCGCTCTACCCTAAGAATGCTGATCCAGTGCTTAAAAGCATTCTCAAACCGCACCATTTCGCTGGTCGCAGTATCGATAATGGCAGGCCCTCCTTCTCTGGAGCATCAAGACCTTTTTTGCTGCATACTCTCTTTATCTGACATGCACGATTCTCAGGCTTTTCCAGCCACTCTAGCTTGCCACCAAAAGCGTTTTCGATTTCAGTTTTATGCTCCTCAAGCTGATGGAAAATGGCAAGATTCTCCTCATCGCTCCCCTTGCCCCGATCGATATTGAGAATGATTTTCACTTCGCTATTCGTAAGCCAGAAAGTGTAACCGATGCCGCTTTTTCCCGCCCCAGCTCCAATCCATGTGTAATTACCTTGAGAAATCGCCGAAAATAGCTAATGCTTCTCCTTTGATTTTTTCAGAAGCTGCTCCCAAAATGAATAGCGAAGCTGCTGCTTTTCGGAAATCTCCCGCTTCACGCTGCCAATTGTTTTACTGATTTCACTCGGACCAACCATAAGGGTGAGAAGGGGAGCAAGCTGTGTGTCTCCAATTTGAATACCATCCACCTTGAGCAAGTAAAACCGGCAATCGGTACTCTCATTGAGTCAGGAAACGGCAGCCATATGCTCAGGACGATGTTCAGAGCAAATCCAGTTCGCCACCTTTCGATTGCTCCCGTTCGACATTAAACAGCTGGAGCCCGATAATATCACCGATCACATCGGGATTTTCCTGAAGCCATTTTGTGAAGTCTGCCGCTTCGTGCTTCCATATCTCGCGAAGCTTGACCTTGCGTATTTTCCCGATGCCTTTGATAGCATCACCATGTCCAATAGAAAATCTCCGACTTTCGTCTTCAGCGGCCACCTCTTGCCTTCCTTTTCTCCTCAAGGATCGTGTGAGAGTCATTGATTCGTTCGCCTTTGAAGATATAGAATCAGGATACACGTTCGATATCCTTTCCCCTATTCTTCATACTGCGCCCTCATCATCAAATCTAGCCTGTCAGGAAAATTCGTGGTGATTGAGTCCGCTCCATACGACAGCACCACCTTCATGTCCTCAGCTCGGTCCACCGTCCAGAGAAGCGCCGAAAGCCCCCACGCATGAATTTTTTTCACTACGTCCGTAGAAGCATGTATCCATTCGAGATTGATCCCTGCGCACCCGCGGGCCCTGGCGAACTCGCAGAATGCATCCAGCTGCTCCTCGCCATCGGGGCCGGTTTGAAATCCATTCTGGATATTGAGCAGGTACTGCCGCTTTTCTAGAAATTTCTCCGCAAACACGACACTCTCTTTTTCGAGCCCTGAATACACTACCCGATTTTCCATTCTGAATCGGCGGACCACCGCATGAGCAGCCAACAGCGCGTCCGTTTCCTTGATATCCAGATTGATGAGCTTATGGCGCTCCGGCTCCAAAGAACTTTCCATCTCACTGATCGTGCCCAGAAACTGTTCCAGACCGATCAGCTGACCGTTTATCCGCGACACCTCATCCCAGGAAAGCGACTTTATCGGCATGGATACCAATGCCCTCGAAGAAAGATCCCCGTCATGCAAGAGAATCGGTATGCCATCGGCGGTGACTCTGATATCCACTTCCACAATGTCCGCAGGAGATCGAAAGGCCGCCACTACCGACTCCATGCTGTTCGGTATCGTGTCCATGCATCCTGTGTGAGCCGTTATCAGCGGCCTGCCCTGCTTTCGCGCGAGAGAAAGCCGCGCATAGAAAGCCATCGTCTGTTCATGTGTGTTCATTATTTGAGCTCGATTGAGTAGGCGCTCGTCATCTGCCGGTACACGATGCGGGCAAATATGATGATCGGTATGGTTGCCAGCATGCCGATGCCCATGAGCTGTCCCCAGAGCGTTTCAAATTCGCCGATATAGTTCACAATCGCCAAAGGCAAGGTCAGAAGGTCCGGACTTCTAATGAACAGTATCGAGAAAAGAAATTCGTCCCACGCAACAATGATGCAGAAAATTGCCGTAGCAGTAATGCCGATACGCACCAGGGGGAGGACTACCGTTCTTACGATCTGGATCCGCGAGGCTCCATCTATCTGCGCGGCTTCCTCGAACTCCAGCGGAAGCGCCTTCACGAAGCCATAAAGCATCCATATGCAGTAAGGCAGCGTATAGACCTGAAACACGAGTACAAGCCCCCAGAGGTTGTTGATCAGCTTCATTTTTGCGAACATGTCGTACAGAGGCACTGCAAGCACCACCGGAGGCAGCATCTTCACCAGAATAATCCAGACCAGAAAGACAACATTGATGTTCCATGGGAACCTGTACCGAACCAGCGCATAGGCGGCCAGAAAAGCAACCACCAGCGAAATCACCGTCGAAACCGTGGTGACAAAGATTGAATTCCACAGATAGCGCAGAGAGCCGCTCGAGAATATCTTCTGGTAATTTTCCAGCGTGAGCCGGTGCGGATAGAGCGTCGGAACGGGAAGAATGTTCTCCACCGGCGTTTTGAACGATGTCGTGACAATCCAATAGATGGGAAACAGGGAAATGATCAGAATCAGAGCCAGCAGTATGGGGAAGAGCGGCGAATGCTTCGATGTCACATAGGTTCCCATATTACGCTTCCTTCGAATAGAGCATTTTCCTGAGATAGAAGAAGGACATCACCGCCACAACCAGCAGGGTGATGACGGACGCCGCCGAAGAGCGCCCCAGCTTGAAATACTGAAATGCTTCTCTATAAATAAAGAACGAAGTGGTTTCGGTTGCATTGCCCGGCCCGCCCCTGGTCAAGGCAAAAACCTTGGAAAACACCTTGAAGGTATCGATCGTCCTGAGCAGGCAGAGCAGAAGGATCTGATCGCGCAAAATCGGCAGGGTAACCCGGAAAAGCCGCTGATAATAGGTAGCACCATCAACAATGGCCGCCTCAAATATCTGCTGGGGAATCGAAGCGAGCCCCGCCTGCATGACAATGAATGCAAACGGCGTCCACTGCCAGATATCGACAATCACGATGGACCAGAGCGCCATTTTCGAATCGGTAAGCCAACCGACCCGCGGAAGCCCGATCGACGCCAGAATCATATTCAAAAGCCCGATGTCATAATGGTAGAGCGTTTTCCATACCGATGACACCACCATGGTGGACAGCATCATCGGCATGATGAGCAGTATGGTAAACGTGCTTTTGCCGCGAAAATCTCCATAGAACACCAGTGCCAGAACCGTTCCCAGGACAACTTCGATAGCTGTAGCCGACAGACAGTACACCAGCGTATTGCGGAAGGAATCCTGGAACAGCCCATCTTTCAGAATATTGATATAGTTCGCAATGCCGGCCCAGTTTTTGCGCCCCGTGATATAGTTGTAATTCTGGAACGAAGTCAGAAATACCGTAATCATCGGGTACACAGTGAGCCAGATGAGGAGTGCCAGTGCCGGCGCGAGAATCAACCAGAAAAACAGAGCCTCTCCCCTTGATCTGCGTGCATGTTTCATTCTCTGGAACTCCAATCGCAGAATAGAGTAGTCGAAACGAAGATTTGGCCTGCGCCAAAGACACTGCCGGACCGGCCAGGGAGCAATCCGGCAGCTGATTACCGTGGAACGACTACTGTTTGATAATCTCGTTCAGCTTTGCATTCGCCTCATTCAGCGCCTGCTCCGGCGTCTTGGCACCGATGAGCGCTTCCTGAACCAGACCACCCATCATGTTCTCGATTTCAGCCCAATAAAGCGTGCGCGGCCGTGCTACGCTGTTTTCCAGCGCATCCATAATTGCGGGATACCAGGGATACTTTTCGAGCACTTCCTTGTCTTCGAATACCGACTTTCTCGAAGGAGGAAGTCCCGCTTTCAGCACCATCAGTTTCTGGGTTTCCCTGCTAGTCACGAAGGTCAGGAAATCGAATGCTGCCTGCTTGTTTTTCGAAGAAGAAGGAATGGCGATGTGCCAGATGCCGTTCATGGGTGAAGATTTCTTTACCTCGGAAGGATGCTTCATGATCTTCACCTTTCCCACGACCTTGGACTCGTTCGGATCGTTGATCTTGCCAAGCCATGCAGGCCAAACTTCCGGCGCAATGCCTACAGTCCCGGCAAGAAGCCCGTCGCGAATCTGAGCGGTATTGTTCATCGGGGTGCTCTTGGGACCGTATTTCGCAAGTTCGAGGAAGAACTTGAGCGCCTTGACGGCCTCAGGCGAATTAACCGCCGGCTTTCCCGCCGCATCGAAGAAATCCGCACCAAATGACCAGAAAATCGGCAGGAATGCGGTCAGGATGGGATTGCCCTTTACGCCGCGGAAAGAAACACCCGATACATTCGGCTCGTTTTCCGAAATCTTCTTTGCCGCTGCCAGCACATCGCTCCATGTCTTGGGCGCCGGAAGATTGTATTTTGCAAAAAGATCTTCCCTGTACGCAAACAGCGATACATTGCCGACAAACGGAAGGCTATACAGTTTTCCGCTCGGACCGTTCGGATACCGGCACAGATTGATGACATTCTGAATGAAATCCTGATCCAGATTCTGGCCAGTTTTCTTGAACATCGCATCGAGATCTTCGAGCCAGCCCGCCTGCTGGTACTGCATGGCCTTCGGGTCATCGATGAGAATGAGGTCATAGGTCCCCGTGCCGCTCCGCAGATCGATGACAGTCTTCTGATAGACATCATCCCCCGAAAGCTTCAGCACTTCGAATGTCACATTGGGATTCTTGGCCATATAGGCATCGACCGCAACTTGCATTGCATTGCCATAGTCGCCATCGCGCCCGGCAATGACCAGCTTTACCGGTTTCTGGGCGGCAACGGTTCCGACAAGTACGCATACTGCAATAAAAAACACCGTAATCTTCTTGGACATGGAAATACCTCCTCTTCGAAAACCGAATTCTATACTGTTCCTGCCATTGATACAAACAAAATCGATGCTATACTTCTTTTGGAAAATGAGGATAGAATCAATATCGTGCCTATTAGGCAGATTCAGCATGCGATGCTGAATATTCCGGAAACCTTCATCGAGGCCGGCAAACAAATGGAACATGATCATGCGGCCGCAAGCCGCCACAGACTGAAACAGAAAGACCTCGTCCATCTGCTCCTCTCGCTCTTCTCCGAAGAATACGACACAAGGGAAAGCGACCTGATCGAAGACATCACGCTCCCCATGGACAGGATTCGGGATTACATCCAGAAAAAAACAGGCATTACCTATACCAGCGATGCCTGGATGATGACCCAGATACGAAAATACGAAGAGGAAATCGGTACAAGACTTTTCCGGAAAGTAGCGGGGCCGCAGGGTCTTGCCCTCGGGCTCTGCAAAGATATCTGCACTTACGAGCAGAAGCGGCATCTCTATATAACCCAGAAAATCAGAACCGCGAATGGAGTGTTCGATCTCATCAGAAACTCGCTCGAGCAATCCCCGCAGACAGAAAGCGTCAGTGTTCTGCTCGAGGCTGGCAGTACAGTCACCCGGGTGGCGGAAATCATCGCGAACAACCTGAATACACTGCCGGTTCGATGGGAAATCTGTACTCACAATCTCGGCGTCATCGAAAGCCTGGGCAAAACCGCCCCTGCCTTCCGCAAAGTGTCGATTTGGATCCCCCAAGGAAGATTCGATGCGACGACAAACCTTATTCTGAGCGACAATCTCGACCTCTACCTGAACCGGCGCTTCGACTGGATTGTGCAGGGAACATCGTTCCTTACCGCAGGCATGCTCTTCGTTGAAAAGGCGGAAGAAGCCGTGATCAAATCGAGAATCCTAAAGGAGTGCAAGGGGAGAAAAATCCTCGTGCTGACCGGTCACGAAGCGACTCGCGACTCGTCGGTCCCCAAACTTCCCTTTGGCTCGGTCAGCGATTACGACTACATCATCTATCCGGCGCTGTCCAGAGATACTGCCGTAGCGCAGAAGCTCGCCCGCGAGCTCGACCTTTCTGCCAACAAGCTCGCTGTTGTCATTCGAAACTGGAGCTACGAGATTTTGGCGCCGGCCAGGGCGTAGACGGCGGGGATACATGGAATGCAAGCACGAAGACTTTATGCCAGCTGGTTCTTATTGTCCTGAAATAGCAAATTAATGACCGGCTCCCAGTCGAGATGATTGACCAACCGAATTTCATTGCTTATTTCAATCGGTATATTGGGATTTCCCATTCGCCGAAATCGATAGGCTGCGGAAAGAGCAGCCGACAATGCTGCGATGGTATCTGTATCTCCCCCGACAGAAGCCCCCATCCGCATGCATAGCCAGGTATCCTCCTGTCCATAGAGGAAAATGCACAATGCCCCAGTTGCAGTATCGACTGCATTGAGCCCGGTTCCATAGATTTCATAGAGAAAATCAAGTACTTCATCATGCGTTCCGAATCGAGCCATGATTGATTTGAAATATTGCAGTCGAGCTGCGACCGATGCTCCACAGCTTTGCCATGGAGCGAGCGTAGCTCCGGTTTTCGCTCCTGCAACTGCCTCATGGACAATCTGATCGATGTTCGCCCCATCAATAGCAGCAATCATCGCAAAAGAATAAGCTACAGCCGATTCGAGGGATTCTCTGGTCTCATGGGTTGGCATGAGGCATGAATGTACCGCATCCACAATTGCATCGTGATCTGTCTTTCCTTCTGCAACAGCGAAGAGTACTGCCGCAGGACAGCGCATGACTCCTCCACACGTCGTCCCATTCATGCCCGACTTTCGGGGATCAGCTCCTGCTTCTATCGCCTCGAGCGCTGACCTCGAGCTTGGGCCAATATATCGCTTTTCGATAGCCCCGCTTTCCCGCATCCATCGAAGAAGCCTCATCGCCGTATCTTTCGGTTCGATCCTTCTATTGCGAGCATATTCGTCGAGAAGCACCTGAACCTGTTGCGTATCGTCGGTCACCGAACCTCTGGGCAATTCGGGGTGATTCTTCGACATTGAAGGTTCGATAAGCCGATCGATAAGACCGAATTTCGTCCGGATTTCCTGGCGAGTCATAAACTCCGTCGGCATGCCGATCGCATCTCCTGCCGAAAAGGCATCGAGAATCGCCCGGACATGCTGGGGAGATACCGTTTTCTTCTGCTTTGGACTGTATATCATACTGGCTCTTTTCCAATGAGAGCTGAAATAAAATCATAGGCTTGGACCAATTTCCTTTCAGCTTCATCCATGTAGTACCGATACACAGGCTCCAGGGTATAGTATCCTGAATACCCAAAACTCAATAGCGCATCCCTGACCGATTGCCAATCCGTTTCTCCCTCGCCTGCAGGGATATGCTTTACATTGCCTGCATGATCGCTGAGATGTAGATGCACAGGCTTTGTCTTTGAGATAAATTCTGCCGGATCGATATCTGCTTCGCAGGATTCGGTGCTATCGACAGCAGGTCCGATCAGAAAACCCCTTTGCAATCCTGCAATGTAATCCAATAGTCCTTCGGGAGTCCTACCCGCGCCTTTTGGACTGTTCTCTATAGCAAGTATGACTCCTGCCTTTGTGCATTGTTCTGCCAGCAGCAATATGGTTTTTCGTATTGGCTCTTCAATAAGAGCCTGCATCAAGGGGTCTTTCTGAATATCGTGAGGATGAATTACAAGGACTTCCGTTCCTAAAGCGGAACATAAACGCACCAATTCCGCTCCAAATTCCCTTGCTTCGCGCACCATCCCTTCGCTCGCATTGTACAGCATCGAGAACATGGCCAGTGGATAATGAATTGAGGCAACATGGACCCTGTATTTCTCTGCCTTCAGCGCAAATCGCTCGCGCGCATCTTCAAAGCATTGAGGCATGAGTTCTGCATGAAGAAAGCCTGCGCCTGCAATCAAACGCAGGCTTTCTTCCGCAGTTCTCGGATAGAGCGCAGCAGTGGAAAACGAAAATCGGTTATTCGCTTTATCCATCGATTTCCGCCTGAAGCTCAGTGGCAGCCTTGTCGAGCGCAGCTTTTGGTGAAAGCACTCCTCTTTCGATTTCGTCCATTATCTTCGCGAGGATCTGATCCATGGTGCCCATCTGTTCGAAATGCCAGTAAGACCAGCTTATTTCGAGTTGATCGAAAGCAACTGTATACATTGGATTACTGGTAACAGCTTTCTTTGCTTCAGGAAGTGAAAGCCCCGATTTGCGAATGGGGAGATATCCCGTCTTCAGCGCAAAGGTTGTCTGATTCTCGGTATTGGCAAGGAATTTAACCAGTTTCCATGCTGCTTCCTTGGCTTTTTGATCTTTCGATAGAATCACAAGAACATTTCCACCAAGAGCTACAGAAGGCTTCTTGAAATACGGCAATGGAATGGCCCCAATTTGAACGGTCGGATCAGTGGCCCAGCGGGCAACGCGAGTCGAAGAAGCCACAATGAACGCAAGGTTACCAGAAAGAAATTTCTTTTCAGCATTGTCATGCTGTCCTATTGGCATGATTTTCTCGTCGATCATCCGTTTCCAGAAAGTCGCAACCTCAACACCCTTCTCGTCGTTGAAAGCCGGGCTGATCTTATTTCCTTTTACAGTGATGACCGTATTTTCGTTCTGGTTGAGCATGGTCTTGAAAAGCCAAGGAACATCAGTAACATCGAAACCCCAAAAATCGCTGGATCCGGTAACGTTTCCCTTTGCCTGAGCAGTCTTTGCAATCTGGTAGAATTCATTCCATGTCTTGGGTGGATTCGCCATGCTGATCCCTGCTTTTTCCAGAATTGCTTTGTTGTAGAACAAGACAGGAGTCGAAATGCCATAGGGGACTGCACAGATTCTGCCATTATACTTGGCATAGTCCCAGACACCGGGATAGATGTCGTTCTTGTTGAAATCGGGGTCATTAATCTTCGACTCGATGAAATAATCGTTCCTCGCACCGGTATAAAGCGGACCAGCAGCCATCAAGGCGACATCGGGAGCGGTATTCGAAACAAGCGCCGCACTCACCTTTGTTGCTGTATCGGCATAGTTGCCGGAATACGAGGCTTCGATAACCACATCATCCGTCATGGCATCGTATTTATCCAGAAGTGCTTTGAATGCTTCGCCCGAAGCGCCCGATACAGCGAACCATACTTTGAGTTTTGTCTGGGCCTCCAGCGGTACTACGACTAGCGAAAATGCCATGAATACCATCAATACAGAAACCGAACGTTTCATGTTCTACCTCCTTGCCTTTGGTTCTTTCCGGATTGTTCCGTTTCGGAACAATCCGACATATTCGATATAAGCCTACGTTTTGAGTCCCGTAAGCGTTATCGACTGGATGAATTCCTTTTCCATGAGCATATAGACAATAAGTACCGGCACGATCGCCATGAGCGAAGCTGCCATGAGTGTCTGGTATTCGGAGCCGGTTTCAGTTACCAGATACTTGAGACCAATAGGAAGCGTCCTCATCTTGACATTATTAGTGATGATCAACGGCCACATGTAACTTCGCCAGTGCGTAAGAAATGCAAATAGTGAAGCTGTCCCGATTGCCGTGCGCGAGTTTGGAAGGATGATAGCAAGAAATATTCGATAATAGCCGCATCCATCCACCTTTGCCGCATCGATCAGCTCATTCGGAATTGTTTTGAAAAAAGAAATGAGAAGCAGCGTTGTGAAGGCGCAGTTGAGTTCCGGCAAGATAAGGCCTGCATAAGTGTCTACAAGACCAGCCCACGCGGCAAGAATAAACAGAGGAATCATGGTTACTACTTCGGGCACAAAAAGGCTGCTCTGCATAAATACCTGGATCTTGCTGCGCCCTGGAAATTCGAGCTTCGCCAAGGCAAACGCTCCCATTGCGGAAATAGCAATCTGCAGAAAGGTCTGCAGAAGAGCAACCACGACGCTGTTTGCATAAAAACGAAGGAATGGAATCTTCTTGAACACTTCAAAAAAATTGGTAAGCTTGAAAGAACCTGGAAACCATTTTGGAGGGTAATTGTAAACTTCTGCAGGGGTCTTGAATGCAGAAAGAAACATCCAAATAAATGGAAATATCATAATCGCTGAGGTAATGAGGAGAAACGCCGTCGTCATGGGGTAACCCGACCGAAGTTTCCTTGCCATGCCACGACTCCTAATCCATACCCACTTCTTTGCGGGTAAACGTACGCTGTATCATTGTGAAAATGAAAATGATCACGAACAAAATAAGCGCAGCAGCTGCTCCTCTGCCTATTTTCCCTCGCGTAAAAGATTGGTCGTAAATATAAGAAACCATCAGCAGCGTCGATTCCAAAGGTCCGTGATTGGGAGTCATCACATCGACCTCGGTAAATACTTTGAAGCAATTGATGATACCCATCATGACAATGAATGACGTAATCGGAGCCAGAAGGGGCAGTTTTATTCTGGAGAACACCTGCCACTCGTTTGCTCCATCTACGCGAGCTGCCTCCAGATAGGATTCTGGAATGCTCTGCAAACCTGCAAGAAAGAGAACGACATTGTAGCCCAAGCCTTTCCAAACAGAAAAGATTATTACTGAAAGAAGAGCTGTTTTCTCGCTGTACAGCCATTGCATCGCGGGCAGTCCAAGCAATTTCAGAATCTGATTCAATGGACCGATACCGGGATCGTAAAACCAAAGCCATATCAAGCTCGAGGCGGTGATCGGTACGACCACTGGAGCAAAATGCGCAATCCTGAAGAATCGCCGCAGACGCAATTTCTTGTCCAGCAATACTGCAATAAAAAGCGCGAGGGTTGTGTCAAGAATCAGCTTCAATCCCGTGTAGTAAACCGTGTTGGTCAGCGCCTTCCAAAAACGTGCGTCCTTCAAAATGAAACTGAAATTGCGCAGACCAATGTATTCACGAACCGGAGTAGTCATGCTCCAATTGGTGAAACTCATCGCTATTACCATCACGACAGGGAGCAGGAACAACATGATCAAAGTAATGAGAAGCGGAGAGATCATGACCATCGCCGCAAGATACTGATCATGTTTAAAATTGCGCTGCTTTGAGTTCCCGGACCGGTTGCCGGTATCTTTTTGCTCCATCCTGCTATCCTCTTTGAATGCTTTCAGGATGTATCGCTTGTACGATTCGTGGGCACACCACAAGACTTACCATATACCCATTTCTCATGAAGGGGTTACCATCCACAATAATCTGACCATGTGGGCCGAACCCCGAAAGTTCGATCGTATCACCTTTTGTAAACAATAAATGTTCCACGTGCGCAAAATTAGATAATCCCCTCGCTGGATTGGATGCCTGAATGAGAACGATATCTGAAAGAGCCAGCGCTGCGGGATGTTCCATGAATGGAGCATTGCACAGAACGCCCGTGACGGCTCTCCCATAGAATTCCCTTTCCCGCAATAATGAAGCGATTATTTGGGCTGGCTTGTTCATTTCAGGAACGATGCGGTTTCCATTTTTACAAATCGTGAAGGAATCTGTGACAATGTCAGTCGATGGTATTTCAATCTGCTTGCGGTTTTCTTCAAGAAGCGCACGTACCGATAGATTTACCGTCCTGCCATTTATGGTTCCCAGAAATGTGTTGCCAAACACAACATCATTGAATCCATAAGCCAGATGTCTTCCTTCGACTCTCACATCGATGGCATCAAGCATGCATCCTGCATGCAGCAAGTCTTCCGGTCGAATGGACTGAATATTCCACAAATCCTCCGGTACAAACGCGATAATAGGCCCTACATTTATGGTTCCCGCCGCAATACCCAGCAGGGGCACCTTGCTCCCCACGGAGATAATCGCGTCTGCTGCATAGGAAGCGAGACCATCGCCCCCTACGCAAACCAGCACATCGATTCCCCAATCCATGAGCGCCATTACCGAAGCCCTGAGGGTCGATACATAATTTTCCTGTGGTTTTGTCTCAAGTCTATTCCAGGTTTTGGGCGCTGATGAGCTTCCAAACAGACCTTGACAAACCGATATATCAAAAAGCTCAAGTGCTTTTGCGATCGCATTCAGTGTTCGGGCGGCATTCCCCGAACCAGAGGACGGTCCAATCAACACTCCAGCTCTCATGGCCTCTCCCCTGGTTTGAGCACAATCTTGAATGCTTGCCCGGAAGCGAGTCGGTTGAACGCCAAAGCCCACTCTTCCAACGGCAACCTTTCCGTAATGATTTGGAAAAACTCACTTCCGTATTCTTGGATCATTGCGAGCGCTTCTTTGAAGTGGCTTATGGCATAGCCAAAACTCCCGGTAATGGTGACTTCTCGATAATGTACCGAATATGCATCGATAAGAAGGGTCTCTTTCCTGGGCATCCCCGAGAACACAAGCAGAGTCCCCCCATCCGCAACGCGAGCTATATATTCAGATACGAGCTCTTTCTTATTGACTGCAATAACTACCGCATCGTATTGATTTTCGGTTTTTTCCATGCCAATGGCTTCAATCGCTTCCACTCCCCATGAACGCATCGTTTCACGGCGGAAAGGAACCGGTTCCACAACTGTCGCTTGAATTTGCTTTTCTTTGAAAACAAGCGCAAAGAGCGCGCCCATCGGACCGCCCCCCACAATCAATACTCTGCTCGCATGACCTATCCCCAGTCGCGCGATTCCATTCAGTACGCAAGCAAGCGGCTCTACCAATGTATAGACATCATCCGGTCCGGGAATTCTAAAAACGCCCTTGGAAAGATAATCCAGAGGAATTCCCACATACTGGCAGAACGCTCCTTGATTCACGAAAGATTTATTTTTGCAGAGAGAAGGGACTCCGCGCATGCACAGTTCGCAGTTTCTGCATTCCACATAGGGAGCGACAACAACCCATTCTCCCGGTTTGAATTCGCTTTCGCGCGGCGCGCGCTCAACCATTCCATAGAATTCATGGCCGAGAATTGCTGGAGGAGTAAACATGTGGTGCCCCTTTTGAAATGTTTTCAAATCCGTTCCACAAATCCCTGCACCCCCCACTCGGATGAGAAAAGGATCGTCTGGAACAGACATTTCCTGCAGCGCCATATTCTCGATTCCCAGATAAACCAATGCTTTCATGACAGTTGCGCCTCACTCGCCTTTTTTATCTGATAGGTTTTTGTCGTTTTCTGGACAGCCAAATTCAGAATCGCTTCGGCTGTCTTTTCGTCGGTAACAAGATCGCTGATATACTGTGCTTGAAGCGCTGCCAGAATTGGAACAGCCTTCATCTCGCCTCCGGCCAAACAGATTCGCCTCTTAATCATAGGCAGCTTCGTAATGTCATAAGCCAATAGATCGTATTCATCTCTTGAATGAAAAACCTTCCCTTCTTCTTCGAAAAACTGTGCAAGAATGTCGCCGCAAGCAGTACTATTCATCAGCTCTTCCTTATATTTCTGAGGAAACTCATCGATGAGATTTCGAGTGTGCGAAGGTGCCGTACCCAATCCGAATATGGCAACCTCCATCATGCCCCAGTATTTTCGAAGCGATGCAACCCTCTGTTCTTCAATTTTGGACAAAGGAACTCCCTTTTCGCGAACCGAGGGAATGTTTATAAAAAGCCCTTGTGATTTGAATGCTGCACAGAATCGATCAACAATGGTATTGATCTGCAAGTTTGGGTTCTTGTCGCCGGAAATGCCAATGAGTGGAACAAAAAGAGGCTTTCTATACAGATGTATTGTCCTGGGAAGCATTTGTGCCGCCAAGTACATGGTACGCCCCCATCCCACGCCGACAATTGAATATCCATCAAGAACTTTTGCAATGAAATCGGCTGCGCATGTCGCGATTGATTTGGATATTTCTTCGTCATCCGCATTATGCTTTACCGGAACCACCAGCGCACTTTGCAGATTGAACATATCGACGATCCTGCTCGATAGTTCCTCGGTTTTTTCGCTGGAAGGAGGCACGACAGATATCTTAACCAATCCCAATTTCTGTGCTTTGTCCAGGATTCTGGAAATTTGCGATCGCGAAAATCCTTCATTGAGTGCGATTTCTTCCTGAGAAAGTCCATCTAAATAATAGCAACGGGCTATTCTGTAGATTGTGGAGATATCCGGACCGCTTTTCACTATGTTCTTCTCCTCAAGGGAATTCCCCCTTGGTTTCCTGGGCTGATAGATCAGGGCAGGATGCTCCTGAGTTCATTGATGAGTAACTCTGGATTTTCAGATTGAAAAATATTGCGACCGAATGCGAATCCTCGTGCTCCAGCAGCGACCGCTTTCCGCGCAACTTCGCAAATATCCCTGTCTTTGGGACCTCCCGCCAAAATCACCGGCACAGAACAACACGACACGACTTTTTCAAAGTCATCCACATAAAAAGCTTTGACCACATCAGCGCCCAGTTCGGATGCAATTCTCGCCCCATGATACTGGATATCCAAAGTAGCTGTTTTCGAGAAATCGGCAGCAATGATTTCGACTATGACCGGAATGGAAAAGCGATGGTAGGTATCGATATCTCGGGCTACTGCCTGCAGCCCCCTAAAATCCGATCCACCAACGACAGCCATCATGAGCACAGCATCTGCGCCAAGAGAGAGCGCGGTTTCCGGACTTACATGATTTGCATGCGCGGCAGCGAATTCTGTCGCCAGCAGCGAGCCTCCGAATGAGCTTCTCAAAACGAGTTTCTTATGTACGAGATGTTCATCTGCCATTCGGCGGCCTGGACCGACATTAAGAATGAATCCATCGAGCCTCGAATTCGAAAATCGTTCAACCAGCGAAGCGATATCTTCAAGACCCGGCATCACTCCCATTTGTGCATGGTCAAGTGCAAGGAGAAAAAGAGATCCTCGTTCCGAGAAGAGCTTCTTCGTATTTCGCTCCAAGCCTATGGTCATATGTCTTCCCCTTTGCTGCGATATTTCGCTTAATGCACATTTGTGCATAACAATTGTTCCTTATTTATAATAAACCCTAGCCTAGAGAACTGTCAATTATCAAATTATCTTGGTACAAAATAATTCATGAAAAATAAGAAGTACTTTGTAAATCGAGTCTTTTTTAAAAATAAAAAATATTTTGTATCAGCTTTAATTCAGGAATTGAAGCGCGAAGCTCATTCCTTTGATTTTTCCCACGCATTTTCTTTGTTACAAGCGTATTCTTGCTGAAAAATGCTCGTCAAGATTGGACTAGGGCAGACCTGTCCCATAGCACGATGTTGTTTGGCAAAAACATAGAAAAATTACACCTCTTTTTTCACGGAAGACGGGACATCCACGAGCGAATAACGATAGGCAAACCGTGTTTTAGTGATCCGTTCCATTCGTTTACGAAATTTGATGGCAATGCAATTCCATACAATCGTAGTGACGACTATTCCATCGCAATATTCAATATTCAGCAGTCAGATATGCTTTAAATGCATCCTAAATATCAAAATCAAAAAAATCTTTTAAACGTGAGGCTCTTCCTATTGATTGATGTATTTCAATATTAAACAGGATTTGTCTCCGCTTTGCAGCAAAAAATCGCTTAGCTAGCTTTTGAAAGAGCCCGAGCTTTTTTGCACAGCGAAAAGCAATCGAACGTGGCTTAGGGGAAGCGTTTGTCTTAGTTTTGCAATCGCCCATGAAATAGCCAAAGCTCATGGCTGGCAGATCGAGAATTCGAGCGTGGCAAGGGAACTATTGCTTCCTTCAGTCGGCTCTTTTTAGCATCAAAATGCTTGTGATTAGGTATCCCGGGGAAAGGCGCCGTGTGCTAGAGTTTTCTTCCCCAAACATTTTCAGATTGCACGTGAATTATTTGTCAGGATTAATTATCACCCACTAATGCTGTGAAGAATTCAATCGACTATCTCATTGCAAAAACAGTTTCTAGCCAATGCTGGCTGTCATTTTCGTGCTTTCTAAATAATAGATGAATGAAGGCTTCAGATGCGGGTGATGGAATTCTGTTTTTCCTTTGCAACAGATAAATGTTTCTTTGAAGATTATTCCCTTGAAGCTCCACTTCTACGAGATCTCCATTTTTTACTTCTTCCTGAATTGCATATTTAGAAATTATGGCAGCTCCAAGATTCATTTTGACGCTCTTTTTAACTGCTTCTGCATTCCCTACTACGACAAATTTCCTAAGCTCAGCCTTTCCATTAGTGACAGATTTGAGATAATCGATGAGAGATGTGGAACTATTCGAAATCAGAAGTATCTCGTTTGTTAATGCTTCCAAATCAATTTTCTTTTTTTTCGCCAATGGATGATCGGGAGAAACGATTAGCGCAAGAGGATCCTCCATAATAAATCGGCACACTAAACGCGTATCCTCAACCATTTTGGGCTGAGATACGAGACCTAAATCGAAGCGAACGCCTTCTGCTATCTCCTGTATCACATTGCTGGCATATTCAATATGAGAATTGACAACAATAGCAGGGTATGCTTTTCTGAAAGACGCTAGAAGAAAAGGAAGAATGTAGGTTCCAGGCGTGTGCGATGAAATTAAGTCTATTTTCCCGGAAGAAAGATTCCTTAATTGTGAAATTCTCTCTTCGGCTTCGCGGCAGGTGGACAGGATTAATTCCGCATGAGGAAGCAATATTTTTCCTGCCTCAGTGAGGCTCACGCTTTTCCCCGTGCGATGAAATAGTTTGACGCCATATGTATTTTCGAGACTCTGGATTCTGAGTGTAGCTGTCGACTGAGTGCAAAATACCTCTTCCGCGGTTTTGGTAAAACTTTTTGTTTTCGCTAGAGAAACAAATGTAACGAGTGATTCATAGTTCATGGTAGCCCCCTTGTTTGACTATTTAACTTTTCAATTATTATAATAAAAAAATTTAATTTTACAATACATAAAAACAAGCTTAAAATAAAAAAAGTTCTACTTAAAAGGAGGTAACATTGAACCGCATATAAAATAAAAGGTCAATTTGGCCAAATGATCTAAACAACATCATTCTTATAATAACATTGTATATCATATTCAAGGAGGCTACTATGACAATTGATAATGCAGTTCATCCGGCTGCAACACCATCACACCGGCTGCAACGCTGGATGGATTTCTTAGGAATCCCGATAGCGCTTGCTGTTTTTTGCACTCTCATAGCCATGCCTACGCCTGCGGGGCTGTCAGTCCAAGGACAAAAGGCGCTTGCGATCTTCATGATGGCTCTCGTGCTGTGGGTAACGCAATCTATACCGACCTATGCTACGGCTCTTATCGCTATGGTTCTTCTCGTACTCACAGGAACTTGGGATCAAGGGAATGTCTTGGGAGTTTTTGGCCAAGATGTTATTTGGCTTATGGTGTGTGCGTTTGTGCTTACTTCGGCCATGATAAAAGCTGGCCTTGCCCGTAGGATCGCACTGGCCATAGTAACGAGCTTTGGCTCCAAATCAAAATGGGCTCTTCTGAGCATGATCGTAGTCAATGCTATTCTCGCGTTTCTTGTGCCATCGACGACGGCACGTGCGGGGCTCATGCTGCCTATCGTCCTGGTGCTCGCAGAAGTGTATGGTGCCAAGCCAGGATCGAGCAAATTCGGTACAAGCCTTATGATCCAAGAATTACAATCAAATAATATTTTCACCTCGGGAATCCTTACGGCAACTGCTTGCAATGTAATGTCTGTTGGATTCATTAAACAGCTTGGAGGTCAGAATGTCTATTATACAGATTGGCTCCTAGCATCTTTTCCAATCGCTCTCATCACCATGCTTATATCCTGGATTCTCGGGCTCATTTTCTTGAGACCTGAATCGGATACTCCACAGGGCAAGGGTCTCCATGTGCTCCGCGACGAATTGAGAAATATGGGCAAGCTCAGCGCGGATGAATGGAAAACTGCCATTATATTTCTTATCACTGTCTTCCTTTGGGTGACGGATCGATGGCATGAAGGATGGTGGGGCTTTCAGATATCGACTGCCATGGTGGCTATTCTATCAGCAGCTCTCTGCTTCCTTCCTGGGATCGGCGTACTTTCTTGGAAAGAAACCAAGATTCCCTGGGATCTCATGATCTTTTCGTGTGGGGCTTATGCTGCGGGCTTGGCCCTCGAGTCGAGCGGCGCTGCCGCATGGCTTTTGAATAGTGTGTTTGCTCGCACCAATATCAAAAACATGAGTTTCTTTGCAGCTTATTCAATTGTGATAATTGTGGCCATGTTCAGCCATATCATCTTTACAAGCAAAACCGTCCGTACGACTATAATCATCCCAGGCGTCATCGTGCTTGCGAAGGCTATGGGTTACAGCCCGATGGCGTTTGCCCTCCCTGCTGCTTTTACAATGACGTGGTCTATTACCTTGCCGCCCAACTGCAAACCTAACTTGATCTTTTTCGGAACCGGTCAATTCACGGTCACGCAACAACTCATATATGGTCTGGTAATATGTGCGATTGGATGTGCATTGATGATTCTCGCTGGACCAACATGGTTCAGTCTAGTCGGTATAATGAAATAGGAGGACAGGATGTCAATATATAGAAAATTATTCTGTCTTATTGTTGTCACGATTTTTGTGATTGGGCCGCTTGCAGCACAGGGCACTAAACCTGCTGCTCAAGCAGACCAAAAAGCCGCTCCAAAAGGAGTAAAGTCGTGGAAAGAAGTTATCGACTTGGGCTCTGACGGGAACGCTGCGGTAACGAGTGAAATTGTTCTAGTAAATTGGGACTCGGATACCATGGACCTCCCGCTCGCGTATGGAAAGCCCGATGGCATCACAGTAAGTTGTTCTGATCTATCTATCAGTGCGCAGGGTGGCAAGGCAGGAGATGCTAAAGTACTTAAACTAAAATTCAATAAAAAACCGGCTCCAGAGGAAAAACTCAAAATTTCTTTTATAGCCAAAGAATTTTTAGATTGGAATAAGGCCAAGTCACCGCGTGGATTCTACAACCTTTCCTATACGTTGACAAACCTTTCGCAGACTCCGGTCAATTCGTTCTCTCTTAAGATATTGCTCCCTCCCAATTACAGGATGACTCAAGTTCTCTCTTCTACTCCCAAAGCAAAAGATGACGATGTTGTACCTCCATATGACTTCTCGAAAGAGGGTGATAGGCTAGTTGTCAATCTCAGGGCTCCTTCTTTGGCCATGGGAAAGACTGCTGCGATCTCCTTTAATTTCCAGCCCATAGGGAGCGCAGCTGCTTACGTCATTGTGTCGATCATAATCAGCATTGTTGCATTATATCTTAAGAGAGGCGTTCTTACGAATCCTGACTATAAGAGAGAGATAAGCGCATGATTTGAACAAGTGAATTCAGTGAATATAATTTTTTGAAAAAATGCGCAGTACATGCGAGAAAGGCAAGCTATGAGAAAAAAACAAGGATTGCTTATAATATGCGATGGACTCGGAGACCGGCCTATTGAAAGAATTGGCAACGAAACCCCTCTTGAGCATGCGTCGACTCATAATTTGGACCATCTTGTTTCCTTGGGAATGTGCGGCAATGTCTATCCATTCAAGCCTGGAATAAGAGTAGGAACGGATGTAGGTCATCTTCTTATTCTGGGCTATGATGCAGAAAAATATTATTATGGCAGAGGTCCGATAGAAGCTGCAAGCGGAGGTATTGAGCTACAAGCCGGGGATGTCGCCTTCCGCGGCAATTTTGCCACAATAGACAAGGACTTTCGCATAGTGGATCGCAGGGCAGGACGCATTACGGAAGGCACTGCTGAATTAGCTGCTGCATTGAATACTATGCAATTATCTGATGACGTAAAAGTCATTGCAAAAGAGCTCACGTCTCATAGACTTGCTGTGGTATTGAGGGGCCCAGGTCTGTCGGCCGACGTATCCGATACAGATCCGGGGGCTACCCACGAAGGTGAAAAACTCGCTGACCCTTGCCCATTGAAATCAACTCCTGAGGCTAAACGCACTGCAAATCTTATAAGGGAATTTTCAAAAAAAGCTCATGACGTGCTTTCCGAGCTGGAGATCAACAAAAAAAGACAAGCTGAAAAATTATTGCCTGCCAATGCCATTCTTCTTAGAAGCGCGGGGATGATGGGTGTAATACCACCTGTTGGTGAGCTCTATTCGATAAAAACAGCCTGCATTGCTGGCGACAAGACAATATTGGGGCTTACACGCATGGCCGGCTTTGATGTCTACACCGATGACCGCTTCACCGGTGGTTTCGATACATGGATTCAAGGCAAAGTAGAAAAGGCTTTCAATCTTTTAAAAAGCGGATACGATTGGGTCCTGGTACATGTTAAGGCAACTGATCTCGCTGGCCATGATAACGAGCCCCAGAAAAAAATTGAAATCATTGAGAAAGTAGATGAAGCCATCGGTTTTCTCCTTCACAATCTTGATCTAGGGCAGTGTTATGTCGGTTTGACGGCTGACCATTCTACTCCCTGTGAAGTAGGGGATCATTCCGGCGATGCAGTGCCGACAATTCTGGCGGGAAGCGACGTGCGGAAAGATGGCATATGTCATGTGGGAGAGAAATATTTTTGCAAAGGCTCGCTTCATAATCTGACGGCTCGTGACATCTTTATGCTCCAGATGGATTTTATGGGAAGGACTGAAAAATATGGATCTTAAAAACGATATGAATTCTAATTTTGACCAAGGTATTTCTTATGAAAAGGCTCTTGCATTGCTTGAGAAATATATAAAAGATGAAAAAACCTTGGCCCATTCCATCGCATGTTCCAAGAAAGCCTATGAGATGGCAGAAAAAATACATGCGAACCATCCTGATCTTCAGGTAAGCCCCCAAAAAGTTCGGATAGGAGCTCTTCTTCACGATATCGGGAAGTCGCGACCTGGTGAGCATGAAATCAATTCTGTCGAAATCTTACGGGAAGAAGGATTGAGTGATCTATCAGATATCGTGTGCCATAGTTATCCTTATGAGATATTCCTTATGAAAGGGCAAGAACGACCTGAATACCTCCCGCACTCACTGGAGAATAAGATCATTATTTATGCTGATTATCTTATAGATCAAGAAGCTAAGGAAGTTACTATGGAGCAAAGAATTGATGAAATTAAACTTCGCAAGAAAGACCAAAAGGACCGAATGGCAGCCTTGGTACTCGCGGAACCGCGGCTCTTTCAATTGCGGGATGAGATTGAAAGGCTTTTGTCTTGAAAATCTCTTTTAATGAGAGCTAAAAAAGTACTACATGCTCAAATATATGGCATTTTGCCGGCCTCCAAGAAAAAATAAGCAAAAAATAAGCAAAAAGTTATAAAATACGAGCGCTTGATATGCACGAGCATATTATTCCCTCGGAGGTCGGCTTGTTTTCCCTTGGACCAAGGTGGTTGGCAAAACCACTTTTGTGCGCCGATGGGCTGGGTCCGCTATAGCTTCAACCAATAAGCGTACTGCTGCTCGAGCGATCTCGCTTTCCTGTTGTTTGATATATGTCGGAAATACCGGTAATGGTTCCCGGTTATCGAAAAGAACCAGTGATATGTCTTCAGGTATTCGGCGTCCAAGTTCAGCAGCTGATTCAAGGATTTGTCGACCAATGGAGGAGTTTACCGCTATAATAGCTGTCAAATCCGGGTGCGATTTAAGAAAATTCCGGATTTCTTCCTTATTAGTCTCATTAAGTGTCTTCAGCGTAAGGAGGCGCAACTGATTGTCCACAGGGATGCCAGCATCTTGGAGAGCACTTTCGTACCCTTGCAAGCGGTCTTCTACAGATGACGTCCCATGATGGACATGGCTTACGAAACCTATCCGGCGGTGCCCCAATTCCAGGAGATGCTCGGTAGCTTGCCTGCCAGCAGCTAGATTGTCTGAGCAAACGCTATCCGTTTCCACTCCGCGCAAATAACGGTCGATGAGTACCAATGGATAGCGGCGCAGTATGAGTTTAAGGAAGGCCTCGTTATACAGTTCCCCTTCTACTGGGTAAACTAGGAGACCGCTTGCGCCCAATTTTTCGAACTCTGCCAGTACCTGTTCTTCCATGCCCTGGGAATCATGGGTCTGAGCAAATAAAAGACGGAATCCGGCTTCAGCTGCAGCGCTCTCTATTGAGCTTAGCATATTCGCCATGAACATATTGTTCAAGCGCGGAGCGATATACCCTATAAAACGGCCAACTCGCGGGGCTTGCGATGTTGCATTGAAATTTCCTGCCCGGAAAAGCACTGGTTCGCCAGATTGATCAATAGAGATAAAGGTTCCTCGCCCTTGGATGCGGTAGACGATGCCTTTCTCGACGAGCATATCAAAAGCTTGTTTGATAGTGATTCTGCTTACCTTAAACTGCCTGGATATCTCGTTCTCGGAAGGTATCGGTTTATCAGCATGCCAGGTTCCGGATTTAATGTTCTCTAGCATGTATTCGTAGATCTGCTTGTAAAGTGGTATACGATTAATGTTCGTCCTCCTTAGTTGTAATAGAATAAATATAACAACTAATATATGATTTTGTAAATCAATAGCTTCAAAAAATAATTCTTGACAATTTAGAAATATCATGATAATAATGTTTATACATTATATACAACTTAAACAGTTGTAAACAAGGAGGATTTTATGACCAGGCAAAAATCTCTGATTGTGGTTCTTTTATTGGGGACTGCGTTGATGTTGGGAGCTCAATCAAAGCCTTCCGAAGCAACTTTTTCCCTGAATTGGACGGCTCATCCGGCGTATTCGTTGATTGGATCCGATCCAAAACGAGTTGAGTACTTGAAGGCTGCAATAGCTGAATGGCAAAAACAGTATCCTAACGTAAAACTTGAAGCCAATATACTTCCAACCAATAATGCGGAAGCGATGGCTAAGCTTTTGGAACAGGCGGCTCAAGGTCGTGCCCCGGATATAGCGCAAATCGATACCTATATCTTCCCGCGTTATTTGCCATATTTGCAACCCATCGATGATTTGGTAAAAGCAGCAGGGATAGACATGAAAGACTTTTTCCCATTTGCAGAAAAAATTGTTCGGGGAAAAGATGGCAAAGTATATGGCATTCAATTTACAACCGATGTCCGTGTTCTTTTCTATCGCAAGGACCTTGTGGTTAATCCTCCTAAAACTTGGGACGACATTCTTAAAATTTCCAAGGCCCTCAAGGATAAAGGGTTCGATGCCTTTTTATTTCCTGCTGGGCGGGCTGAAGGTTCGGTTAATACATCCCTATGGCCGATGTTCTGGGGGCAGGGCGGTGAATTAGTTGACGGAAACGGGAAAGCCGTTTTCGGTATTGGTGCCAATCGAGAGAAAATGCTCAATATTCTTGAGTTCTATAAAGAATTGGTTGACAAAGGATATTCGCCTAGTCGCTTGGCTAATTACGGTAACGAGGCCGACCTCAACACGGAAGTGGCAGCTGGTAGGGTTGCCATGTTCTTAGGAGGTAATTTCCAAGTTGCTCAGCTGGCTTCAATCATCGGCAAAGAAGGTTTGGCTAAGTGGGGTGTAGCGCGCATACCGCAGAGGGTCGGTGCCAAGAACGCCACCAGCGCAGGTGGTTGGTCGTGGGGCTTCTTTACAAAGGAAGCGGCTAAGCGGAAAGCAGCGTTCGATTTAGTACTGCAAGCATATGTTGGAGATGATGGTATGGCATGTTGGACTTCAGTTGCTGGTTACCTTCCAACCCGAAAATCCGTATTTGCTAACCCCAAATACCAATCCAATGAGTATTCTGACATATTCAAAGAAATACTTGAAACTGATGGCATGGTCCGTCCTGCAGCTGAAATATATCCGCGAATCTCTTCGGAAATGCAAATTGCCTTGTCTGCAGTAATTTCAGGAACGAAAACTCCAGAAAAAGCCCTGGACGATGCCTGGGCAGCAGTAAACAAATAAATTCCGGATGATGAATTTGTTTGCTGGTTGCATCTGCTGAGTGGAGGTTCGGCATGAATCGGACAGTTTCACGTCCTCCCCATGAGGGGATCTTGCTTTTCTGGTTACTACCCCTTGCAATAGTATGCATGAGCGTTTTCGTCATACCTGTAGTACAGATTGTACGCTGGAGCTTCACCGATTCTAGCTTGATGAAAGAGGGACATGAATTGTCCTTTAGGGCATATATTGCTTTGCTTTCTAGTAATGATTTCATGTCGATCCTCCGAACTACGCTTATTTTTGTAATATCAAGTGTGCTGCTGCAGGTAGCACTTGGATTTGTTATCGCTTTATTTCTGGATTACGGTGATAGACGAGGTTTGCGCGGGACGATTATTGTTCGTACAGCTGTGCTAGTCTCTTGGGCTATACCAGGTGTAGTCGCTGGTGTGATATGGAAAATGATGTTCAGCGAAATGGATTCCGGGCTAATTACTTCTCTTGCCCATTTTATAGTACCGGCATCACGTCCGCGTTTTCTTTCATCACCAGCAGCTGCACTTGCCAGTTCGGTTGTAGCGAATGTCTGGAGAGGCACAGCCTATAGTATGATCTTGCTATATGCTGGCCTTATGACGTTTCCTAATGATTTAAACGAGGCTTCGCAAATAGATGGAGCCAATGCTTTTCAGCGTTTGTTCCAAATCAAGATCCCTGTGCTAGCACCTTTGTTCCTAATCTGTATTCTCCTGGTTACCGTACAGACCTTCAATACTTTTGACATGCTTATGGCCCTAACTGGCGGAGGTCCTGGGCGAGGAACTGAAGTACTTGCTCTTTATATTTACAAAACCATTTTTACAGAGTTCAATCTAGGCAGGGGAAGTGCCGCTGCAGTGCTGCTGTTGCTGATTAATGTAGCTATGACATGGGTATACTTTTGCTTTTTGAAGAGAGGTACAGCATGAACAAGCCAAAACCAGTAGCCCTTGCAGGTTTTTATTTGATTGGTATTGCAATCTTTGCCTTCTTTATTGTTCCGTTATTTTGGACTCTTTCAATGTCGCTGAAAACCATTCCTGAGCTGTTTTCATCCAAGTTAACTCTATGGCCAAAAGTCCCGCAGTTTAGCAATTATGCGAAGATATTCCAGAATACCATGATCCTGGTAAATATTAAAAATTCAACGGTCATAACGATTTCGGCGGTCCTTATTACACTGGTTTTGTCCATACCATCAGCTTTCGCCTTGTCGCGAAGCCGGTTTCATGGAAAACAGTTTTATATGTTCTTGATCCTAATATTCCAAATGTTGTCTCCAGTGGTTGTCGTCATTCCTTTATACCGCTTTTTTATAAGCATCAATATATACAATAAGCTTTGGAGTCTTATTATCGTTTATGCTGCAACTTTCTCTCCATTTGCAGTTTGGTATCTTAAGGGCTACTTTGATACTGTACCGGCAGCAATCGACGAAGCAGCCCGGATCGATGGAGCTGGTCGATTACGTGCTTTAGTATTTATCCATATGCCTATAGCCATACCAGGAATCGTATCGGTCGCCATACTGCTTATAGTGCAATGCTGGTCCCAATTTGTGCTGCCGTTTATCTTGCTTGATGACAAAAGATTATTCCCTATCCCTGTCGGTTTACTCAATTTACAATCCACTTCTGATGCTATCACTATCCATTATCTTGCTGCAGCCTCCATTATTGGAATACTGCCAATTATGATCTGTTTCATAATATTTCAAAAATTCATCGTCAGCGGGCTTGCTTCTGGCGCAACAAAGGAATAATGAACATGTACAAAAGAAAAACCGTTCATATTCTTTCTCATACTCATTGGGACAGGGAATGGTATCTGGACAGCAAATATACCAACGAATGGTTAGTCCCTTTCTTCGATAATCTGTTCGCTATGCTTGAACGGGAGCCATCCTATAAATTCATCCTGGATGGACAGATGTGCATGATAGACGATTGGCTCGACCAATTGTTGCGAACTAATCGAAGCATATTTTCCGCAAAACGCCGCATTCGAAAATATGTAGAACAAGGTCGTCTGGCCATTGGTCCGTATTATGTTCAACCTGACTGGCAACTTGTAAGCGGAGAGGCATTGGTTCGCAATTTAATCATCGGTCACAAAATGGCGGCCGAATTAGGCGGCACAATGAAAATCGGTTGGTTATTAGATAACTTTGGGCAGATTTCTCAAGCGGTTCAAATCCATGCTCAATGTGGCCTTCGCGGTCTGTTCGTTTGGCGCGGCGTGTATATGGACCCTGAAAAGGTGAAATCGGAATTTATTTGGAAATCTCCAGATGGCACAGCTCTTCCCTGCATTTATTTGATCAATAGTTATCGAAATGCTATGCGTCTGGCTGAAAATCCGGAACTAGCAAAACAACGTATTGATGACGAAGTAGCGCATATGGACCATTTCAACACTACTTCCCATGTTCTTTTGATGAACGGCTACGATCAGGAAATCGAACCTGATGATATCTTGTCAGTACTGCGCCAGCTGTCCAACAACCAGACCGATTGGCAGCTAGTGCAAAGCACACCAGAAGAATATCTAAATGCGGTTCTCGCCGAAAAGCCCGATCTTCCCACCCTTGAAGGCGCACTGTATGTCGGTCGCTTCATTTCGATATTTCCCGGTGTGATGTCTGCTCGCATTTATCTCAAACAACAAAACGATCGGTCCCTACACAGCTTGGAGCGTGTGCTTGAACCCTTATCCGCTCTCAATTACCTCTTCGGTGGCGAATATGATGCCGGTTTCATAGAAAGCCTCTGGAAACTTCTTCTTAAAAACCATCCTCATGACAGCATCTGCGGGGTAAGCGTAGACCCGGTCTATACCGATATGGAAAATCGGCATTATCTCATCCAGCGCTTGGCAGAAGAACATATCGAGCGGTCTCTGGGAGAGATGTGCGCGCGAATCGATACTTCTGCCGTTACAAAGCATGTCGCCTTGATAGCTTTCAATACCTCCATCGCCCGTCGTTCGGCTGTTATACGCTACAAGGATCGCTTCATATCGATCGATAGCATTCCCGGCATGGGCTGGAAGGTTATTGATCCGCATGCAACATCAAACCCAGGAAATGTTTGGACAAGCCTAGGAAACCAAGATTTTGTTTTCAAAGCCGGAAATGGGCTAGTGGAAATCAGACTCCATCCAGACGGCTCTTTCGACCTCTGGCACAAAGCAACGAATGCGACCTATTGTGGTCTTGGTGTACTTGAAGACTCTGGCGACGCTGGCGACTTGTATAACTATTCCCGGCCGGACCGCGATCTGGTGATTGATACCAAGGGCAAAACGGCCAAAATCAAATTGATCCATACGTCTGATATAGCGGCCGAGTTCCGGATAGAGACTGTACTTCGGGTTCCCGAAGGTTTGTCCGATGACGGAAAAGGTCGTTCTTCTCGGATAATCGATTTGCCGGTGGTGACTTTGCTCCGCCTAGAAACAGGGTCACCTATCGTCAAAATTAACACTCGCCTCCGCAATACTGCAAAAAACCACGTGCTTAAGGTCCTTTTTCCAAGCGGCTTATCTGTAGACCATTCCCATGGAGGCAGTCCTTTTGATGTTACTCGCAGACCCTTGGAGACTGGGGATTTCGATGAAAGCAGCCTGCCACCCGAGGTTAAAGCAGTTATCATTGGAGCTCGCGAGCCAAAATCTAATGCGTTTTTCCTTGGTCAATATTTCGCCGATGTAAGTGATGACCAGCGAGGGCTTTCGGTTCTCAACCGTGGTTTACCGGAATATCAAGTTCGCCGAGACAATGCTACCCTTGTCTTGACCCTTTTCCGAAGTGTGTCGAGCATCGCCGGGGAGATTAATAGCCGCATAGGTGATGCTGGTCCGAAAATGCTGACGCCAGATGGGCAGTGTCTCCGCGATATGAATTTCGAATATGCAGTATTTCCGCACATTGGAAATGTGCATGCAGGCGCAGTGGCGCTTCAAGCGGACGATTTTGCTCATCCGGTACTCGTATCTGAAACTATGAGCCATTCGGGTAGTCTGCCATCTTCCGGGGGTGAATGCGAGATACTTGAAGGTTCGGTAATCATGAGCGCTTTCAAACGGGCTGAAAGAGGAACAGCTTTGATCCTGCGGGTATTTAATCCTTCCGAATCAGCCACTTCGGTGCTGCTTAAGTTCGGACGTCCGCTCGAAGCAGCTTGGCGTTGTAATTTATTGGAACAAAGGCAGGAACGTTTAGCTGAAAGCCAGAGTCAATTTCTGCGCTTCGACTTGGGAGCTAAAGCTATTCAGACCTTGGAGTTGCAGTTAGCCCCACGAGCCACTGCTTTGGAAGCTATCCCGCCCGTGGTTCCGCTGGACGAAGATAACTATGAAAACTTTTCGGCTTGGAATTCAGTACCCGAAGTCAGCGAGGCAGAAATGTACAGTGAGCTGGCTCGCGCTGCGCTATTGTCCAACCGCATCGATGATATTATGTATCGACGCTCTGCTCTCGAAGCGCGGATATCGGCCATCCTTACTCTTTCTCGTTATATGCAACAGGACCTCCGTAGGCTAGGCTTAGAACTCAATGATGCCCGAGTAAAACGGCGGCTTCATGACTATATAGCGACATATAAGAAATCCTAAGACTTTAAGAAGTCAATCGCTATTTGACCAGCGTCTCTCTGTTGAAACTCTATGGAGCCTATAACACATTTTGTGTAAACAGCAAAATTCATAGCAGCATCCAGTCGCCATAGAGAATTGCAAATTGCTGGAGTGCCGACCGCCAGTCGTGTATCGGCATTGTCCACTTCTTTGAAATATTTTGCAAGGCCGCGCATTGCTTCATCGAAAATCTAACCGAAACGATACCGATGCCTCATCATAAAATCTAACCCAAAGTACACTCCAGGCAATGGTCTGGAGGCACCATATGGGGCTCAGTATGCAAGAACGACATCGGGTCATCGCCGAAACCGCTGTGCGGTATCGTGCGGCAACCAAACTGGAAAAAGGCCGCATTCTTGATGAACTGACGGCACTCACCGGGTATAACCGCAAATACGCTCTGCACCTGCTCACCTGGTGGGGTAAAACCGTCGAGCGGGTGGTGGGCGGCACACGTCTGAAACTGATCATTGGTACTCACCAGCATCGAAAAAAGCGTACCGGCAAGAAAAAGTATTCGCAGGAGCTCTACGAGGCATTACGGCGCATATGGGCAACCTTTGACTGCATGTGCGGCAAGCGGCTTGCTGTCTTTATCCGCGAAAACATCGCCTTCTTTGCACGCCACGAAGGGTATGCCATTACCGATACCCTCCACGCATAGCTTACCACCATCAGCCCGCGACATGACTACTGCCAATGATCTGCCAAGAAGCAATACAGATTACCTCTGCTATGACATCAACAAATCTCATCATATGTAAAACTCAAATAGCTGGCTTTCCAGCTCCTCAGATGGTTTGCATTTCAGTGCTTGGCACAGTAGTATAACCTGATTTTTGAGCATATCTTTGAGTCGATATAAGATCTACTTCGTTTTGCTATAAATGTGGCTTAGTTTTTTAGCTCACTACAGAGAGAGAGCTACTAAGACCGGATGGTTGCCACGGCAACGATGAAAGAGGACTGGACGGGGGAGTGGGGGATATACTGGTTTGATGACGCGGAAGGATTTGGGAATAGAGGGTAAAACCTGCCGACATAAGCGACCACTATCCTGTCTGGGGAATTTTCTATGCTGATAAAGATAGCGATTAGCATGCCGTTGCGAACCTTAATGTGGGGAAATCCGAATCCTGCTCTGTGCAACTTGCGAGTTTAAATTTTATTATTCTGGTATGAATGAGGAAGAAACAAAACCCATTTTACTATTACCGATTGAAATGCGCGATCTTGAAGGTATGGAGCTTGCACTCGAGAGTATTGCGAAAGGGATCCGTGATATTCTGGCACGAGGGCAGACATAACAAATGAAGGCAACTGTAGAATATTCGTAGAAACATGAGGTTCTGAAAGCGGGGGGATTATTGATAATATGGTCTATTTTGTAATAATGGAATGGGGTTCAATTCCCCCCACCTCCAGATATCCTGCTCATATGCATCTACGAGAACAGTATCGCGCCCTTCATATACCCGTCGCGGCGCTCGAGCGCTGTGGTGAAAATCTCTTTTGCCTGCTCGATGGGCGCCCAATGGGTAATCAGCTTTTCGTTCGAAAAAGTGCCGGCGAGCATGAGGTCGATTGTGCGCGGAAATAGATCGCCGAAATGCGGGTTTACTCCCGGCTGGATGT
>Ga0078972_1005848_pt1 | contig 30417 bp, 24 predicted proteins | sample YelNatPaOPGAMG01_FD_67568 | JGI IMG/M metagenome (GOLD analysis project Ga0078972, IMG submission 67568) | Hot spring thermophilic microbial communities from Obsidian Pool, Yellowstone National Park, USA - OP-RAMG-01 (SPADES assembly) (version 2) | ecosystem: Environmental > Aquatic > Thermal... | reverse complement strand
GCATAGAGCGAATAGCTTATAATACGTGGCAAACAACTATTAAAATAATCAAATGGCGATAATTCAATTTATGAAACAAAATCATGGGTCTCTTTTCACTGAGGCTGAAGTCGAAGCGTAAGCCTCAGAGATAAAATAGGTAATTACATTAAAATATAAAAATAAAGCCATGTTCTTATACTAAGGTAGTTTATTTTGGTTCATAAATTGAATTATTGCCAGTAAAAAACTTATAACTAAATTGACAAAGGAATATACAACCCCCTTAATCCCCCTTAACAAATGGGGAATCTGGCTCTTAGCTCTTTGCTTTATAGGGGGTTATATAAAATTAGAGTTTTCACAACATCTGCATTATTTCAATTGCATTTTTTAGGTTAAAATAATATTCAAAGAAAATTTTTATGGGTGAATGCTAATGACAATTAAAACTCATACACTTGTAATCGGTGGTGGTCCGGCAGGTTCAACAGCAGCAAGATTTCTTGCAAAAAATGGATTGGATGTTATTCTTCTTGAAAGAAATCTTAATTATATCAAACCATGTGGAGGCGGATTATCTATTAATTCTTTTGATGAGTTTGAAATTCCATATGATGTAATTAAGAAGACTACCCAAAGTATAATCCTTGTTTCTCCTTCGGGTAAAAGACTCGAAATAGATTTAAAGGGCAATAACCTTGCAATAGTCGAGAGGGGCGAGTTTGACAGGATTCTCAGGCTACTTGCTGAAAAAAACGGAGCAAAAATTATAAATGCAGAGTTGAAAGATATTAAAGGAAAAAACAGATATGAAATTACAGCTGAAAGAGAAGGAAATTTATATAAGATCGAAGCTGAATATATAGTCGCAGCAGATGGTGTTAATTCAAAAACAAGAACCATACTTGGTCTAAAACCTTTGAAATCTTTTTTTACAATATCAGAATATATAAGTGACATATCTGTAGATAATTGTGAATTCTGGTTTGGCTTCTCACATGCGCCAAATGCATATTCATGGGTATTTCCTGCAAGCAATGGAATATCAATTGGTACGGGTACTTTTTCTCAGGGAATGATTCATGCTCTTTTTAACAATTTTATTCAAAGAACAGGAATTAATAAGCATGGGATAAGGAAAGTCTACAGGATTCCTGTATGGCAGGGGGATTTATTCAACATTGATAAAGTACTTTTTGTTGGTGATTCTGCCGGACAGGTTCTGCCACTTACATATGAAGGGATATATTATGCCATGAAATCCGCAGAATATGCTGCTCAGGCTATAATAGATAATAAAGTTAATAATTATAAGAAGAAATGGAAATCCAGATTTCAGAAAAGATTCTTGCTTATGTGCAAACTCAGGGATTATTTTCTTAAAAACGATGAATCCACTGAAAGGCTTGTTTCAATACATAGGAGGGCTGAAATACAGGAAGCCTCTCTTCGGTTATGGCTTGCAAAAGAAAGTGGCAGGGGAAGTTTAATAGGTTATATAAAACTTATAGGAAATTTATTAAAGTGAACTTAAGACAATCACTGATATTATCATCTATATTTCATGTATTCTTAATGTTTCTTTTCAGCATTTCTTTTCTACTGGTTCCAAATAAAACCATTGAACCGGGGAAGAGTTTAATAGCAAATCTTGTGACTCCCGAGGAGACAAAGACTATTATACCTTCTTCAAAAGATGTTGATAGGCCTTTGCTGCCTTCTAATTCTAAACCTTATACGATAAAGCCGGATTCTTTACAACCAAAAATTTATGTGCCTGTTCAACCTGAAATTCATTCAAAACCTCTGGAAAATATAAAACCACCTGTTACTGCTCAACCCTTACCTGAATCAACAGAAAAAATAAATCCCCGCAAAGAATCGTCAACTGTAGTGCAAACTCCTGTTGAAAAGAAAACCGAACAAAAAACACCTATTATGCAACTGATTCCCGCAGAAACAAATGACAATAAGTTTGTAAAAAAACAGGAGGAAATCCATCATATTCAACCTAAGAAAAAAGAAGAACAACAAAAAATCGAGAGTAATATTCCAATTAAACCACCGGCGTCCATTAAAGAGAAACTCTTTGATAAAGGAATACTCGGGGATATAGCAAAACGCAAAGATGAAAGTAATGGTAAAAATAAAAGTGAGAATATACCTCTAAAAGATTTAAAAAAAGAACAGCCATTTAGTCTCAGAGAAACTCTTAAAGATGCAAGAACTTTTACTCCTCAAAAAGGTCTTTCTTTTGATGTATCTGATTTGAAATTTCTCCTTTATAATTTAAAATTGAAAGAACGTATCGAACATATATGGATTTATCCTCCTGGTGCTGCTTTAAGGGGAATTTCAGGGGATTTGATAATACGTTTTACGATCAAAAAAGACGGAAAACTCGGTTCAATAGAACTCGTAAGAACTTCAGGATATAAAGATCTTGACGATGCTGCATTAAAAGCTTTAAGGGATGCTTCACCTTTCTGGCCGTTGCCTGAATCATGGGGCATGGAATCGTATACTATAAACGGGCATTTCGTTTATACTATTATATATAACTTATGAAACCAAGACTTTATTTAAAACTCGGCGATTCTGTAAAACATATCCATTATGAATCATGGGGCAATGGAAAGGTTGTTGAAGAAAAACATTCCACACTTCCCGGTGGCATATGCATGGTAAGAATACTATTCTCTGACGGTATCGAAAGGTCTTTTATAAATGATCTTGATAATGAATGCTGTTGTTATTATGCAGGATTGCATCTCATTTAATATTAAGAAAAAGGTTAAGTTTTCTTTGTAACATACGATTAATAAATAATTTTTCTTGACAAATCCATTTCTCTAATGGTTTAATTTTTGTAATGGGACCTTTTACTTGTCTTATAGAAAAAGAAAAGCCCTCTATTCTGGTTGTGGATGACCATAAGTCCAACCTTGAACTTATGGAAGCTGTTTTTCTAAAAGAAGGTTTTAAAGTCTATACAGCCCTTGGAGGCAGTGAAGCAATACATAAATTTCAGAACCATCCAATAGATGTTGCTGTTCTTGATGTAATGATGCCTGAAATAGATGGTTTTGAATTATGCAGTAAATTAAAGAATATTTCTGGCAAACGTTTCTTCCCTGTGATACTTCTAACAGCTCTTACGGATAAGAGTAGTAAATTAAAAGGATTGGAGTCAGGAGCTGATGATTTCATATCAAAACCTTTTGATACAGCAGAACTTATCTTAAAAATAAAGTCTCTTCTAAAAGTAAAATCTCTTAATGATGACCTTGACCATTCTGAAAATATAATAATGACACTTGCTGTTGCAATGGAAGCAAGAGACCCATATACAAAAGGACATTCTACGAGGGTTAGTAAACTTGCAGCAGAATTTGTATCATATCTTGGTCTTCCTGAAAAAGACAGGCAGGAAATGAAAAAAGCCGGGATATTACATGATATAGGAAAAATATGTTTAAGCGAAACATTGCTCAGAAAGCCGGGACCATTAACAAAAGAAGAAGTTGAGATGATAAAAACCCATACTATTCTCGGAGAAGACCTTTGCAGGCCATTGGTTTCAATGAGGAAAATACTTCCTGCCATAAGAAATCACCATGAAAGATGGGATGGCATGGGATTCCCCGATGGACTGGCAGGTGAAGATATACCACTCATGGCAAGAATACTTGCAATAGTTGATTCATTTGATGCAATGGTTTCAGTAAGGCCATATCGTGACAGGAGGTCTGTTGGCGAGACTATCAAGACTATGAAATCCGAGCAATATGACGGACAATGGGATTCTGAACTGCTCAATTATTTTATAGAAATGATTGGCTCATTAATCAATAAAGGCTTAAAAATAGATGCTTAGAGTCGCTATAGCCGGCGGAAATATTGGAGCAAGCGCATTAATTTCATTACTAAAGGGAGATACAAATACCGAATTAATCGGAATTTACGATAAAAAAACCGATTCCCCGGGTTCAATCCTTGCTAAAAAATGGAACATACCTGTTTTTGATGATATTCAAACACTTTGCAGCGCCTCTCCTGAAATTGTAATTAATGTCACAGGAAATTATGAAATTAGCAATGAGATCAGAAAAACTTCCTCATATAAAATAGAAGTAATTGAAGGCACAGGAGCCCGTCTTTTATGGGAAATTATTGAAAAACAGAAAAGAGCAAATCTCGAAGTTTTCAAGACCATAGAGAATCAAAAAACTTTTTTCAGTATTACAGAAAAAATTGGAATTTCCCCTCCTTTAAGTGATTTTTTTAGCTTTATCCTTGATAGAGCAATCGATATAACAGATACTCCTGCTGGAAGCATTGTTCTGCTAAAAGACGATGGTTTAAATCTTATTGCAAGCAAGGGATTGAGTAAAAGGTTTATTGAAAGCACATCAGGTAAAATTATACAGGGCGGACTTGCAGATACTGTGATAAAAACAAAAGAAATATTTGCTGTCACAGATACAACGAAAACAGAATATACAAAAAATAATCCAGCTTTAATAAGTGAAAAAATACGTTCGGTACTTGCATGCCCTATTGTTCTCAGGGGAAATGTCATAGGCATATTATATCTCGATGATTTTAAACCACGCCAATATTCAGACCGGCAAAAAATATCTATTAAACTAATCACCGGTCTTTTGTCCATATTTATAGACAAACTTAATATTCAAGAAAAATTAGCAGAACTTGAGAATAAAGAACTTCTATTTTTGGAGAATTCTTTTGATATTGTTCTTTTAACAGATTCAGCAGGTTATATTTATGCAGCAAGTGAGATAGCTGAAAGGATTCTCGGTTACTCAAAAAATTACCTTAAGGGGAAAGCAATACAATCACTTATAAAAGCGAACTACTGGGAGCAGATACTTAATAAGCTTTCATCGGATAATATCGTTAAAGAATTCGATTCAGGATTATTTATTTCAGGTGGAGCAGAAATTCCTGTAAAAATAAATGCTGCTACTTTAAAAAAGACAAACGGTGGAGGTGTTGACTGGTTATTTGTTATACATAGTTTAAAAAACGAGGAAGATTTAAAAGAAATTATTTTAGAAAAAGAAAAAGCTATAGAACTTGTCAAAGAAGAATTTGAAAAGAAAGTGCTTGAAAGAACAGGTGAACTTGAAAGAATAAACAGAGACCTTGATTATGCAAACCAGCTTAAGGGAAGATTCATTTCAAATATGAGTCATGAATTAAGGACTCCCCTGAATTCAATTCTTGGATTTTCTGAAGTTCTGCTTGATAGAACTTTTGGCGATCTTAGCGAACATCAGGAACGTTATCTTAAAAATATACACAACTCTGGAAAACATCTTCTGGAATTGGTGAACAATATACTTGATATCGCAAAAATTGAGGCTGGAAAGTATGAGATGGTTTACGAGACCATACCAGTTGATGATCTATTAAACGAAGTAATAAATGTTATGAAGCCACTCGCTGAGTCTAAGTTTATTGAACTAATGGTTTCAGTTGGAGAGGGTGTGAATCAGATAACAGCTGATCGTGTGAAATTAAAACAAATTCTGTATAATTTGCTGTCTAATGCGATAAAATTCACACCTGAAGGCGGGATGGTCAGGGTTGATGTTTCAGGTGAAGGCAGGACAGATTTAGATTATTCGGATAATGGTTTCGGATTTCAAGGTATAAAATTCTCGGTGCAGGATACAGGTATAGGAATAAGCCCTGAAGATAGAGAGAAAATATTCAATGAATTTGAACAGGCAACATCAACGTTTTCAAAAAAATATGGTGGTGTGGGACTTGGCCTTGCATTAACAAAAAAGCTTGTTGAATTGCATGGTGGAACTATATCGGTTGAGAGTAATCTCGGAGAAGGAAGCACCTTTAGTTTCTATATTCCAATGACTACACCTTTGCCTGCTGAATCGGAAAAAATAAAAAATGAGGCTATTATACTTAATACCCCATGGGCAAAAGAAGAGGCTCCTCTTATTCTCGTAGTTGAAGATGACTTATCCACAGCCGAACTTCTTACTCTCAATCTTACACAGGCGGGGTATAGAGTCGCTCACGCTTTTAATGGAGATGAAGCTATTGAAAAAGCTCGGGATTTGAAGCCATTTGCTATTACCCTTGATGTGTTATTGCCTAAAAAAGATGGCTGGGAAGTATTGCAGGCTTTAAAAAGCAACCGTGAAACTTCTGATATACCGGTAATAATCCATTCAATAGTTGATAATAAAGAACTTGCTTTTGCACTCGGCGCAACTGATTATCTTCTTAAGCCTCTTGAAAGAGAAGCTTTAATATCTAAACTCGAGGAAATAACTATATCAAAAGGTAAAAAAGTGCTCCCGGTTTCTGTCCTGATTGTGGAATCAGACGATAAGGTCACAAAATCTTTAAAAGATCCTTTAGAACAATATGGATTTCTAATCTATACGGCTACAACAGGAAGAAGAGGAATTGAACTTGCATCTGCCTTAAGACCGGCAGTAATATTGCTTGATTTTAAATTGCCGGATATGATTGGATACGATGTTATCAAAGAGATTAAAGAAGGTCCTTCTACCAAAGACATACCTGTATTTATTCTTACGGAAAAAGACATTTCTGTTGAAGACAGAATTGCTTATGTTGGGAAAATCGAAAGAATAGTGCAAAAAAATGCTTTTAATATTAAAGAACTCATAGGACACATTAAAGAACTCGAAATACTTTATCCGAAAAGAGCAGGATTGATTGATGAACTTACAGGAGTATTCAGTCACAGGTATTTCCAAATAAGGCTTGCGCAGGAAGTTGAACGTTCAACAAGATATAAAATCCCATTGAATCTGCTTCTTCTTGATCTTGATGGATTCAGTCAATACAGCAAGCAATATGGCGAATATTATGCGAATATCACTTTAAAGAAAGTTGCAGAATTAATACGTAAAAATATCAGGGGATCGGACGTTGTTGTAAGATACGGTGGTGATTCCTTTGCTATTATTTTACCTAATACAGTTGTATCTGCTGCCCTATCAATGAGTAATAGATTTAATGCAATAATTAAGAATTATCCTTTTATATTTGAGAATTCACAACCCAAAGGACATATAACAGCAAGCATTGGTCTGACTTTTCTTGACGGACAGTCCACCGAAGAATTTATTTTATGTGCCGAGAAAGCTCTGGCAAAGGCATTCACAAAAGGCGGCGACAGGGTTGAAGTCTATTCAAGGGAGCAATATGAAGAAGAAGAGGTTGAGAAATATTGATTACTTTTACGAGATATTTAACAGCCCTGTAGGAATTTTATACTTAATTTTCTATGGTAATAAATTAACCGAAATTAGATTTGATAAACCATCAAATATGCCTTTAAAATCTTCATCCAAAAATACTCTCCAGCGTGAATTAAGGGAATACTTTGATAATGGTCTTGATATTTTTAGCCAGGAGCTACATTTTACTACAGGAACTGAATTTGATCGTAAAGTTTGGCTTACATTGAAGGAAGTGCCTTTTGGAGAAACCCGCACTTATAAGTGGCTTGCTGAAAGAATTGGTAATCCAAATGCATCAAGAGCTGTAGGCCAGTCTCTTAGCAGAAATCCTATCCCTATAGTACTTCCCTGTCATCGTATAATTGAATCAGATGGTTCAATAGGCGGCTTTTCAGCAGGTATAGCTATAAAAAGAAGATTGCTGGACATGGAGTATTATATAAAGTTATCCAAAAAACAGGGGTAAAATATTTTCAGGAGAAGAAGATGGATAATATAATTGTTTATATAACTTCCTCAAAGGAAGAAGAAGCTGAAAAAATCGCAAAAGCACTTGTTGAAGCAAAGCTTGCCGGTTGCGTTAATATAATTAACAATATTCGTTCTATTTACAGCTGGCAGGGAAAGATAGAAGACGAGTCTGAAATTTTAATGATGGTTAAGACACAGAAGCATCTTTTTAAAGATCTTTCTGAAAAAGTGAAAGAACTTCACAGTTACACTGTGCCAGAAATTATAGCAATTCCCATAATTGAAGGTTCTGAAGAATATCTCAAATGGCTAAATGATATAACAAAACCCGAATAATGCAATTAACCCAATAATGCATTTTAGATATATTTATCTTTTTACATTTATATGTCTTATGCCCGAAGGTTTCCATGCAGGTGATATAACCCTTGACGGTTCGCATTGTTTGAGATACGAGCCCCAAATAATTTTGAAATCTCCATATCTATCATTTATTGAATCCATTGCTTTAAGAAGTTCCTTTTGTTTGCTGATTTCTTTAAACAAAGACATCTGGTCTTTTTCTCTGATAAGCGCTGACAGAGATACCCCAAGAAGTCTGACCTTATCGGTCAGAGAAATGCTATCAAGTATTGAAACTGCATTTTTATAAATTTCGTGGGTATGATTTGTATAATTAAAAAGAGTTGTCTGTCTTGAGAAAGTTTTAAAATCACTGTATCTTACAATAAGAGTTACTTTTCTGCCTTTGAATTTGTAATGTCTTGCCCTTCTTCCAACCATTTCACTTAATTTTAAAATCTCTGCTTCTATTTCCTTTCTTTCCGCCAGGTCCTTTGGAAAAGTCATGCTGTGTCCAATAGATTTCGGTTCCTGTTCATGGACATATAGAGGTCTGTTATACAACCCCATGCCCATTGCTTTCAGGTGTTCTCCGATTATGCCAAATTTATTTCTTAATAAACTCGCAGGGGTTCTTCCTAATTGACCGCAGGTTTTTATGCCGAGAGCATTAAGTTTTTCTGAAAGCCCTGAACCTATTCCCCAGAGTTCCTTCAAAGGTAAATCTTCAAGAACATTATTAATATCTTCAGGTTTAATCCATCTTAAGCCATCAGGTTTTGAGATATCACTTGCAAGTTTTGCCATAAGAATATTCGGACCTATGCCTGCTGTGCAATTGATGCCAAATTTTTCTTTTATCTGTTTTTTTATAGCATATCCAATGGCTTCAGGTCCGCCGAATAAGTGATGAGTTGTGGTAACATCAAGAAATGACTCATCAATTGAATATATTTCTACATCCGGAGTATATTTCAAATATATCTTTTGCATTTCTGTACATGTATGGGTATATTTTTCATTGTTTCCAGTTACAAAAATGATATGAGGACAAAGTTTTTTGGCCTCATAAATATTCATCCCTGTTTTTACGCCAAATTTTCTTGCTTCATATGAACGTGTAGTGATAACAGTTCTATTGCCCGAACCAATCACAGCTACAGGTTTTCCGCGCAACTTCGGATTGCTCTGTTGCTCTACTGATGCAAAGAATGCATCCATATCTATACAAAGTATGATTCTGGACATTTTATTTATAAAGGAATAATCTTAACTTTTTATTGTTAAAAGGTTATTTATTGCGGTTATCCATTTATTTGTCTCTTCCTTGCTCCATGAAACAGTGAAGCCAGAGACTAATTTCACGCCATCTTTTTCCCATTCAATCTTGATAACAGGTGCACCATACCATTTGCCCGCATGACATGAGCCTGTTGTAATATTTATAATGTCTTGAATTGGAATGTGCATTACCCTTTTAGTCATATAACGGCGGAAAAAGATACCTTCTGAATTAGCCCACATCTCTGAATTTCCCCTTGCAAGCCATCCTCCTCTCCAGTAACGTTTCCACCAAACACCACGCTTTTCAGTGCCATAATAATATCCGTTTTTTGTGTGCAGTAGCGGCAACCCTTCCATGGTTTGCTATCTATACCTCAATTTTTTCTATGCTCCACAAGAGAGAAGTAGTATTAAAACTTAGTTCATATAGATTTTTCCCGTCTGTTATGGAGAAATGGTAAACCTTTGTCTGACCTTCTCTGGTTTGCCATGAATATGTTATTTCTTTAATATCAAATAGTTTGCCGTTCCACTTAAATCTTACCGGACGTATTCTATACGGCAATCCAAATGATGCGATTACACTTATATTTTCTCCAATATACATTTGTATTTTCCGATTTAAAATTTTCGTATAACCCCTACAACCCTGCCGACTATGATAACTTCATTCGCATTATGCTCTATGGGCTGCATATCTTTATTTTCAGGTTTAAGAATAATCTTCTTTTTATTTTTTAATAAAACCCTTTTTATTGTTGCCTCATCGCCTAAAAGCACAACAGCAATTTCTCCATTATTTATTGTATTTTGAGGTTTAACTATTACATAGTCTCCCTCAAAAATACCAGCATCTTTCATGCTGTCTCCAATAACCTTCAATGAAAAAGCGTCTTTATAAGGGAAAAGGGTACTGTCAACTATTATATGCGACTCTATGTCTTCTTTTGCCAGTATGGGTTTGCCTGCCCGTATATTTCCTGCAACTGGAAGCATTACTCCATTGTCTGGCATCAATCCTGATATTTCTATGCCTCTTGATTTCATGGGGTTTAACTTTATAAATCCTTTTTTTTCAAGAGCTTTGAGATGTGCTCTGGCTGCAGCCCAGAGAAATTTGAAATGTTCACCTATTTCTCTGACTGTAGGTGGATAGCCATTTGTTTTAGTGTATTCTACAAGAAAATCAAGAATGCGTTTTTGTTTTTCCGTAATATTTTTCATATTATCCTCTGCATCCGAATCCCGGGCAGTTGTTTTTTGGGAAGAGAATCGTTCCCTTGACCGCCCGGCATTCTTATGGAAAAGTGGAGGAATATTTATATATACAAATGTATATCAAATATTACAGTTTGTCAAGAAATATTTTTACCAGTAGCCCATAACTAATTGTAATGTAACAGAAAAAAAGTAATCCGTGAATTAAAAATTAACAGCTAAATATATTCGAATAAATCTCCCCAAAAAATTTGGATATTTTTACTGATTTTATCTTCTTTATTTATTAGTTTCTGCAACTTATTTATAGTATCAATGTCTTTTGTTATGAAGAAGTTTTCATTTGCGTGCGAGCCTCTGATGCGCTGAAATGAAACATTGAAACCATATGATTTTGACATCTCAATAAAATCAGGTATCTGTGTATAGTTAGAGCGCATAACCGTCATATTTAATGTTATTGATTCAAAGTGGTTTTTATTGTCTTTAACAAGGTTAAGGCTTCTTTGGAGAGTATCCCAACTGCCACCCTTGCGTATTTTTTCATAAACTTTCTTTTCAGCTGCATCAATAGATATGAGCAGATTACCAAATCTCTGATTTTTTATTTTATCCCAATATTCATTTAAAAGCAGACCATTTGTAATAATATCAAAGACTATTTCCTTATTCTTGTTATTAAATAAAAGACGCTTTGAATCCTGCCTGAAAAATGGCTCTCCCATTCCTGTCAAAACAATCCTTTTGATTGTAGAGATACATGACAAAACTTCTTTTTCGGCTTTTAAAATTAAATCTTGATCATTTTTCTGGTTTTTTCTACTACACATAATACAGGAAAGATTGCACTGTGTTGAATTTGAAAAGTTAAAAACTGTTGGTAATGATTCAAGTATAATTTTTTTTGAGCGTATTTCTTCAACCAATTTCGGTGAGAGATAGTTTAATAACTCAAGATCATCATACGATATCCCTTTTTTATCATGAATATATTGGGAGATTATAGGACATATTTGATTGCAAATATTTTGCCATTCTCCATTATATATTTTTTTTCTGATATAAATAGCTCGTGAACCATTCCAAATTTCTTTAATTGTTTTGTTTTTAATATTCCCTATAGGAAATCTTATCCAGCCAGGACAGCAGGTGTAAACATCTCCATTGGTTGTTATCTCTGCAAAATAAAATGGCTTAAGACATAAAATGTTATTTTTATTTTCAGGTATTTTTTCTTTTTTTGATAAGATGTTTAAATCTTTAAATCTGCTGTACAGATATCTTGTGGTTTTATTTAAATAAATAAGCATTTCTAAACATATGACTCAAGTATTCTAAAAGCTTCTTCTTTTGAAAGATGTGGAGATTTTGATAAATAGTTCATCATAGCTTTATTTGCTGCATCATAATTGTAATTCATTACAGGTTTTCTTATGCTATGTTCAACAGGCACAGCGTCAATAATTCCCATCCGCAATCCCATTTTTTCAATAAAATAAGGCCAGACAAAATCAAATCCCCATCCCATAAAAGAACTTTCATCAAATGGGAGAATAATAGGATATGCATCTCTTCTTACCGAGAAAAGAGGTCCTATTTCAACAAACCTTGTTCTTCTGGCTGTAATTCCATCCAATTGCTCCACAAAATGATGATCTATAAAGCTATTGTGTGTGCGAGCTGGTTGAGCAAGAGCAAAATCATATTTTTCCTGCAATTTTATAAAATTGTCTAAAAAATTACTCCTAAGTTTTATATCATCATCACAGAATAAGATGTAGTCATATTGATGAATTTTCTCCTGTAACAATATTTTGTTAAGCAGAACAAATTTGGGTTCTGGTTTATCCTGTTTCATAAAAGTAACTGATTCTACTTTTTTTGAAGGCGGTTCGCCAAATAAAGCGATCCATTTTTGAACAACAATAAATTTTTCTGACTGGTTTAACACATCAACGATATGCTCGATATTGTTTTCCTGGTTGGCAAGATATACTCCTGTAATAAGAACTTTTTTCTTTCCATTGAATTCTTGAAAATCCTTGATTGGGATATTAGCTTCCTCGGCTTGCATGCAATAAATTGAAGATTGACAAATAGTATTATCATTGTTTTTATTGGTTTCCGGGTTAATAGGTATATTTTCAATCTTTTCTTTTTTCTGAAAAATTTTCAAAATAATATTAATTATTTTATGCCCTACTCTTTTTGCAATTGACCGTCTCCTTGTATAAGGCGGCAGAATTTTATCCCTTATTTTATAGTAAAACATTAGACCTTTCCATCCATTTGAACTAAATATACGTGATAATTCTTCATCCTTTTTCTTTAATATATTTTGCAGTTCGTTCTTGATTGATTCAATTTGCCCGATGTATGTATTTTTACTGTGAATTTGTTCTTCAAGTCTTGAGATAAAAGCATCCTTTTCAAGAATAGTTCTTTTAAGTTCTATCCTTTTCATATCCATCTCATCTATCGTTTGTTTGAGTCCATTAATTTGTATTTCAAGCTCTGTAGTTTCCTGTTCTTTATTTTTTATTATTTCAGCATTTTGATGTGCTGTATTTTCGAGAAGATTTATTTTTTCTGATAATTCTTTAATAAAGTCATTAGCTTCCTTAATCTGTGTTTCGAGTTCTCTAATTTTCCCCTCTGCCCTTAAGTAAGAAGTGTTTCTTTCCTCCAGTTCATGTTGGAGATTATTTAATTCAGCTTCTTTTTCTTTATTTGTATTTTCGAGAGTAGTAGCATATTCTTTTGTATCTTCAAGCTTTTTGTTTAAATCTTTTATAACTTCATTTTTATTTTCAAGAATTCTTTGTATTTCTTCGATTTTTGAATTACTCAAAGACAAAGATTCTTCGAGGTTTTTTGTTTTATCTTGTCCTGCAGTTAATTCTTGTTCAAGTTTTATTATTTTGCCATGGAATTCCTTAATTCTGAACTCGAGCGAATTTATATGATTTTCTTTTTCGGAGAGCATTCTTCTGTTTTGAACAAGTTTCATAATTATTTTTGAAGAATATTTATTCCTGTGCTTTAAAATAATCTGGTTATGATAAGCTTCTGCTTTGTTAAAATAAAGAGGTGATTGGGATATTTGAAGACTGTTGCTCCATTGTATATATTCAGCTGTAATTTTTGGAATATGATAAAAAGGATACTTTTCTCCGATTCTAATGATTAAATCCCAGTCTTCATACAGTTCAAAATTTTCATCAAACCCTTGAAATAGGTTTAATATTTCTCTGCGAAACATAATACATATTAAAGGAATATAATTATCAATAAGCAGTTCTTCATATGAAAAAGCCTTTGAGACAAATAAACGCTTTTCTCGCTCAGAAATCTTTTCTTCTTCTGGATTGTAATCCTGATACACAATATTTGCGTCTGTATATGCAGCCTGATAATCAAATTCTTCAAGCGCATTCAATAAAATACTTACATGGTTATTGTAGAATCTATCGTCATCATCAAGAAAACAAATATATTCTCCCCTGGACATTGTAATACCAATATTTCCTGCATGTGCCCTGCCGGTATTATTTTCGAGTTTTCGATAACTGAGAGCAATATCACCTAAAATGTTGTTAAGTGTTTTTATATCAACATCTAATCCTCCGTCATTTATTAAAACAACCTCGATTGGACGATAAGTCTGCTCAGCAATACTCTGCATCGCTTTTTTTAACAGTATAGGTCTATCTTTTGTTCGTACTATTATAGAAACAAGTGGTTTTTGCTTTTCCATATTCAGAATTGCCGGTTATATTGAAATGCAGAAAAATCTGTCTTTGTATTTGATGAAAGTTTTAGTGAAGCAAATATCTCAGCAATTTTTCTGCTTAGAGTTTCTTTTGAGTAATTTCTCTTAATATGTTCAATAGAATTATCCGAGATAGTTTTCCAGAGTTGTTCATCAGAATAAAGTTTTATAACAGCATCGGCAAACTCTGCGGGATCATCTGCTATAAGTGAGTTTACATTATTTTTAAGTCCAATCCCTTCAGCTCCAATAGTTGTAGTAACAACAGGAAGTCCATAAGCCATACTCTGTCCTATCTTGCCTTTCATCCCAGCTCCGTAACGAAGGGGAGCAACAAAAACACGACAATTTTCAAAATACGGAGATACATCTTTAACATATCCTGTTACTTTTATTGATTCTGAATTAAGTCTTAGAATGGACTCCAGCGGATCGCTCCCAACAACATAGAATTTAATATCAGGGATTTCCTTTTTAATAAAGGGGAAAACTTCTTTAACGAAAAATAAGACAGCATCTTCATTTGGCTGATGCAGAAAACTACCAATAAACATTATATCCTGTCTGTCTTTGAATCCTTTTTTCCTTCTATAAATTTCATGTATATTGGGTAAAATTTCAACATGTAAGGAAGGCTCTTCATTAAGAAGAAAATCTTTTTCATCTTTTGTTACAGTGAAAACAACATCCGAACAGGAAGAATTAAAGAGTTCCATAGATTTATAATATTTTGCCTTCTCAAAGAGTTCTCTGTCGTTGTTTACTGAAGCAGCCCGTTCAAATCTAAGCCAGTGGAGATCAACGGTATCATAAGCAATAATACTATTTATCGCATAAGCTCTTACAAGAGGAAGATACTTAAATGTTTGTTCGGGTCTTGAGATTATCACAAAACTAAAAATATATCCATTTTCTTCAAAATATTTCTGAATATCTAAATCACCCGAAAGAACCTTTATCCCAATACTTTCAAGTTCACTTGAATAAGGTTCAATTCTCTGCAAATCATCAGGTAAAAATGTAATTTTATAGCCCAATTCGCTAAGAATACTCAGAAAAGAGAACATCCGTAACGAACCGGAATCCTTGTCATATGTAGGAACAAATCTGTCGATAACAAGCACTTTATTATCTTCATTAATTAGCTCATGATATCTGTTACGATGAAATATATTTGGATTGTACCAATTCAAATCACCTAATTTTTCTTTATATCCAGAATTAGACGGAATATTGAGAGATGTTTTGCGTATAACTTTACTTTTAATCGTTTCAGGCTCGAGTATTTTATATTGTTTTAAGAATCTACCGATATTATGTTTGTTTAATCCAGTTACGAATTTTGCAGGATCACTTGCCGCAATCATGAGCAGGTCGTAAAAAAGCCTTCTTTTAGTATTATTCGGAAAAATTTTATCTCTGAATTTGTAATAAGAACTCAATATTTTCCAGCCTCTTGAATTGGTAATCTGTTCGAGAGTATTTATACTTTGTGTTAGAGAATTTATACTTTGTGTTAGAGAATTTTTAATATTAGAAATCTCAATTTCTTTTTCTTTGATTATTTTTTCAAGTGTTGAAATATATGCATCAGCACCATTTTCATATACAAGTCTCATTTTCCTTGCAAGCTGTATAAAGTCCATTATAACATCTACTGTAAATTTGTCCTTATGCTTGTTTATTATCTGGCGATGGGCTATGCGGGCTCTTACTGCAAATTCAGGAGAATGAGCTACCTGTTGTGTTCCGCTCCATTGTATATAATCAGCGGTAACTTCTTTAACATGATAAAAAGGAATTTTTTCAGCAATGCGTATCAAAAGATCCCAATCTTCATAAATGTCGAAGCTTTCATCAAACCCGCTGCTGTAATTAAAAACTTCCTTAGAAAACATAAGACACATTAAAGGTATATAATTATCGAGCAAAAGGTCACTATATGAAAAATCCTTGGAGGAAAAAACTTTTTTGTAAACCTTTTCGCCATCTCCACCTTTGATTGAATTACCATGATAGACGATATTGGCATCAGAATAAACTACCTTAAAATTATATTTTTTAAAAACATCTGTAAGTACTGATAAATGCTCAGGGTACAATTCGTCATCATCATCAAGAAATCCTATATAATCGCCTTTGACATTTTCTAATCCTACATTCCCTGCATGTGCTCTTCCTGTATTTTCCTTCAGCCTGATATAATTCAAAGAGACATCCCCGAGTATTTCAAATATTTCATCTATATTTAAATCACAGCCTCCGTCATTAACAAGAACCACTTCTACAGGTCTGTACGTCTGCGAAGAAATGCTACGCAATGCTTTTTTTAGCAACTGAGGTCTGTCTTTGGTTCTTACTATAATTGACACTAATGGATTGTTATTCATTGAAACCCCTTGATATTGTTAAAATACTTTAATAAATCATACACTTTATTATGTTTTATGCACTATAATAACAGTATTTAAAATAACCTTTCAAGGATGGTTACTATGTCATCATTACATATGCTTACTATTTCAGAGGCTCGGGCTTTGCTTTACAAGAAGGAAATATCTGTCAGAGATATTGTAGAAGCAATAATCCAGAGAATAGACTCTGTTGAGGAAAAGATTAGAGCATTTATTACATTAAATAGAGAGAATGCTCTGTTGGCATCGGTTGAGGTTCAAAAAAAACTTGATGCTGATAAATCAAACAATAAACTGCTCCTCTCCGGAATCCCTATTGCAATTAAAGATAATATGTGCACAAAAGATGTTCTCACAACCTGTGCATCAAAAATACTATACAATTTTATTCCGCCTTATGAATCAACTGTAACAGCACGGCTTAAAGAGCAAGGGTATATTTTAATTGGCAAAACCAATATGGATGAATTTGCAATGGGTTCATCAACTGAAAATTCTGGTTTTCAAACAACATTGAATCCATGGGATCTGGAAAGAGTTCCGGGTGGTTCAAGTGGTGGTTCTGCTGCAGCTGTTGCGGCTGATGAGTGTATTGCTGCCATTGGTTCGGATACAGGAGGATCTATCAGACAACCAGCAGGTTTTTGCGGTGTTGTGGGATTGAAACCAACCTATGGCAGGGTCTCACGCTTTGGCCTTGTTGCATATGCATCTTCTCTTGATCAAATAGGACCGCTGACTAAAAATGTAAAAGATTCAGCAATACTTTTATCAATAATAGCAGGACATGACCCGCTTGATTCTACATCAGCGCCTGTTGATGTCCCTGATTTTACAGAATGCATTGGAAAGGACATAAAGGGCTTTAAAATAGGGATACCCAAAGAATATTTTGTAGAAGGAATTGATAAGGAAGTCGAAGATATTTTATTGAAAGCTATAAAACATCTCGAGTCTCTCGGAGCGATTCCTGTGGAAATTTCCTTGCCTCATACAGGATATGCAGTCGCTACATATTATATTCTTGCAACATCTGAGGCTTCATCAAATCTTGCAAGATACGATGGGGTTAAATACGGGCTAAGGGCTGGAGGAAAAGACCTTATGGATATGTATTTCACAACAAGAGCGCAGGGCTTCGGAGCTGAGGTTAAAAGAAGAATAATGCTTGGCACTTATGCCTTATCATCAGGTTATTATGAAGCCTATTATAGAAAAGCCCAGCAGGTTCGCACTTTGATTAAAAAAGATTTTGAAGATGCTTTTAATAAAGTTGATATTATCATTACTCCTACTTCGCCCGTACCAGCTTTCAAAGCAGGCGAGAAAACACAGGATCCCCTTCAGATGTATTTAACCGATATATATACAATATCCATGAATCTTGCAGGAGTTCCTGCAATATCAGTGCCATGCGGATTTACATCAAACAACCTGCCGGTAGGGCTTCAGATAATCGGAAAGCATTTTGATGAGGAAACGATATTAAAAGTTGCTTATGCCTACGAGCAGTCAACAGACTGGCATAAAAGGAAACCAGATCTTTAAAAATGGGAAAAACATATTAGATTTTGAATCAAAATTTGAAAAAATATTGGAGGATAAAAACATAACAGTATGAAATATGAAGCAGTTATTGGACTTGAAGTACATGCGCAGATGCTGACAGATACAAAGATTTTTTGCGGCTGTTCAACAAAATTTGGCTCTGAACCAAACACACAAACCTGTCCTGTCTGCATCGGTATGCCGGGAGTTTTACCTGTATTAAATAAAAAAGCTCTTGAATTTGCAATTAAAACAGGACTTGCAACAAATTGCAATATTTCAACTTTCAGCAGATTTGCACGCAAAAATTATTTTTATCCGGATCTCCCAAAAGGCTATCAGATAAGCCAGTATGAGCTGCCGATATGCGAACATGGATTTATTGAAATCACTTCAGAAGGGAATACAAAAAAAATTGGGATTACACGGATACATATGGAGGAAGATGCAGGCAAAAACATTCATGAAGGTAATGGCAATTACAGTTATGTAGATTTAAACAGGGCGGGAGTTCCTTTGATGGAGATAGTTTCTGAACCTGATATCAGAACCCCTCTTGAAGCTGTTGAATATATGAAAAAGCTCAGAACTATTCTCAGATATCTTGGTGTTTGTGATGGAAATATGGAACAGGGCTCTTTAAGATGCGATGCAAATGTGTCTGTCAGACATAAAGGTGAAAAAGAACTGGGGACCAAAGTGGAAATCAAAAATATTAATTCATTCAAATTTGTTGAGAAAGCTCTTGAATATGAAATAAAGAGACAGATTAAGGTTATTGAAGATGGTGGCAGGATAATTCAGGAGACAAGATTATGGGATTCTGACAAAGGCATTACAGAATCAATGAGAGGTAAGGAAGAAGCGCATGATTATAGGTATTTCCCCGAACCTGACCTTGTTCCAATCATAATTGCTGAGGAGTGGCTTAACAAAATCAAGAAGACACTTCCTGAATTGCCTGATATTAAACGAAATCGTTTTATTAAAACTTATGGAATTACAGAGTCTGATGCTGAACTTCTTACATCTGAAAAATCTCTGGCAGAGTGGTTTGAAGATGCGGTTACTTCGGGCGGAAATCCAAAATTGGTTGCCAACTGGATAAAAGGTGATTTGCTCAGGATTTTGAATGAAGAAAACAAAACAATCGAGCAATGTCCGATTAAACCTTCACAGCTTGCAGGTATGTTAAAGCTGCTCGAAGATGGAACCATCAGCGGAAAAATAGCAAAAACTGTTTTTGAAGATATATATAAGACTGGAAAAGATGCCGCTGTAATAGTGAAAGAAAAAGGATTGGTTCAGATTACTAACACCGATGAAATAGAAAAGGCAGTTGATGAAGTACTATTAAAAAATCCGGATGAGGTTGAAAGATATAAAAGCGGGGATAAAAAACTTCTTGGTTTTTTTGTTGGTCAGATTATGAAGATTACCAGAGGAAAAGCAAATCCGCAGCTTGTAAATGAAATTTTAAATAAAAAACTTTCGTAATAGAAAGGGCATGTGCCATAAAGGTGGGATGGCACATGCCATAAATATTGAGAGAGAGGGAGGTGTTGCTATTGAATCGAGTTTAGAAACTCGTTATGGTCCATTACTTTTCCGAGCATCGGGAATATATTTTGTTCAGCGTATTCCTGCCATGATTGAGATCTGCAACCTGTACAATCTTTAATAACAATAACTTCATATCCAGCATCATATCCTGCACGGGCTGTTGACTCAACACATACGTTTGTAAGAAGCCCTGCCACACCGATTGTTTTAATCCCTTTGTCTTTTAAGAATCCATCAAGATTTGTGTGTCCAAAACAGCTCAGGCCTGTTTTTCCTTCAACAACCTGAAGATAATTCATAAATGGTTTTAATTCATCAATTACATCTGCACCCTTTGTGCCTTTCATGAAAGCTCCTATCTCTTTGATATTCTTTAAAATTCCAACAGGATTATGGAGCTCTGGATAACCCGGAGTGAATACAATTGATGCAATATATGCGGGTATTCCTTTTTTTTGTGCACGGGTTAACAGGTCAATTGTATTTGGAATGATTTTGTTTGAAACAAGCATATCTTTAATAAGCGCATGTAATTTACCATCAGGTGAACAAAACTCATTCTGATACCCGGTTAATACTATTGCTACTTCATTTGCCTTCATTTTTTCCTCCTTCTAAAACGGTTTTTATACATCTATTCAATTAAAGTAAAGAAAAACATTTAATTGCCTGTTTATTATTCATGCAAACAAAATGCCATATCCGGAGTTTTTTTGTTTATATTGATTTGATAAGAGTTTATAATAATTAATTTAAAGTAAACTATTCTCAAATTCTCATTCTCATTCTCACAATGAGAATGAGAATGAGAATTTTACCTTATCATAAGAAATTGCCTCAAAATAATGTAGATGTTGCAAAAAATTGTTTTACCCTCTGAGGTTTTTAACCCCGATAATTTTAAAATAAAATATTTTTAATATGTATTAAAATATTTATGGCAATGCATCTTCAAACGTACTGAAGGTATCAAAATGAATTTTTTCATAAAACCTGCATTATTTGGATTAAAAAGCTTTTTCTGAAGGAGTTAATAGTGTGAAGAGAATTATTATTTTATTTATATTTTATTGTGCCATAAATTCAATTTTTATATGCCATGAAATATCTTCAGCTGGTGATTATCAGGAAAAAACGGGATTTAATAAAAATTCCTCTCCATCTTCAGAATTATATATAGCTTTGGGAGATTCTTTTGCAGCTGGATTAGGAGCTAAAGATTATATTTTGTCTTCAGGAACTTGTTTAAGGTCAAAAAATGCCTTTTCAATTGATGAAGAATATGGTATTGCAGCCAGATTTAATTTGATTGCTAAATTTTATGCATGTTCAGGTGCAACAACAAAAACTCTGGTTAAATCTCAGATTAATAAACACAGAAATTCATTAAAGAAAGCTAAACTTGTAACAGTCATAATAGGGGGAAATAACGTTAATTTCTCTGAAGTACTTGCTTTCTGCTTATTCAACAGTGATTGTAAAAATTATTTTTCAAATAAGATGATTAGCCTTCAAAAAAAGATAGATGCACAATTTTATAAACTTGCAACCGCTTTCAGAACATTAAAAAGAGCCGCACCTCAAGCTCAAATATATGTTTTAGGCTATCCATATCTTTTTAATACAAAAAATAATGATTCATGTGAAATAAGCAAATTTATAGAGATAGAAGAACAGAAATATTTAAATGATATGACTGAACGTTTAAATCATGTTATAGAAAATGCTGCATTTGATGCAGAAGTAAATTTTTTGTCTGTTACCGAAGCTTTTTCAGGACATGAAATATGCTCTGAAGATGCATGGATCAATAGCTTCAATACCGAAGAAAATATTTTTATAGAATTATTCCATCCAAATGCCAAAGGACAAAAAGCCTATGCTGAGATTATGCAGGAAGCTATAAAATGGTAAATTTTTCTATAAAATGTTCATATAAGATATCCTGTCAAAAATTTTTTAGCTCTATTTAAAATATTTTTTAAGCAGATAGTTCAAAAAGATTTAATTTAAAGTTATTATACTTATATGTGTAGAATATTAGTTTTTGTTCAATATTGATATATGTTAACCAAAAAATGCAATTGAAATAATGCAGATGTTGTGAAAACTTTAATTTTGTATAACCCCCTATAAAGCAAAGAGCATAGAGCATAGAGAAAAGAGCTAAGAGCAATGAGCAAAGAGCATAGAGCAAAGAGCCAGATTCCCCCTTTGTTAAGGGGGATTAAGGGGGTTGTATATTCCTCTGTTATGTTGTTGTTTTTCTCATACTTCAGCCTTCAGCCTAAAGCCTTCAGCCTTTTTTTGTTCTTCGCTCTTCGCTATTTGCCTTCAGCTTTTTTTAGCAATATCTGCATTATTTGTGTTAGGTTTAATATATATATTTAAGGAATTGAATTAATGATTAGACCCCTTGCTCATCTTGAGTTTAAATTAGCATTAATAATAATTGCCTCAACAGCATTAACCAATATTCTTGTATTTTTTTCCCTTTCGTATTTTTACAATTCATTCACTCTGGAAGTTATAATTTTAAGCATTTTGAGCACCTTTGCTTTTATTTTTCCGGGTGTATATTTTTTTATCTGCAAACCTCTTAAGGCTAATTTAATAAGATACAAACAGACAGAAATTTCCCTTGAACGTTTAATGAGACAGAATGAATTAATTCTTGAGGCTGCTGGTGAGGGAATTATTGGAATTAACTGCGAAGGCTTAATAATTTTTGTTAATCCTTCTGCATTAAAAATGCTCGGTTATTCACTTGAAGAACTTATTGGCGAAAATCATCATGAAAAAATACACTATCTAAATCAGAATGGTCAGAAGTATGAAGAAGAACATTGCCCTGTTTTTAAAACCTGTAAATATGGTACTACCAATAAAGGTCAGGATGAAATATTCTGGAGAAAAGATGGTTCAAGTTTTCCTATTGAATATATGAGCACGCCAATGATGGAAAATGGCCAGATTATAGGGGCTGTTGTAACATTCAGGGATTTGACCGAAAGAAAAAAAGAATTACAGGAAATTGAAGAAAAATTAGCGCATCTTGAATATCTCTGGTCAAATCTTAAAAAAGCTGAAGAGGCTCAAAAAGAAAGCGAAAAAAGATATAGAAACTTTTTTAATGAATCAAGAGATTCTGTTTTTATGACATCCGCGTTATGGAAATTCACAGACATAAATCAATCTGCGATCGAACTTTTTGAATATGATGCAAATGAAATTTTCCGTCTGCATTTTAAAGAACTTTTTATGAATACTGATGACTTTCTGAATTTTGAGCAAGTGATAAAGAAATATTCTTCTGTAAAAGACTTTGAAGCAAAATTAATTAAGAAAAGTGGCCTTGAAATAGATTGTCTTATAACCGCCTCAACTCAAATAGATGATGAAGGCAATATATTGGGATATTATGGAATGATACACGATATAACTGATAGGAAAAAGCTCGAACAGCAGCTTCTTCAGGCACAGAAAATGGAAGCTGTTGGAAGACTTGCAGGCGGTGTAGCGCATGACTTTAATAATATTCTTACCGCAATAATAGGTTATGGGAAACTTCTAAAAGAAGAGATGGAACCTGACAATCCCCTCCAGAATTATACCACCCAGATACTTAATTCTGCTGAACGTGCAGCTAATCTTACCCGCGCGCTACTGACTTTCAGCAGAAAACAAATAATAAGTCCAAAGCCAGTAAATATAAATGATCTGATAAATGGAATTACACGACTTTTAAACAGGCTTATTGGTGAGGACATTGAACTGATAACCTACCTTTCTGAAAAAGACCTTACTATTATGGCTGATTCAACCCAGATTGAACAGGTACTGATGAATCTTGCCACAAATGCACGGGATGCGATGCCAGATGGCGGAACTCTTATAATTAAGACAGACCTTGTAGTATTTGATGCTGAGTATATAAAAGTTCACGGATATGGCAAACCAGGTGGTTTTGCCTTAATTTCGGTTGAAGATACAGGTTCAGGTATTGATGAAAAAATAAAAGAAAGAATTTTTGAACCATTTTTCACCACCAAAGAGGTTGGAAAAGGTACAGGGCTCGGACTTGCAATGGTGTACGGTATAATCAGGCAACACGATGGGTATATTAATGTCTATAGCGTTAAAGACAAAGGAACCACATTTAAAATTTATTTGCCCCTGATTAAATCAGTCGTGGAAGAAAACGAGGATGTTGATAAACACTATACTGAGGGTGGTTCAGAAACAATTCTTTTGGCGGAAGATGACACACTTGTTAGAACTCTTTGCAAAAAGGTACTCGAGAAAGCAGGCTATTATATAATTGAAGCTTTAGACGGAGAAGATGCCCTTAATATATTTAAAGAAAGAAGCAAAGATATACAACTACTTTTACTCGATGTTATAATGCCAAAGAAAAATGGCAGGGAATGCTATGATGAAATGAAAAAAATTAGACCTGATATAAAAGTCGTATTTATGAGTGGATATACAGCCGATATAATCCATAAAAAGGGAATAATTGAAGAGGGCATAGAATTATTACTCAAGCCTATATCTCCTAACATACTTTTGCGCAAGGTTCGTGAAGTGCTTGATAGAAAATCAGAATCTACAAAGACAATTGCATTCCTTGACACAAATTTCATAAAATAATTATAATTTCAACTTAAACTTTAAATTATTGCGCCTGTAGCTCAGTAGGATAGAGCAACTGCCTTCTAAGCAGTGGGCCAGGGGTTCGAATCCCTTCAGGCGCGCCATTTGTAAATTCTGCACAGTGAAGTTATGGTGAATAGTTAACAGTTGCGATTGACTAATAGCAAATTAGTTTTTTATTGCTGGCAGCTATACACTATTAATAAACACTGTTGCTCAGTGGTGAGTGTAGCTCAATGGTCAGAGCACTGGACTGTGGCTCCAGGTGTTGGGGGTTCGAGTCCCCTCACTCACCCCAATAAAATGCGCCTGTAGCTCAGTGGATTAGAGCATCGGCCTCCGGAGCCGAGTGTCGGAGGTTCGAATCCTCTCAGGCGCACCAGAAAGATTTTGTAGCTCAAAAATTGCAGCAAATAGTGATCGGCAGAAGAGAATTTGATATTATACTATTCAATTTTTATATACTGCCAATTATGATTTTTCAGTGGGCCGTTAGCTCAGCTGGTAGAGCAGCTGACTCTTAATCAGCGGGTCGCAGGTTCGAATCCTGCACGGCTCACCAATAATTGTCATGAAATTATCATGATTCTCCTATACTGGTAGCCCAATCGCCCGGTTTCATAAAACTCCAGAATGTATTCAGAGGTTCCTCGTTGTTAAACAAAGTTATGCTGCTTATAGAATATTTTCTAATTATTTTGCTCCATGACAAATTGCAACAATATTATGTAAATATACCGTTTAAATCAGTTTGTCAGCAAGCGGGCATAATTTTGTTAAATGATTTGCAAGTAAAAGAAGTTCGCCGATAGACAATATTTAATATATTAAAAATTCCTCTATTTTCTCAGGAAATAAAATCAATACTTATTTGCCTTTTAAACCGCATAATTCAATGCTTTTCAGATTATGCTGGAAACTGCGATGCATTTGGATGAAAAAAGATAAATATTGGTTAATACTGAACTTATCATTTAAAACCCTTGATATGCCTGGTTTTACAGGTTTGCTATTTTTAACTGCATTTTTAGGTTAATAAAGTTTCTGTATAAAATATATAATTTTACTTATGAGTTATGATATTATTAAAATTACTTTAATAAATAGTTTCAGGGGGTTGAAATGCTCGGGAAAAATTATTTTTTTACCTCTGAATCAGTTACAGAGGGGCATCCAGACAAAGTTGCAGACCAGATTTCTGATGCGATTCTTGATTCAATTATCTCTCAGGACCCATATGCAAGAGTTGCATGTGAGACGCTGGTTACAACCGGCCTTGCATTCGTAGCCGGAGAAATCACAACAACATGTTATGTTGAAATACCTGATATTGTCAGGAAAACCATAAGGGATATAGGTTATACAAGAGCTAAGTACGGATTCGATTATGAAACATGTGCTGTAATTACTTCTGTTCACGGCCAGTCTCCTGATATTGCAATGGGTGTTGATATTGGCGGAGCCGGGGATCAGGGACTTATGTTTGGTTATGCATGTAATGAAACTGAAGAATTAATGCCTTTACCGATACTTCTTGCGCATAAACTGGCAATGAAACTTGCCGAGGTTAGAAAAAATGATATTTTAAGCTATCTGCGTCCTGATGGAAAAACACAGGTTACTATTGAATACAGAGATGGAATGCCTTTCAGGGTTGATAGTGTTGTTGTTTCAACGCAGCATAGTCCTGACGTTACATTACAGGAAATAAAAGAGGATATTATAGAAAAAGTAATCAAGCCTGTAATTAAACCAGAATTACTTGATGAAGAACATATAAAATATTTTGTGAATCCTACCGGCAGATTTGTTATTGGAGGCCCGATGGGTGATACCGGGCTTACTGGTAGAAAAATTATTGTTGACAGTTATGGAGGAGTTGGAAGTCATGGGGGAGGTTGTTTCTCTGGAAAAGACCCTTCAAAAGTTGACAGGTCAGGCTCTTATATGGCTCGTTATGTAGCAAAAAATATTGTTGCTGCAGGATTAGCTGACAGGGTGCAGGTGCAGATAGCATATGCAATAGGAGTTCCCGAACCTGTTTCAGTGCTTGCAGAAACTTATGGCACAGCGAAAATTCCAGAGGAGGAAATAACAAGAATAATTAGAAAATGTTTTCGTCTTACACCTCAGGGTATGATTGATACTTTAAATCTTAGAAGACCTATTTATAAAAAGACTGCTGCTTACGGACATTTTGGAAGGCTTGACCCTGACTTCACATGGGAAAAAACAGATATGGCAGATACACTAAGAGCAGAGGCAAAATTATAGCTTTAAAATATATTTTATGCAGGCAAATATAAATGTAATGAAAGGAATCTTATGGTTAAACATGATATAAAAGATATTAATCTGGCGAAAAAAGGTATGCTTCGGATAGAGTGGGCTGCACAGGAAATGCCTGTGCTGAAGATTATTAAAGAACGTTTTAAAAAAGAAAAACCTCTTAAAGGTTTAAGAATCTCTGCATGTCTTCATGTTACAACTGAAACCGCAAATCTTATGGATACTCTTAAAACAGGAGGAGCAGATGTTGCTCTTTGTGCATCAAATCCGCTCAGCACTCAGGATGATGTTGCCGCTGCTTTGGTAAAATTATTTGGGATTCCTGTTTTTGCAATCAAAGGCGAGGATAATAAGACTTATTACAAACATATTAAAGAACTGCTTGCATTCCAGCCAAACATAACAATGGATGATGGCGCAGATCTTGTTTCAACATTGCATAAAGATAAAAAAGGATTAATAAGTAATATAATCGGGGGGACAGAAGAGACAACTACAGGTGTTATACGTCTGAAAGCAATGGCGGAAGATCAAGTACTAAAATACCCTATAATTGCTGTCAATGATGCATATACTAAATTTCTTTTTGACAATCGTTATGGCACGGGGCAAAGCACTATTGATGGTATTATGCGAGCTACAAACAGATTAATAGCAGGCTCTGTCTTTATTGTTAGCGGTTATGGATGGTGCGGTAAGGGCATTGCAATGCGGGCAAAAGGTATGGGTGCTCGTGTTATTGTTACTGAGACCAATCCTTTAAGGGCGCTTGAAGCAACGATGGATGGATTTGAAGTTTTACCAATAATTGAAGCATCAAAAATTGGTGATATATTTGTAACTGCAACCGGTGATGTAAAGGTTATTTCACAGGAATGTTTCACTGTTATGAAAGATGGAGCTATTCTTGCGAATTCAGGCCATTTCAATGTGGAAATTGCTATAGAGGATTTAATTAAATTGTCAAAATCCAGAAGAATCATCAGAGACTTTGTTGAGGAATTTACCTTAAAAAATAATAAAAGAATATATCTTCTTGGTGACGGCAGACTTATTAATCTTGCTTCAGCAGAAGGCCATCCTTCTGCTGTTATGGATATGAGCTTTGCAAATCAGGCTTTATGTTCTGAATATATTGCAAAAAATTATAAAAACCTTCAGAAAAAAGTTTATAGCGTACCGGAACAAATAGATAAGAAAATAGCATTTTTAAAACTCAAAGCAATGGGAATAAAAATTGACACCCTTACCCCTGAGCAAAAACATTATCTTGAAAGCTGGGAATTGGGTACATAAAGAGATTTTTTAATGATAACAGCAGGTATTTTAACTCTAAGTGACAGAGGTTCAAAAGGCGAAAGAGAAGATCAAAGCGGCGCTATAATTAAAGACATGCTAAAAATTATTGGCGCTGAGGTAAGATTTTATGACATATTGCCTGATGAAAAAGAATTAATAAAAAACAAATTAATAGAATATAGCCCTCGGGTAGATCTTATCCTTACAACCGGGGGGACAGGACTTTCTCCGCGTGATGTAACTCCAGAAGCAACCCTTGAAGTTATTGATAGACAGGTATATGGAATTACAGAAGCAATGTTAATTGAAGGGCTCAAAAAAACACGTAGAGCTATGCTTTCAAGAGCAGTTGCGGGTATCAGGGGCTCTTGTTTGATAATAAATCTTCCAGGAAGTCCTAAGGCGGTAAGGGAAAACCTTGAGGTTATTATTGATGTCATACCACATGCCATTGAAAAAATAAAAGGTGACCCTGCTGAATGTGGAAGAGCTTAATCATATAACAAAATGAAGGACATATCTTATCCTTTAGCTTTTCTTGCAGGCATTCTCTCTTTTCTTTCTCCCTGTGTTCTACCGCTATTGCCCTCTTATGTTTCTTTTATTACAGGATTATCTTTAAAAGATTTAACAGTTCGAAAAGACAAAAGAGCTGTAATGTATATAACATCAACAAACGCACTTGCCTTTATATTCGGTTTTTCTTTTATCTTTATAAGTCTTGGTGTGTCTTCATCAGCAATCGGAAGTCTATTATTTCAATATCTTGATTATATAAGAATTATAGGCGGAATTCTGGTAATAATATTCGGCCTATTTATTTCAGGGATACTCAGGGTTGATATGTTCATGAAAGAAAAAAAATATCATCTAAGTGGTAAACCTGCCGGATATTTCGGAACTTTTATTGTAGGTATGACATTTGCTGCGGGATGGAGCCCCTGCGTTGGACCATTTCTTGGGACAATTCTTGTTTATGCAGGGGCAAAAGGTTCCATGATTTATGGCCTGAAGCTTTTAACTGTATATTCTCTTGGGCTTGCTATACCTTTTTTTCTGTTTGCTATTGGTATAAATGTTTTTCTTACGCATTCCCCTAAGATCTTTAAATATATGCGTGTAATTACTGTAATAAGCGGAGTGGTACTCATAATATTTGGCATATTGCTTCTTGCGGATAAAATAAGAGTACTTTCAACTCTATTGCCTGATACAGTAATTAAATTCTGAAACAAATAAGAATGAAATCAATAAGCCAGTAAGCTTTCAAGCCCGCAAGCGGGAAATCCATAAAAGACTTTGAAATGTAAACCGCAACGTTATCTGGGTAAGGGTTATATCTACATTTTTCGGGTGAATTACTTTTTGTTCAGATATTCTTTGCGTTCATTTTCATTGAATTTCTCAATAGCATATCTGAGCATTGTTCGTGGCATCTTCTGGTAATGCTCTTTAAGAAATTGTTCTTCTGTTTCTTTATCCCTTTTACCAACTTCTCGTAACATCCAGCCAACTGCTTTATGAATTAAATCATTTTTATCTTTTATGAGAATTTCGGCGATATGCAATGTATCATGGAATTGGTTTTTTTTAATAAAAGCGAATGTTGATAATATGGCTATTCTCCTCACCCACAATGATTCTGAAGAAGCAAGTTTATAAAGGATTGAACGTTCTTTATCAAGAAGATAATCTCCAATAATAGCAGGCGCAGAAATGTCAACAAGATCCCAGTTATTAACATGCTTTAAGTTCTTGAGATAGAAATCATAAATTCTCTTTTTCTTATCATGTTTTGATTTCTGATAAAGGGAGCAAAGTATTATCAGTCCAGTAAATCTATGTTCATGGTATTCTGAAGAAAGCAATTTTTTTATATCAGATAAAGATAGGTTGAGGTATTTTCTGGCAATCTTTCTCTGCACAGGCACTGTAATTCCGAGAAATTTGTCGCCATCAGCATATTCACCTTTGCCTGTTTTAAAGAATTTTGAAAGTATTTTTGCTTTCTCCTGATTTGCTATTTTCAACAGTTCTGCCTTTAGTTTTTTTACAAATATATCCTTCATTGATTCCCTTCCTAAATATTTTAGAATTCTTAACATAAATAATACAAACATTGCTGAAGAGCGGTTATAGCGTTCATTGCGTTCATTGCGTTTATAAAATTTAATGCTTCGCATTGGAAGTGAGACCCGCTTTTGCGGGTCTGGAATTGAGTGCCGAAAAACGGCACTGGAAGTTAGTCGCTCTGGCGACTGGAATTTATCAAACTGTTTTTTGCGTTATAGCGTTTATTGCGTTATTGCGT